>JGI12109J20283_11345572_pt1 | contig 21362 bp, 14 predicted proteins | sample ElkSlonscriptome_12_FD_20283 | JGI IMG/M metagenome (IMG submission 20283)
GGACGATGATGAATTCGAAGATGACATCGAGGACGACATCGAAGAAGACGCTGAAGATGATGCCGAAGACGACTCTGAAGATGACGCAGAGGACGATGCCGAAGACGACGCCGAGGATGACGCCGAGGATGACGCCGAGGATGACGCCGAAGACGATGCCGAAGATGATGCTGAAGACGATGCAGAGGACGACGCCGAAGACGATGCAGAAGACGACGCAGAAGACGACGCAGAAGACGACGCAGAAGACGACGCAGAAGACGACGCAGAAGATGATGCTGAAGACGATGCAGAGGACGACGCAGAAGACGACGCCGAGGACGACGCAGAGGACGACGCAGAGGACGACGCCGAGGACGACGCAGAGAACGATGCCGAAGATGATGCTGAAGACGACGCGGAAGACGATGCCGAAGATGATGCTGAAGACGATGCAGAGGACGACGTAGAAGACGATGCCGAAGACGATGCCGAAGACGATGCCGAAGACGATGCCGAAGACGACGCAGAAGACGACGCAGAAGACGACGCAGAAGACGAGGCCGAAGATGAATCAGAAGATGAGGCCGAAAATCTCTCCGACCAAAGCTACGGCGAGGATGTGCTGGACGACGGCATGCTGGACGAAATCATTGACGATGTCCTGACGTTCACCTTTGATGACCAGGGAGAAGCGATCGTGCGCAATGAACTGCTGGTATTGGCAGCCAACGACGATCTACCCGAGCTTGAACGTTTATCCGGATGGCGTGAACTGGATCGCGAGACCCTGCCTCGCTTCGACAGCACGCTGGTCCGCCTGTTGGTGCCTCGTGATCAAAACATGGAGACGGCCCTTAACAGCGTTCGTCTCCTGCTGCCCGACGCCAGCATCGACTACAACCATAGCTACGAACTCGGGCAAACCGCAGCGCCTGGCCCAATCTCCGGTACCGGCATGGCACTCCTTGCCGGCGATCGCTACCGAGCGCTTCAGACCGGAAGCATTCGAGTCGGCATGATCGACAGTGGCATCGACGAGGACCATGAAGTATTCCAGCAGGCTCGCATCCACCGGCGAAGTTTTCTGGACCGATCACAACGCAGCAACGAGACGCATGGGTCTGCCGTGGCCTCATTGTTGATCGGACGATCAGAGTCGTTTCAAGGTATGGCACCCCATGTCGAACTGGTAGCCGCAGAAGCCTTTTTCGATACCCCCGAATTCGGCCTCGTATCAACCGGCTATCAGTTGGTTCAGGCCATGGATTGGTTGGCAGGTGAGGACGTTGCGGTAATCAACATGAGTCTGGCGGGACCGGCCAACAATGTACTGGCACGCGCCATCGAACTGGTCATCGAGGACAACATCGTCGTTGTCGCAGCAGCTGGCAACGATGGACCGGCCGCCTCTCCGAGGTATCCCGCAGCCTATGGAGGTGTTCTGGCGGTCACCGCGATCGATCGAAACGACCGTGCCTATCTGCGCGCAGGCCGGGGCTCCCATCTTGATTTCGCGGCACCGGGGGTCAATGTCTCAGTGGCTGACCCTGATCGAGACTCTGGCTACCGACACGCATCAGGCACCTCATTCGCAGCACCCTTCGTGGCTGCTCTGGTACTGCACTACCGCACCAGCCTTCCGACTGCCAGCCCCGCTGAGATTCTTCAAGCCATGAGCGTCGATGTCATTGATCTGGGTGAACCCGGCCCCGATCCGGTGTTCGGATGGGGTCTGGCTGGCGCCAGCCTATTTAGCGAAACCGGGGATACGAGCGGAGCGTCGAAGCAATAGGATCAATCGGGTGGCAAGGCCATCAAATCCCGACGTCAAAACGCGACTTCAAGCTGGACCTCGAAGCGATTGTCGGTGAAATCGGCTGACGGCTGATTCGACTCATGGTCTCGATACTGGTAGCTCAGCAGAGCGGTCAGATTGTCGCGCAACGGAAAGTCCGCCCGCGCGCGCCAGCGCTGACGCAGATCATCCCGTTTCTCGCCGATCGATGGCGTCAGTGATTGATAATCTCGATCTTCGTAGCGGTAGTCCAGGCGCAGGCGCACCGGTCGGTCGCCGTAGAGATCGAAGCGGCGGGAATAGCGAAGCTCGAACTGCCGTCCTTTGAAGTCGAAGGCCGGGTCTTGTGTGTCTTCGTCTTCATAGCGAGCGCCAGCCACAAGGTAGTGGCGCGTACCGTCAATAAAGTAATAGAAATCGGCGTCGGCCGCGTGGACGTCCCCATCGCGGCCGGGGTTGTCGGGGAAGTTCTTGTCGCGATAGAAATAGGATCCACGCAAGTACAGGCGACGAGTCAGAAATCGGGTGAAATAAGGTGACACGTGCTGGAAACTCAGCAGCTCATCGTTGTCGAGTCGGGCATGCACGTGATAGGTCTCGACGCCCAGATCAAAATTCTCGAAATTGTGCTTGAGTCCCAACGAAACATTGTGGATCTGCAGATCGAAGTCGGTTTCTTCGAAGTAGCTCTTCTGGGACAGGCTGTAGCCCAAGCGCAGGTCCGTACCCTGCTTGAAATTCTTTTCATAATCGAGATCGAGATCGAGGACGACGGCGCCATCGCCGACGTCACGAATCCGATCGAGCTCTTCGACCGTGACAAGATCATCGTAATGCAGGCCGGCAGCCAGGGTGACCTCCACCGGCCATCCATCCTCCGATGCATGCACCAGGCCACTCATTGAGAAGCAGAACATCGGAATAGAGAGCAACAGATCGGATGCTGAAAAACTGGGCGGTCTTGAAGACATAGGCGTGGTCCGTAGGATTGAAGCGGGGAATTGAAGAGCGAGCACCATCACGATCCGGGGCTTCAGCCCGATTTCATTGCCAGCCCTGCTTGATCATTTCATTCTCGTCTGCTGGCATCAGCACGTCCCCGACCATGCTCTCCATGATATGGGAATCGAGGGCCGCGGTACCACCGCTGGCCGCGCGGAAGAGTCCATCGCCCTGCTGACGTACAGGCATCGGCTGAGCCAGACTAATCCCCCATCGACCGGCGTCCCGACAGGCCACGGCGGCCATGGCCGAGCCCTCGCTCGGTGACTGAACCGAGAATTGGCGACACCAGTGGCCGTCGAGATCGCGGTAGGTCAACGCCACCCGGCCGGTTTGCGAATCGGAAAGGGGCAGCGTTTCACCGGTTATTGAAGACTCCAACAACTCGAACCAAGGGTGATCCGGGCCCAGCTGTGTCATGAGTTTCAGGGAATCCGGCCCGGTAATCCCTTCCGGACTCCGGCTGCCGAGCTGCAGACCGACGACCAAGGCCAGGGCCAGCGCTGTCGTGGCCAGCGCCGGGCGCGGCAGGCGGTGAATCGTCCAGTCGGTCAGTCGAAGAAACCAGGGCCTGGAAGGCGCTTCATCGGCGACCAGCAGGGCTCGCATCGCCTCAGTCATCGGGCGCGTTTCGGCCATTTCCGTGAAGTGCTCGCGCAGACGGCGCTCATTGACGAGCAGACGAGCGAGACGCTGCTGTAATTCGGGCTGAGCATCAACCGCGGACTGGACACGACGAGCCTCAGCGGAGTCGAGCTCTTCATCGAGCCAGGCCGAAAGCGTCAGATCATCGATCACGAGGTGTTTCGGATCGTATTGTTCCGGGCCTGGAGCTTTCATGGCTTGTTGTCCTGAGTCAGTTCGAGAAGGCGTTTGCGGGCGCGAGACAGCCGGCTCATGACGGTCCCGATCGGAATTTCCAGCGTTTCGGACGCCTCGCGATAGCTGAAACCCTGCACGGACACCAGGCTCAGCACCAATCGCTGATCATCGTCGAGTTGCTCGACAGCCCGTTCCAGTTCGCTGACCTGAACGCGATGGTAAGCATCCGCTTCGCCGTCGTGGGTTCCCTGATGGCGTTCGAGTTCATCGGCGGTGGCCGTCTGAGTCTTTGATCGAGCCCGCAGGCTGTCGATCCAGTGGTTCTTGCAGACTCTGAACATCCAGGGCAGGAACGGCACATCCGCAGGCACGCCCTTCTTGAGAAGCAGCTCAATGGTGCCCTGGGCCAGATCATCACCGTCGGCAGCGCTGCCGGTGATGGAAAAACAGAAACGACGCAGGGCATCGAGATTCTCCAGAAGCAACTCCTTGAGCATCTTGTTCGAGTGCTTCAATGTCGGCCCGTTCGCCGCCCGCGCGGCTGCCTCCTGGTGATGGTGTCGTAGGCTCCCTGAATCATCGATCATCAATGACTCCCGATCCAGCACCATAGTACCCAAAACAGCCAGCCAGTCGTGACTCGACAACGCAAGCCGGGCACAGCCTGAGACCGGTGACCAGGCCAGATCAGCGCGTGCTTCAGTCATGGTCCGGACCGAGGATGACGGGACCATGGTTCGCTCGACCCGAGACATCCGCCCCCCCGACGCCAACGAGACCGCCAGACAACCAGGGCCTGGCGCCCATATCGACAGCGATGACGGATCACCAGAACGCCGCGGCGAAGCGCCAGCAGGGCCAGACTGGTCCGTGCTCGACGGTATCGGTGGCTCTGAATCATCCGTTTTCCTTATTGCTTTTCAGCAGGTCTCACTGCAATAACGTTCAGGCCTCGGGTTTTATTCCCGAGAATGGCGCGACAAGTCTTGAGTTACCATCCCGCATTCAGAAATCGATATGGAGTCCCCTATGCATCGCGCCCTGCTGTTGTTTTCCAGCCTCTGCCTCCTCACCCTCCCCGCCCTCGCCGAGGAGCACCCGACGTCCTCGGAGCAAGCCCCACCGGAGCCCGAGCAATGGGTCAGCGAGCACAGCATCCGAATCGACGGCGAAGCGATCGACTACAGCGCCACGGTTGGCTGGTTGATCATGCAGGAGGACGATGAACCGGTCGCGCGCTTCGGCTACACCGCCTACCTTCGCGACACGGACCAGCCGATGAGTGAGCGTCCGATCCTGTTTGCCTTCAATGGCGGACCAGGCTCGTCCTCGATCTGGCTGCATATGGGCGTGCTGGGACCGCAGCGTGTGCTGGTCAACGACGCCGACTATGCCGATCCGCCGCCGGCTCGACGCGTGGACAACGAATACAGCGTCCTTGATGTCGCTGATCTGGTCATGATCGACCCGGTCGGAACCGGCTTCAGCACGCCGCTTGGCGAGGCCGAGGGCGAGAAGTTCTGGGGCGTGGATCAGGACATCGAATCAGTCGCCAGATTCATTCGCCAGTACGTGACCGAGAACGGTCGCTGGGCCTCGCCGAAGTTCATTCTGGGCGAGAGCTACGGCGGCATCCGCGGCGCCGGCCTGGCCCATCATCTGCAGAGTCGGCACAGCATGAATCTGAACGGCCTGATCCTGGTCTCGCCCTTCCTCGACACCGGGGCCGGTCGCGATTCCGTGGACCTGAATCTGCCCCATGCCCTCTACCTGCCGACCCTGGCAGCGACGGCCTGGTATCACGAACAGCTCGAGGACCGTCCAGCCGAGCTGGAGCCCTTCCTGGCCGAGGTCGAAGAGTTTTCCCTGAATGAGTATCTGCCTGCCCTGTTCGCCGGTTACGTGATCGACGAGGACCGCAAGCAGCGCATCGCCGAGCAGCTGGCGGCCTACACCGGCACCGACGCCGACTTCTGGCACCGCGCCAATCTGCGCGTCAGTCACCAGCAGTTCGTGCAAGAGCTGATGCGCGATGAGCGACGCATTGCCGGGCGCATCGATTCACGCTTCGTCGGGCCGATGGTCAACGCCCTGTCCGAGCGCATGGACTACGACCCGTTCTTTCCATCGGTCGGGCCTGCCTACACGGCGGCCTTCTTCGACTACCTGCACTCGGATCTCGAGTACCGCGGTGATGCCGAGTACAAGACCACGGCCTGGCCACTGGACTGGGACTGGTCACACGTCAATCCGGACGGTCGCCAGCAGGTTGCGGTCAATCTGCTGCCTGATCTGTCGCGCGCCATGGTAATGAACCCCGGCCTGAAACTGCATATCCAGCAGGGCTACTACGATCTGGCCACGCCCTACAGCGTGACCAACTATTACCTTCGCCATCTCGATATTCCGGCCGAGGCCCGCGAGCGGATTCGCTACGACCTCTACCCGGCCGGCCACATGATGTATCTACACGGGGAATCGCTGGTTCAGTACCGTGAGGACCTTGTAGAGTTCATCGCCTCAGCCATTCCCGCCCGGTAGGCGGTTCCAGCGCTCGCGGTTGAAATACGGCGCGGGCCGCTGATCGCGAACCTCGAAGACGAGGTGGTCAACGGTCTCGCGCCCGTGTCGGTCCAGGCTGACCACCTCGACGCGGTGCGCTCCCGACGGCAGATTGCTTGGCAAACGCCAGCGCCAAAGATGCAGATTGTGATCAGGCGCGCGGCGCCCCATCGGTCCCGGCGGCCCGCGAAACGTCGAGCCCTTGAAGGCTTCGTAGCCCTGGGCACGCGGGTTGCCTGAATCGCTGACCAGCGCCTGACGCGCCACGCTCATGACGCGACGACCGGAGAATGGATCGGCGTACTCCGCGCCCCGCCGGGGCGCTTCGCCGCGCGCTTGCTGAGTCCGCTCCAGGGCCACCCACTCACCGCCATTGATGCGCGCGCGGACCCGGGTTTCAGTCGATCCCAGCCACACGTTGGCCGTCAAATACACCCCTTCAGACAGATCGCCGGGCGTGAACAGGTGATAGCTCGCGAGGTCGTGAAGAGAACGCGGTGGGGTCGGGTCACGCTGATCTCCGGGCTGATTCATCCACGCCGCAATCGCCGCGTGCCAGGCCCTGAAGTCCGGGGTATTGAAGCTCACCCACTGACCGCGATCGCGACCGAAGCTGGTCGAGTGGTAGGTCTCGACGTAGTCGCTGCCGTCGAAGTCCAGGGTCAGCAGACCACGGGGCGACCCCATGCGCTGGATGGCCATCGGGACGCTGTCATACTCGAAATCCCCCATCCACCAGGCGCCCGATGCGGCACCGGCGATGATATGGCGAAACGGCAGCGTCTCGACGCCGACGCTGTCTTGCCAGCCCGCAAAGGCATCACCCGCACTCAAATTTTCCAGCGTGTGAGTGTGCCCGGACAGGGACAGCGCTGGGCGTGGGGCAATCAGGTCATAGATGTCAGTCACGTTGTCGGTCTGATGCACTGGGCTGTCTGAATCCGAAAACGACACGAAGGGAATGTGATGCAAAAGCACCACGCGCTGATCGGTCGGGGCGGTCGACATTAGGGCTTCTAGCCACTGCATCTGAACCCCGGAAACGCGGCCGTTGTAGCGCGGGTTGTCTGGATCAGAGCAGTGATCCGGCTCCGACCGGCCGGCCATGTCGGACGGACTGCAAGGGTAGACCACATTGTTCAGGACAATGAACAGGACCTCGCCGATCTCGAAGGCGTAGTAGTCCGGCATCGCGCGGGCGCGCCAGCTGTCGGCTGAGTTCGCCGGCGTCACTGCATCAAAATCCAGGTCATGATTGCCGTGCACCAGCCACTGGGGCACGCCGGCCACGGCGCCGGTGTCCATTAGTCGATCGAGAAGATCGAGATCATCACCGAGCACATCGCCGAGATAGATGATGCAGTCACCCTGCTCCAGATCGAGTTCCAAAAAACGCGCCGCTGCACTGTCGCGGAAAAACGAGACCTCCCGATTCGAGTAGGTCTGGCTGTCGCCAACAATCACGCAGCGGAATTGATCGCGCGCCCGCATCTTGCTCAGTGGAAAGTCGATTTGGTCCGGCAGATCGCGGTCGGGCAGCCCGCCGTAGCGCAGCGGAGGAGAACCGCCTTCCTTGTGGACATGGAAGAACTGCGGAAGCTGGCGCTCGTCTACCGGCACGCGCCAGCCACGGGGCTGGACGACGGTCAGATTCATGTCGGCCCGAACCGGCAGCTGATAGCGACCCCGGGCGTCCGTGCGAACGATATCCAGACCGTTCGACACCCTGACGCCCTCCACGCCCGGCTCGTCGACCTGACGCTGGCCATCGTCGTTGACGTCGTGGAAGACCACGCCCTCGATCAACGGCTCGGATCGGGCGGTGCCGTCCCCGGGTGTCGGATCCGTGGGCGTTCTGAGCGGCGAGGTGGCGCAAGCAGACAGCAGGAGACAGGCAAGCGGGATCAGCAGACGATGCATCGATAGCTCCTGGATCAGTCCGAAAGACGCTTGATCATGCCATGCGGCATTGACAGACTGGTGACAAAAACAACGCTCAGGCGCGCTGTTTCATCCAGTGGGCCAGCAAGTCCGGACAGTGGGCTTGGAGCCAGCTTCTGGCCGCGATATTGGCTGGATCCTGGCGCAGGGCGCGAATGCTCTCCAAGGCCCGGGCGTGGTCACTGGCCGGCGCGTCTTCGACCAGTGGCATTGGGTAACCTCGGGCCAGAAGCCAGGCCGGAAACACGCCGATGTCCAGCGGCGTCTCCAGATCCCAGAACTGCTCAACGCGACGCGACAGCTCGTCGTCAAGGCCAAGCTCCAGCCAGCCCTCGGCGGCCTGCGGGTCGGTCCAGCACAGCAGGCTCAATGCCTGGAGCGCGCGCTCGCGCTTTTCCAAGGCAAGGCTGGCCCTGATTTCGACCAATCGCTGCTCGCTCGTCTTCTCCACAGCCGACTGCTGATCCAGAGCCTCGAGCGCGGCGGAATGATCGCCCGAGCGGTCGTGTAGCTCCGCGATGCTGAGCGGGCCTGCTGGCTGCTCATCCGAGGGTTGTAGTCGAGCCAGATGACCAAAGAAGCGGGCAATGAAACGCTTGCCATCGGATCGACCCAGCACGCGTCGCGCTCGCGCGGCGAGATCACCCTCGACGGCGTCGACAACCGCCGCTTGATCAAGGCTGTCGTCATCGAGCCAGCCCAGTGCGCCCACCAGATGCTCGGCATCAACCAGCAGATCGGCCCCTGAATCGGTCCTGGCCAGATCGACAAGCGCGGTTTCGGCCGCCTGTCGATCGGCCTGCTGCAGGGCGCGAGTCAGATCGCGGCGCGTGACCGACAGCGCGTTGTCCAAAAACAGATCCGCCTGCGCGCGAGCCTCGGCACGCGACCAGACCGTGCGCGCCTGATGGTCCGTTGTGGCGCGGCGAAACAGCTGCCCCTGGCCGGCGGGACGCGCCTCGGTTCGCGGCTGAAGACCGAGCGCCCTGGCTCGATCAGCCGCCCAGGAAAGCTGCTGCTGGACTCGTTCCGGATCACCATAAAGACTATCTTCCAGCACTCCGTTGGACTCACGCTCGAAGCGCTGCAGACTGGAACGATCCAGACGCCGCAGTGCGATCAGCAGTTCCAGCGGTCGATACTCCCCGTCGCGGACAAGAAGCTGATCAATCAATTCGTTGATGAGAGCTGCGGACATGTTCACGAAAGGGGTTCGAACAGGGTGTCAAGGTCGTCGGCGATCAGGTCAATGGCACCGCCACCGCCGAACAAGCTCTCGACGAGACCGCGCTTGGTCTGCTGCAGTTCATAGACTTTCTGTTCCACGGTCTGCTCGGTCAACAGTCGGTAGACGAAGACGTTCTGGTCCTGACCGATGCGATGGGCCCGATCGGTGGCCTGGTCCTCGACCGCCGGGTTCCACCACGGGTCGTAGTGGATAACCGTATCGGCTGCGGTCAGATTCAGACCGACGCCACCGGCTTTCAAGCTGATCAGGAATACGGGCACGCGCCCGGTCTGGAAGCGCTCGACCACGGCCTGGCGGTCCTTGGTTTGCCCGGTCAGCTTGACGTAGGTAATGCCCGCGTCCTGCAGGTCTTCTTCGATCAACTTCAGCATGCCGACGAACTGGGAGAAGAGGAGAATCCGACGGCCCTCCGCGACCAGATCTGGCAGCAGCTGTCCGAGCATTTCGCGCTTAGCCGATCGCATCGTCTCAACGCCCGGCGTGTCTTTCAGCAGACGCGGATCGCAGCAGATCTGGCGCAGCTTGAGTAACGCATCAAGGACTAGGATCCGGCTTTTGTCCAGCCCGGGCCCGGCAATCGCTCGACGAACCTTGTCGTGCATGGCAACCCGGTAACGCTCGTAAAGACGTAGCTGGGGACCTTCCAGGGTGACCGCGCGGACCATTTCTGTTTTGGGCGGCAGCTCGGGCGCGACCTCCTGCTTGGTCCGACGCAGAAAGAACGGGCGAATCCTTCGCGCCAGGGCCGCTCGGCGATCTTCGTCTCCATCACGCTCAATGGGTCGCTGCACCTGCTGGCGAAAACGCGACTGACTGCCCAACATGCCCGGCATCAGAAAATCAAACAGCGACCACAGCTCCCCGAGGTGATTCTCCAGCGGCGTTCCGCTCAGGCACAGGCGATGATGCGCCCGCAGGCGGCGAACTTCCCGAGCCGCACGGGTGCGCGAATTCTTGATCGCCTGGGCCTCATCGAGGATCAGCAGATGAAAATCATGGCGCGCCAGCAGGTCGCCGTCGCGGCTAAGTAACGGGTAGGTGGTCAGAACCAGATCCGATTCGTCGATCCACTGAAACTGACCCTTGCGCTCGGCACCGTGCAGGGTCAGAACTCTGAGGTCCGGCGTGAAACGGCGGGCTTCGGCGCGCCAGTTGAACAGAAGGCTGGTCGGCGCCACGACCAGCGCTGGTTGTTGCAGGCGGCCGGCCTGCTTTTCCATCAGCACGTGGGCTAGGGTCTGCAGAGTCTTGCCGAGACCCATGTCGTCGGCCAGAATGCCGCCAAACCCGTATTCCCGCAAGAACTGCAGCCAGCCCAGACCGTAGGACTGGTAGCCGCGGAGTTCAGCCCGGAGTCCCTGCGGTTCGGGTAAGGAATCCACGCCCTTGAACTGCGCCAGCCTGGCGGTCAGATCGGCCAACTCTTTGTCACCGCCAAGATGCCAGTGGCGTCCGGCCGACGCGATCTCCGTGAGGCTCGCGCGCGGCAATCGCAGCCGACCTTTGCGCATCGCCGGGGTGCGGTCCAGGGCGTCGACGAGGGCACGCAAGGTCGAGCGCAATCGCTCGCGATCCATTTTGACGACTCGATGATCATCCAAGCCGAGAATCACCGGCGATTCAGTGCCGTCGCTTCGGTTGAGATTGGCCTGGATCAGCGCGGACGGCGTTCGTTCGATCCACTCCAACAAGGCCGGAAGCAGACTGATCCGCTCGCCCTCAACGATGACGCCCAGATCAAGCTCAAATTGATCGGCATTGTCGTCGACAACACCCAGCTGCCCGTACCAGTCGTCCGGATCGATCAGCGTGGGCGAAAAATCAGCGCTTCCCTCGACGATCCAGCCGTCGGATTGAAGCGCGTCGCGCCGCGACTGCAGTTCGATCCAGGTCTGCAGGCTGCGAGCAGACTTTCGCGCCACCCAAAATCCGCCCTCACCGGGTTGATAATCCCGGCCGGGCAAGGACTGTAGCGGCTCGAGATTCTCGCCCTCCAGCACGGCGACCGCGCGTTCTTCGGCGCGTCGGTCGCGCCGGACTCGAACGGCTTGACCCGGTTTGATCAGCGCGCTGGAGTTCTCATCGTTCCAGTCCAGCACGACATCCTGATAGCGGAAACGCAGTCGACCGGCCGGTTCGCGCACGAATCTCTGGGACGCGCCCAGCTCCACCATCAGAAGTTTGAGTTCAGGCACCGGCTCGGTTTGCGGCAGCGTCTCGCAGCGCATCGGCTCCGGGGTCGGGAAACCCGGGGCGCTCTGCTCGAGATCCTCAATCAGCGCCTGCACGGATTCGGGCGCCACCGAACCTGCTTCGAGTAGCTCAGCGACCCGGTCGCTGTCGTGTCCAGTGGACAGGGGACAACACAGGCCTGTTTCAGGATTCACGCGCCAGGGCGGTAGCAGGGGCAGCTGACGAAGTTGATCCTCGCCCTCACCCTCCAGCGTCAACTCTTGATAGCCGCTGCGCAGAACCTGCCAGTTCAACCGCGTCTCAAGCGCGGCACCGAGCTCTAGCCTGGCCCCGTCGATGTCTTGCCAAAGCGCCCTTCCGCTGGCAACAATCAATTCCAGCAGATTATGACAGTGCGGCCCAAGCGGGGCCCACACGAGGTCGAGCGCACCCGCCATGCGGTCGGCCAGCTCGTGCAGGATGCGCAGGTCGTCGTCGCCGACGTAATCGGGCTGTCGAGAATCAGACAGACGAGTGAGCGAATACGGTGTCGCCGAGCTGTGACCCTGGGCGTCGATCTGCTGGCGCGAAGGACAGACGCTCAGCTCCTGCCCATCGTCGGAGAGCCGCAGCAAATAAACCATTTGCTGGCCGGCCGCCGACTGAACCCGGGTCGACGCGCCCGGCTTGGTCGGTCCATGCTTGTCTTGGCCAGCGCGAATAGTGGCAGAACGCGCCGTCAAAACGACCGCAGCAACGTGTTCACACTGGCCCTTGCGCGCACAGTTGCAGTCGCCTTCAACCTGCAGCTCGTAGATACGCACATACACCCGATAGCAGGCGTCACCCGCGTCGGCGACTTGGGCCGTCAGCACCCAGTCATCGGCCACCGCGCCCTGTCTCAGCCCGGACACAGCACCCGCATCGGCCAGCGCCTGGCCGCGGCCGACAAATCCGGGCCCGAGCGCGTCGAGCCGAGCCTTTTTTGCGGGTGTATCAGCCATGGGAATCAATCGATTGAAGCCGGCGCCTATTGAGAGACCAATCAACCATGATATCGAAGCTCAATCGAGCGGCGTGATGAATTTTATTGAATTCGGATGATCGGAATCACTCCAACCTTCGTGCTGTCATTTCGCGCCGCCCGACCACCCCAGGCTTGAGGACTTTCGCCTGGGTCAAACGCCATCACCGCAGCTGGCCTACAATTTCTACTCTCAGGACACGAGACGTTTTTCATGCCGCTAACCAGACCGTTTTTAACCACCCTTTTTCTGCTGGCCTCTGGAACCCTTTGGGCGTTTGACCTTGAGACATTCAGAAGCCTTGACCATGACGAACTGCGAGCCGCTGAGGCCCGTATGAGCGAGTTTCTCGAACCCGGCACCGCGCGCGTGGTTCGCGAGCCGCGCAACGCCTCAGAACGCTATCTTGTCGAGCGACAGCAGCGACGCGCCGCGGAATTCAATCGGCGCGCCGCGGCGACCACGCGGAGCGACACCGGGCAGGTACAGCGGATGTTCTGGCCGGCTGCCCGCGCCTCTCTAGTCGTCATCGGATCTGACGGGCAAGCACGCATTCAGTGCCAGCCCGCCCACGTGCTTCTGGGCCGCACACTGCCAGACTTTCGCGCCGGCAACCCGACTGCGAGGCTCGTGCGATGAGTGCAATTCGTGCATTCACTCTGATTGCGCTAGCCGCGGCGTCATTTCACCTGCGGGCGCAGCTATTCGAGGTCGAATTCAGCGACCCTAACGACTTCGGTTTCAATGACCCAACGCCGGTCGAGGCCGTGCCCGGCAACTCGGCCACCACTCTGGGTGGGCAGCGCAGGGCTGTGTTCGAGCGCGCCCTGGACATCTGGAGTTCACGTCTCGATGGCAACGCAGAGGTTCGTGTCGAAGCTTTTTTCGAGGATCTTGGCTGTGGCGAATCCACAACCCTGGGCCTCGGCGGAACCCGCGCTCTGGTCCGCAATTTCCTCGGCGCGCCCGTCCGGGACACCAATTACCCCATCTCGATCGCGACGGCGATTTCCGGCCAGCGATTTGGTGAATTCGATTCCGAAATCGGAGTGCGATTCAACTTTCGCATCGACTCCGAAGACTGCGCTGAAGGGGTGGAAGGCTTTTGGTATGGCCTCGATCCGCGAGTCGCGCCAGCATTCGGAACCGCTTCATTTCTCGAGCTGGCGCTGCATGAGCTCACCCATGGACTGGGATTTCAAAGTCTGACCAACGCCGAGACGCGAGAGTTTCTCGGCGAACCACCGGCACCGGATGCCATGTCGCGCCTGATCTTCGACCTTCAGCGCGAGGGCAGCTGGAGTGAGCTGACCACAAATCAGCGCGTGCAGTCATCCACCTCAGGCAGCAATTTGGTCTGGATCGGCGAGCGTACGAATCTTCGAGCCCAGGAGCGTCTGCTGCCACCGGGCCGCATAACTATTGCACCGGAATCCCCCTCCGCCATAAGCCGAGTTGCCTGGATCCAGGGATTTGCGCCCTTCATCCCGCGCGAAGGCCTCAGCCTGCCGATCGCATTGGCGCAAGGCCCGGGAGCTGGCCCGCCGGCCGGCGATCCCTGGCATAGATCACTGGCCTGTGAGCCGCTGGACAATGCGCCCGAGGTGGCCGGTAAGCTGGCCCTGGTGCGCCGCGGCGAGTGCGTGTTTGCCGACAAATGGCAGAACGTGTTCGGTGCCGGCGCGGCGGGCCTGATTCTCGTTGACAACCAGCCCGACGGCAGCAGCACGGCGATTGCGCGCGACTTCGGCATTGGCCTCGACCGCGCTTTGCCGATTCCGATCTGGATGGTCAGCGACTCCACCGGCACCCGCCTGCTGCAGGTGCCGAACGGCCAGAGCGTGCAGCTGGGCTACGAACTCGACGAGCCGCCGCGCGGCACCAACGAGGGGTTCATCAATTTGCAGGCCTCGACCGAGAACACCGGCAGCAACGTGTCGCATTTCGCTACCAGCCTGGTGCCGAATTCGCTGATGAATCCCAGTCTGGCCAACTTCGCCTTTGCCGGCGACCTCGATCAGGTCCCTGAATTTCTCTACGATCTCGGCTGGTTCGACGCCCGGGACAAACAGGCCCAGTACAGCGGCAACTGGTTTAATCCCGAGCGCGCTGGCGAGGGCTGTCAGCTCACCATGGACGGCGGTCAAGACGTGTCGGTCCTGACCTGCTACCTGTACCGCGACGGTAATCAATTCTGGCTGATCGGCAACGGTGTCGATCTGGGCGACCGCTACGAGTTCAACGAGATGATCATCACCGGCAGCACCGGCTACGGCAATGATTTCGACCCGGATGAAGTCATCATCGAGCCCTGGGGAGAGATCGTCATGCGCCCCAGCGACTGCAATAATGCGCGCTTCGAGTTCCGCCCTCAGATCGACGACCTGCCCGACTTCACCTCACAGATGACCAAGATCGTCGCGGCCAGCTGTAATCAGCGCGCCAGCGAACAGATCGACCGATCGCGCAGCGGCAACTATTTCGATCCCACGCGCGCCGGCGAAGGCATTCAACTGGCGCTAGAGGCTGACGGTCAATCCTGGGTACTGACCTTCTACACCTACCTCGACGGCGAGCAGGTCTGGATGATCGGTTCCGGAGAACGCAGCGGCAACACGATCAACTTCGGTGATGTCGTTATCACGCGCGGCGGCGACTACGGAGCCGAATTCGACCCCGATCTGGTCGAGCTAATCTCCTTTGGCACCTTCAATCTCGAGTTCATCGGCTGCAACGACCTCCAACTCATGATTACCTCCGAACTGCCGCAGTTCAGCTCCGACACACGAACGCTAACCCGAATCAACCCCAGGGACTGCGGATGACAGCAGCCGAAATAACGTTGCGTCGTCGCGAGCTCGATCAAAGAACGTCGCGCCTGCACTGGTTCACGCTGCGAGGTTGCCCCGTTTTTGTGCGAGCATGTCGGGATGGACCCATCCGGCAAGAATCAGGAAATCGACGAAGCCTTCGAGCGAATCTATAGCGAGCTCAAGGCCCTGGCCCGAAGCAGCCTGAGCCGGCTTCCTAACGCTACGCTAACCCCCACGGCGCTGGTCTCGGAGGCCTACGTCAAGCTCGCCCAAGCCCGTTCGCTGGAGCTTAATGATCGCAGCCATTTCTTTTTTCTGGCTGCCCGGGCTATGCGCCAGATCACAAGCGATTACGCCCGAGCGAATCTGTCCCAGAAGCGCGGAGGCAATATTCAATTGGTGACGCTCGATCTCAATCAGCCATCATCGATTAGAACGGCAGAACAACTCATCGACCTCGACAATGCCCTCAGCGATCTTGAGCGCTTGTCTCCTGAGCAGGCCCGTCTGGTTGAGCTGAAGGTGTTTGCTGGCCTCAGCGTCGAAGCGATTGGCGAGATCCTCGGCATCGCAACTCGGAGTGCCTGGCGGGAATGGAAACGCGCCCGAGCGTATCTGCTGGTTAAGCTGGATCGCCGCTGACCGCAGTGCGGCTTGACTTGTCCTGGAAGGCGATCGAATATTAGGTTATCTATCCAGTATCGGCAGCGGACCTTTCATGCAGAAGACTTCGCTTCAACCCGAAGACTGGGATCGGCTGGGGGCTTGGTTTGACCGCTTCTGCGACCAGCCGCCCGATAAGCGTGATCTGAGCGAGCTGGAAGACGAACGCGCTCGGCATCCCGAGCTGATCGAGCTGCTTGAGCAGATGCTCGACGCCGCGACCCGTGACGATGCCGATCTTCTCGATCGAACCTTGCATCACGCGGCCGGGTATCCACTAGGCTCCGGAGCGTCAGGCCTGGCCTTACCGGATTTCGAGGGTCGGCGCTTCGGCCCCTGGCTGGCGACCGAAGAAATCGGCCGCGGCGGCATGGCGCTGGTGCTCAAGGGTGAAAGAGCAGACGGTCAATTCGAAAAGGACGTGGCAATCAAGCTGCTGGCCAGCTCCGCCGAGGGAATGCATCAGCAGTTCGAGGACGAGATTAGACTCCTGGCGCGTCTCGATCATCCGAATATTGCCCGATTGATCGACGGCGGCATCGACGCGGAGGGCCGGCCTTACCTGGTTATGGAATATGTCAGGGGCACGTCCATCACTGACTTCGTGGATCAGCACGCGCTCGGCACGCCCCGTCGAATCGCACTCCTCCAGCAGGTCATCGATGCTGTCAGCTTTGCGCACCGCCAGCTCATCGTCCACTGCGACCTCAAACCCTCCAATGTCCTGGTCAACGCAGAAGGCCAGGTCAAGCTGCTCGATTTCGGCATCGCGGGACTGATCAGCGCGACTGCCGAGCGGCAGCTCGAGACACCGCGACGCGGTGTCCTCTGCTCTCCCGGTTACTGTGCGCCGGAGCAGTTCGAGGGCGCCTCACCAGCGCCGGCTCAAGATATCCACGGCCTCGGAGCCCTGCTGTTCGAACTATTGACCGGCCAGCGACCAAGGAATGCGGCCACCATCACCCGGCTGCTGTTCGGGACGCAGAGCTCGCCGCTATCGGTGCCGTCGCCCCGGCAAATCGATGCCGCCATTGATGCCGATTTGGATGCCATTTGTCTTCGGGCCCTGGCGCACCGAGCCGACGATCGATACAGGTCGGCCGATGCGCTAAATCAGGATCTAATCAACTGGCTCGAGCTGCGACCGGTCGAGGCGAGGGACGCCGGTCCTGCCTATGTCTGGAAAAAGTGGCTGCGGCGTCACTGGCTGCCCACTGCATCGATCACCGCGGTCATCGTCGCGCTGGCAGCCGGAGCCCTCATCGCCATGGAACAGCGTGGCCAAGCCATTGAGGCGCGGGTGATGGCCGAGAGCGAGCTAGCGCGGGCCGGCGCCATCAATGCGTTTGTCGTTAGCCTGTTCGAAGGTGCTCAGCCGGGCGCACAGCCCGACGCCGTACCGACCACTCGCGAGCTGCTGGTGCGAGGGGCTGAGTCGCTGCAGGAACGGCTGAGGGATCATCCGCAACAACGGGGAGACCTGTTGACCCTCGTCGGGCGCCTGATGATTAGCGCTGGGCTCAACCAGGAGGCTGTCAAAGCGCTCCTGGCCGCGGTGCAGACCCGCGAACAGACCTATGATCCGGGTGCTTGGCCCGTGGCCGAGGCTCGCAAACTGCTCGGCGAAGCCTTGCATTACAGTGACCGAATCGACGAGGCGATCACACAACTCGAGCTAGCCGTCGCCGCACTGGAGTCCGCGGATCGGCCTACCCTTCTTGCCGATTCGCTTCACGCCCTAGCCTACGCGCTCAGCACCCGTCCCGATTTCAACCGCGTACTCGATCTGCATCGGCGCGCGATCACGATCCAGCGGCCTCTTGCCGATCCGGAATCCCTGGCCAGCGGATTGACCGATTACGCGCGAAGCCTGCAGCGGGCGGGCGAGCTTCAGGCCTCGGCGCGAGCCTATGAGGAAGCGATCACCATCCAGCGGGCGCGGCCGCGCTTTAACCATTACACGCTCAGTCTGACCCTCAGCGACTACGGCGTTACGCTGCGCCGACTGAGTCGATTCGACGAGGCCGAAGCGGTGCTGCGCGAGGCGCTGCAGCTCAGCGAGGGTATCTTCGCCGGACCCCATCCAGCGCTCGGCCAGCGCTGGAACAGCCTCGGCGCAGTCCTCGTCGAACAGGACCGACGCGTCGAGGCGATCCATGCCTTCGAAAAGGCGCTGTCGATTCTCGAATCCCTCAACCCAACGGACAACGATATCCCCGTCGCCGGGCCCCTGAACAACATCGGATTCCTTTATTTGAGCATCGGCGAATACGCAGCCGCCGAGGAGGTCTTGCGCCGGGCCTTGACCATCGTTGAGCGCAACGTCGGACAGAATCACCCCTACCACATCGCCGTCAGCCACAATCTCGGTCGTGCATTGATGGGCCTGGGCCGGGCCGAGTCCGCCAGAACCCTGCTGACCGACACCCTGATCCGAGCAGAGGAATATCACGCCGGTGATCTCCGCAGACTGGCAGGTTTCCGCTCGACACTCGGTCAGCTATTGTGGCACTCATTCCAGGATCGAAACGGACTACAGATGATCGAGCAGGCCTTCGATTCGATCGAAGGCGAACTAGGGTCGGCCCATCTGACGACGGCTCAACACGCCCAAGTCTTCGGCGAAGCGCTGCTGGACGGCGCCCGTCCGGAAGCTGCGGAGGCGCTGTTCCAGCAAGCTCTGCAGATCACAGAAGCACAACTTTCGCCTCACCATCACCGCGTCCTTCAGGCGCGCATCGGTCTGGCCGAGTCTCAATTTGCGCAGGACAGAACCGACGCGGCCCATCGCACCCTGGAGTTGCTCGGACCGCTTCCGGCCACGATCAGCGACAGCGACCCGCTCAGACAAAGGCTGGCCGAACTGGCGGCTCGAAGCGAGCCGCCCGACCATTCCCCCTGACGCCTGATCCCCATTCAGTGCAACTACATCGGCGCTTCGAAGCGATCGCGGAAGATCAGCGGAGAGACCGGAATGTCGTAATCCACCCGAACCTTGGTCAATTGCAACAGGACGCCGGGCTCACCGACGTCGGGATCGAATACCGCTCGTGCGTGGTAACTGCAGTTTTGCCGGTCCACGGGCGCGTCGAACAGGTTGCGGCCTTCGCGAAAGTCGCCGTCTCGATCAGTCACTGTCCAGGACGTCAATACCGTTTCAACCGGGTTGCCGGCGCTCAGGCCATCCGTGCAGCGCGAAACCAACGACAGTCTCAACTCATCACCCGAACTGTTATGAAATCCCCAGACGTCGAACCAGTTCATCGTCGTGGCGCCTGGCATCTGGATCTGCACCTCGAAGGTAACCAATGAGTCCAGCAGGCTGACCACGGCACCATTGAGGATTAAAAAAGAGGGTCCCTTCAGATATTCGTATGTATGACTCAGGGGCTGAAACTCGAAGCCCGCGTGGATTGCATAATCGTTGGCGAATGGCAGGACACCCTGAAGTTCAGCCCGCTGCTCATCGCTCACCTCCCGGCCCACCAGCTCGCCATCTTGATCGACCAGCTTAAAAATGTTTTGAGCATTCTCCGGATAGCCAAAGCGCTCCAGTTCGGCAGGGTCTGTCACAGGAACACGCTCAAACTGCGTAGCGTCGCTTTCTTCCGCTTTCGACTGAGACATCAGCAGCGGATGAAGCGCAATCAGTCCGAGCAAAACAAAACAATGAAGCTTAGATTCGAAGACTTTCATGAAGAACCTCCAACAGGTTTAATCATTATGGATACAAACAGCCCTCCCCCAACAAAGGATCTGTACTTTAAAGATCGAGATTCACTCCAACACTCTGCCACCCAATTCTTCTTGGGCCTGGGCCACTGGCGCCCTATTGCCTGTGAACCGATCGGCAAACGCCGAGCTATCTCTTTAATTCAGTGGGTTGTGAGATTCTTCTCAGTGAGGGCCTGGCTTCTCGGGATCACTTCAGACGCGATAGATGAATTCTTCCTCGATGATCGGCTTCGGGCTTTTTCAGGCATCGCCAAGGTTTAGAGCACTTGCTCTAGAACCAGGAGGTTAGTTTCAAAGCTCAATAAGCTTCACACTGATTTCTACGGGAGGACGACCGGCATGACTCGCTTGACTCGACCCAGCCTCATCAGGAAAACACGCCTCGGCCTGGCAGCCATTGCTGCGTCCCTGTTCATCCAGACCCTTGGGACGACTGCGCTAGCCGCCGATCAGGCCCCCGAAGCCCCCTGCGACTGCAGCTGCGAACGCTATGTGCAGCTTGTCGAACAATCCCTTCCCCAGTCACCACTGCCAGAGGATCAGCGCTGGGCCTGTGCCGGTGCCTGCGCCATCGCCTGGGTGCGATGCGAACAACGCCAGATTATCGTCGAGTCTGAAACCGATGGACCCGACGGGCGTTTGAGCAGTGCGCTGCCAGTCCAGGCCAGCACCATCTCGGATCTGGATTGAATTTACGGATCGACAGGCGCTTGGAACAGCTGCTGGAAAGGCTGACCGGACTGAAACCTGTTGACTAAGGAGCCGTTGATAGGGCTGCCGGGGCGCTGCCTCGTCTTGATCGCGGCAGAATCTTTCCAAACAACCGCAAGGCAATTTCAAGATAATTTCAAGTTAATTTCATGTTGAAAAGGATGAGTACGCATAGCCTCGTAGTCCAGTTGAACCCAAACAGACACTGGGGACTACGGAATGAAAGTTATCGCATCTTCAAAGAAGGCAGCATGGATGAGACGTCCTTTGATTTCTCAGCGCATGATTGCAGTACTCGCCCTGCTGTCACTTCCGCTGACGGCCAATGACGACCTGATCTTCGCCGATCGGTTCGAGGGTTTCCCCGGCGGGGTGATCAGCGGACGGGTCTTCTCCGATCCCGACAGCGACGGCAATCTGTCAGACGGTGTACCGGTCGATGCGGCAACGGTGTATCTGGATCGCAACTTCAACGGGCGGCTCGACGACGACGAGCCGGTGGACGAAACCAACGCCCTCGGGGAATACCTGTTCACCGGATTGAGCGTCGGTAGCTATCACGTGCGCCAGGTGCTGCCCGCCCCCAACATCCAGACCTTTCCCGCCGGCGACGTGCCGCCGGCCTACGATCGGCTCCCGGACGAGGTCGTTGAATACGTCCACGCACCGCCGGGCGTCGGCAACTTTGACGCGCCCTATGGCCGCATGGCGACGGACTATCCGCCGAATTGGGGCGCGATCGCCTCAAGCTCATCGCCGCAGATCATCGACTCGGTCGAGCTGGTGCTGAAGCCCATCGGCGTGCGTGACCGGGGAACCGTTGGCGGCCCGAGGAACGGGACAGAATTGCTGACGCTACCGCTGGGATCCTCCATCACGCTGCGCTTCGA
>JGI12109J20283_10552789_pt1 | contig 21355 bp, 20 predicted proteins | sample ElkSlonscriptome_12_FD_20283 | JGI IMG/M metagenome (IMG submission 20283)
GTTGAGATCCCGCAGCGCCTGTTTGGTGCCAAAGCGGCGCGCGAGGGAGCGGACGGCCAACAATGCTTCCATGGGTAGCGACGATAGCGCGCGGCGGCGCCGCTGCCAACTGCCGGTTGCAATTCGATGGGTCGAGGGCCGAGGGCCGAGGGCCAAAAACCAGTATTGCGCGATCAGGCTGTACGGCGGACCGCGGCCCCTCGGTGCTTGGCCCGCTTGAAGTCACGTATCGATCAAGCAATACAGCGCCCTGCCGTGGTGATGTCAGTTACAACTTGCATCGTTGCCTCTTTTAGCAAAAGATGTAAGCCATGCCTGACAGAAGTCGCTTGCCTGATGAGCTCGGTCCCGTGCTGCGCGCGCGCCGTCAAGCACTCGGTCCGTCGAAAAAGGAACTCGCCCAGCCTGCCGGCAAGGTGCCTGAGGTGATCTACCGGATCGAGGGCGGGGAAGATGTCACGCTGTCCTCCCTCATGGCGGTGCTAGGGGCGCTAGGTCTGGTGATGTGGTTGGAGAAAGCCGGTCTACCGAGGATGCAGGAGGTGGCCGCCCGGTTCAGGCTGGACGAGGATGACGAGACAAGAACAACCTTCGCTTAGGCATACCGGGCAGGGCGAGGCGCCATGAGGCTGCTGGGCATCGATACCGGGGGCACCTTTACCGACTTCGTGCTTTGGCAGGACGGGCAGATGCGCGTGCACAAGGTGCTGTCGACCCCAGCGGCGCCGGAGCGCGCGATTTTGCAGGGAATCCGCGAGCTCGGGCTTGACCCCGACGGCCTGCGGGTGATTCACGGCTCCACGGTTGCCACCAACGCGGTGCTAGAGGGCAAGGGCGCGCGCACCGCCTATGTAGGCAATCGGGGATTTGGTGATCTGCTGACCATCGGCCGCCAGGCGCGCGCGGCCTTGTACGAGCTGCAGCCGGCCGCGCCGCCACCGCCGGTGCCGTCCGAGCTGTGCCTCGAGACCGGCGGGCGGCTGGCGGCGGACGGTAGCATCGTCGAGCCCTTGAGCGCGGATGATCTGGCCGATCTTCACGCGGCCCTGGTGCGTCTGGCGCCTGAATCGGTCGCGATCAATCTGCTGTTTTCTTATTTGGACGACAGTGCCGAGCGCGCCATTGCCGACGCGCTGCCGACGGGCCTGTTCGTCTCGCGCTCGTCAGAGGTGCTGCCGCTGATCGGGGAGTACGAGCGCGGCATGGCAACTTGGCTCAACGCTCGCGTCGGCCCAGTCGTCGCCGGCTACATCGGTCGGCTACAGCAGGGGCTGCCGGGTGCGCGGCTCGCGGTGATGCAATCCAGTGGCGAGGCGGTGGCCGCCGCGCAGACCGCGCACCAAGCCGTGAGGCTGCTGTTGTCCGGGCCCGCGGGCGGCTTGGTCGGCGCTGGCTTTGTTGCCCGCTCCGCGGGCATCGGCAGGCTGTTGACCTTCGATATGGGCGGCACCTCGACCGACGTCGCGCTGATCGACGGCGCGCCGCGCTTGACCACCGAGGGCCGCATCGCCGGTTGGCCAGTGGCCGTGCCGATGGTTGACATGCATACCATCGGCGCCGGCGGCGGCTCCATCGCCCGGGTCGACCCCGGCGGTGCGCTGCTGGTCGGGCCGGAATCCGCCGGTGCCGATCCGGGGCCGGTCTGTTACGGCAGCGGTGGCAATGAGCCCACCGTCACCGACGCCAACTTGGTGCTCGGTCGGTTGCGCGCCGATGCCTTCCTCGGCGGACGCATGCGGCTCGACCTAGACGCCGCGAGTCGGTCTTTAGAGGCGCTCGCCGCCGACATGGGGCTGTCGGGGCAGGGCGCCGCGGAGCAGGCCGCGCTCGGTGTCATCGCGCTCGCCGATGAACACATGGCGCGCGCGCTGCGGGTGATCTCGGTGCAGCGCGGCGTCGATCCGCGTTCCGCGCACCTATGTTCATTCGGCGGCGCCGGTGGGCTGCACGTCTGCGCCCTGGCGGATGCGCTCGGCATGCGCCAAGCGTTGGTTCCCGAGCGCGCTGGCGTGCTGTCGGCGCTAGGCATGCTGGTGACGCCGCCGGGGCGGTTGTTGACTCGTACCTGGCTTGGGCTGCTGGAGAAGCGCGAGGAGGCGGAGGTGACCGCCGGCCTCGACGAGTTGGCGCGTCAAGGCATGCGCGCGCTGGCGGCGGAAGGGGTGGAGACGGCGACCCTGCGGCGCGAAGACAGTCTTGATCTGCGCTATCGCGGCCAGTCCTGCACCTTGAACCTGCGCTGGCAGGGTACGGCGGCGACGGCCAATGCCTTCACCGCGCTCCATCTGGCGCGCTACGGGCACGAGTTGGAGCTGCCGGTGGAGTTGTTGAACCTACGCGTGCGCCTGACCGCACCCGCGCATGCCCTGACGCTGCCCGCGCCCGTTGTTTCACCGCCGCGCCAGCGGCCCGAGCCGGCAGCGCCCGACCAAGGCCCGCCCGCCGCGTCCGCGGCGCGGCCGGCACCCGCGGTGGTCGAGCGCCAAGCACTGGCGGTCGATGCCTGTCTGTCTGGTCCGGCAGTGATACTCGATGAGGTTGCCACCACCTGGCTGGCGCCCGGCTGGCAAGCGATTCGCGATCCTAGCGGTAATCTGTTGTTGTCTCGCCTCGCGGATTAAGTTTGGTTGACGCCACATCAGAGAACCTCAAAAGCTACTTGATCCCTCGAATAGCACTGATGGTTTCTGGTACCTTGGGTTGTAACTAGTTATAGTGAAGGCTTGCTGAGTGGCTACTTGATCCAGCATCTTGTCCCAGATCGTCCACTGGACCCAGATCGGCCACTCAAATCAGAGCAGAAGCAAAACGGGCGCTGCCGCGCCTTGCCGCCAAACCACACCACCAAACGAGACTATATAGATGTCCCCTTTCGGAATACTCGATCTTCCTTTATGGCAGGTCGTGATCGTTGCGCTGGTGATGACGCATGTCACCATCGTCTCGGTCACCGTCTTTCTGCACCGCTCACAAGCGCACCGCGCGCTGGACCTGCATCCGGCGGTGATGCACTTCTTTCGCTTCTGGCTCTGGTTGACCACCGGCATGGTGACCCGCGAATGGGTCGCCGTGCACCGTAAGCACCACGCCCACTGCGAGACCCAGCGCGATCCGCATAGCCCGCAGGTCTTGGGCATCCGCCGTGTGTTTTGGCAGGGCGTCGAGCTGTACCGCGCCAGCATTCGTGATCGCGCGGTCGTAGAACGCTACGGGCTCGGTACCCCGGACGACTGGCTAGAGCGCAACCTCTACAACCGCCATTCCTTGCACGGGATCGGGCTGATGCTGACCATTGATGTGCTGCTCTTCGGTGTCTACGGCCTGACGCTATGGGCCGTGCAGATGCTATGGATTCCGGTGCTCGCAGCCGGCGTCATTAACGGCATTGGGCACTATTGGGGCTACCGCAACTTCGAAAGCCCGGACGCCTCCACCAACATCCTGCCCTGGGGGGTCTTGATCGGTGGCGAAGAATTGCACAATAACCACCACGCATTTCCGTCCTCGGCGCGCCTGTCGGCGCGTTGGTGGGAGTTCGACCTTGGCTGGGCCTATATTCGGCTGCTCAGCGCCCTGGGTCTGGCGCGGGTCAAGAAGCTGGCGCCGCAGCCGCGCTTTATCGAGGGCAAGTGCAGCGTTGATCTAGAGACATTGAAGGCCGTGGTCGTTGGCCGTATGCACGTGATCCGACGCTTCAGCAATGAGGTGCTGCATCCGCTCACCCGCCAGGAACTTTGCCGCAACGAGCGCCACTGCCGTTTGCTGGCGCGGCGTGCAACGCGGCTGTTGGCACGCGAGGCTAGCCGGCTTGATGAGCCCGCGCGGGAGCGCCTAGAGCAGATTCTGTCCCAAAGCCAACAACTGCGGGTGGCCTATCAGTTCCGCGAACAACTACGCAGGATCTGGGAGCGCAAGGCACCGTCTCAGGACGATCTGCTCGCGCTGCTTCAGGACTGGTGCCAGCGGGCCGAGGCCACCGGCATTCACACCCTGGAGCGCTTCTCGCGCAATCTGCGCGGGCTGGCGCTGGTGCCCTCACCGGCCATCTGATGCCGATTACCGTGCGGCCTGATGCCGCACGGTATTGGCCTAGGCTGCTTTCGCGCCCGGTCTTACTTGATCTTGCCTTCCTTGTACATCACGTGCTGGCGCACGACAGGATCAAACTTCTTGATCTCCATCTTGCCCGGCTGATTGCGCTTGTTTTTGGTCGTGGTGTAGAAGTGACCGGTACCCGCGCTGGAATTCAGTCGGATCTTGTCTCTTGCTGCTTTGGCCATTGAGTGATCTCCGGGGAATGGGGCTAGCGAAAATGAAGCTTGGCAGAATTCGGTGAAAGTGCAAGAACAACCTGTACCGGCAGGGCGGGGCAAGCGCGGCCGTTTCACCTAGGGGGTTAGGGCAAAGCCTTGCTCGAAGCCTGCAATGCGTTCTAGCGATGAGGCTGTGAGCGTATTCGGCGTTATGTCGACCTGGCGTCACTCCATAGGCTGGGTTGAGCTTGCGAAACCCAGCTTTCAGAGGCTTGCGTTGCTGCCGATGCTGGGTTTCGTTCCTCAACCCAGCCTACATGGATTGCTTGCACAGTTAGGTAGGGTGGAACAAGCGCAGCGGTTCCACCTCTTACACCAAGCGCCCGTTCAGGCTATTCCTGAACCGTCACTCAGAGCCGACGAGCCTGAGCCGGGCAGCAATGCCGCCGCCATCAGGTTGGTCCGGTCAGACCTTCTCGCCGCGGGCGCGCAGGTCGCTGAGAACCGAGTCGATGCCGTTCTTATCGATAATGCGCATGCCCTTGGTGGAGACACGAAGCCGCACCCAGCGCTTCTCCGTCTCGACCCAAAAGCGATGATAATGCAGGTTCGGCAAGAAGCGCCGACGCGTCTTGTTGTGTGCATGCGAGACGTTGTTTCCGGTTACCGGACGCTTGCCGGTCACCTGGCAGACTTTGGCCATGGCCGCAAATCTCCTTAAGATCATCCGCGGCATCGGCGCCGTGGAAGCGGGGTGTCAGGATCGGTAGCGCGCGGTCCTGGAGACCAACGGCTGCGAAGTTAAGCCGGCAAAAATACCTTGCCGTGCGGGCCAAGTCAAGGTTCGCGGCGGAGCGATTGGACATTAAAGCAAGCCGCGCTCGGCAAAGGAGGTGCCGTCGCCTTCTCCGACCACGATATGATCAAGCACCCGCACGTCCACCAGGGCCAGCGCGTCGCGCAGCCGCTGCGTGATGCGCAGGTCGGCCTGGCTGGGTTCGGCAACACCGGATGGATGGTTGTGCGCGAAGATCACCGCCGCGGCGTTGGCGCGCATCGCCTCGCGCACCACCTCACGCGGATGCACGCTGGCGCCGTCGATGGTGCCGCGAAACAGCTCCCGGTATTCGATCACGCGGTGGCGATTGTCTAGGAACAGGCAGGCAAACACCTCGTGCTGAAAGCCCCGTAGACGGGCCTTTAGATAGTTGCGCGTCGCCTCCGGGCTGGTCAGTACATCGCGACCGGCGATCTCCTCGTGCAGATAGCGCCGGCTCATCTCAAGCACCGCCTGTAGCTGCGCGTACTTGGCCCGCCCCAGCCCCTTCGCCTGGCAAAATGCCTGCTCCTGGGCGGACAGCAGGCCGACCAATCCGCCAAATTCCCCCAACAGGTCTCGGGCCAGGTCCACCGCGCTCTTGCCGGCCACGCCGGTGCGCAAGAAGATCGCCAGCAACTCGGCGTCATTGAGTGCCTTGGGTCCGCGATCGAGCAGTTTTTCTCGCGGCCGCTCCCCTGTCGGCCAGTCCGTGATCGGCATCTTGCGTCTCGCTCTTTATCTGCCAGCACCGAGCATACGTCAGCCTTGGGTTGCGGCCAAGTGTTTGTAGCCAGCAGGCACATCCGGGCCGGCACGACCATCTAGCCCCGCCAGCGGCATGAGTACCTATAATAGACCGCCAACTTGTCAATCACCCCCAGGGACCGCCCCATGGCCAAGCAATCCGCTGCCCTCATCCCCCTCGAAGACAGCATCGCCCAACTCCGCGACGCCTTGATCGCCGCCGCCGACAAGGGCGCCGACGCAGCGCTGCGCTTCGAGGTCCAAGACATCGAGCTGGAGCTCAACGTCGTCACCACCAAAGAGGCCGGCGGTGGCGGCGGCGTCAAGTTCTGGCTCTACAACGCCGATGCCCGGGTCAAGGCGTCCGATGCGCGCACGCAGCGGGTCAAGCTCAGATTGCGACCGGTCAACTCGGAAGAGGATGACGGGCCGGTGAAGATCGGCGCCAACCGCGCCCGGCCTGAATAGGGCGCGGTTTTAGGGCGCGATCGCATTAGCCGCTTGACCGACGAAGTCGGCCTATGGATAAGACCTTGCTGGTCGCGATCTTTGTTCCGACTCGCACCAAGGGTGCGAGCCAAGGCGACGCCTGTCTCGGGAGGCTCGCAACTGGATACCCGGTCGGCGATGATTTGGTCCTGACTGTGCGGCATCTGTTCTACCCCAATCCGCCGTGCGAGCGCGATCCAGCGGGGTCGTTTCAGGTCCGCTGGCACTATCATCGCGTGCATCCAGATGCCGACGAGCAGGGCTGGATCAGTTTGCCGGAAGCCGCGATCCTTTGGGATGGCGGCGAGCAGCTGGATGCCGCACTGCTGCGCTGCCCACGCCCCAAAACCGCTGTCGGGTTTGGGGCAATGTCGGAAACGCCGGCCAACGAGCGCGACGCATGGCAGAGCGAGGGCTTTCCGAACGCCACGGCGACCGCCACCACCAGCAAACCCTGCTCCTTCGGCGGCGAGTGTTTCTCGAAGGCTTCGCCGGAGGACTATTTCGAGCTCGATGCCCGCGCGCCTCCCAGGGTCGAGGACGACTGGCGCGGCGCATCGGGCATGCCGATCTTTGTCGGCCGCAGAATAGTCGGCGTCGCCAAGCAGGTTCCGCGCAAATTCAAAGGCGAGCGTTTGCATGCAACCCCAGCGTGGAAACTGCTCGCCGACGCCCGATTCAGCGACCTCCTTGGCATCGATGCGCGCGCGGCCATGCGCAGGGCACTCGCCGAGGAACTGATCGCGCGCCTCGCCAAACCGGCGGCCGAACAGGCCGCGAAGAAGCTCGCCGATGGCCTGGGGCTTGCCCGCGACCTGATTGGTTGCGAAGCGTCGGAGCCCGATTTCGCCCGGCGGATCATTGACAGATTACTGGAGACCGATTGCCGGTCGGCCATCCGCACGCTCCGCGACGCGCACCGCGCACTGATAAACAAGCATGGGCGGAACGCTGCGCAGCCCATTGTGGCGATCGCGCTGCGCCTAGTGCCAGCGCTGTTCGACCGAGGCGTGGTCCGCCATGCCGCCGGCTTGCGTTCGCTCTCCCTGGTCCCGCTGCCCGCCGCAACCTTTACCGTGGCGGAATTGATCATGGCCGGGGTCGATGGCCGCGCCGCGCGCTTTCGCCAGCGAGCGCATGTCGATGACCTACCCCGCGGCGAACTCGACCTTCCCCAGCACGCGGAAGGGGGATTCAGCACCGACCCCGCCCTGGAGCTTGCGAAACATCTGAATCGAAAATTCACGCCCGATACCGAGAGCAAAGACCTGCGCAAAGCGATCGACGACTATCTGGTGACCGAGTTTGCCCGCGCCGACCCGCGTGCCCCCGAGCGCACGCCCGAGCAGAAGATCAAGGCCGCGGCGGCGACCCTGCGCCGACGCTACGACGATGACCGCCAGACCTTCTACATGGTCTTCTATCTCCCCAACGAACCGAAACAACGGGCTCCGGTCGAGGCCCTGGTGGATGAGTTGCGGAAGGACTACCCCGCGCTTGCCTTCCTCGGGCTCGATCCGGACTTCGACCAAGACCAGGCCGATCGAGACCTCGCCGACCCGCTCTGCCGCATGCTGCCGCTCGCGGACCCCAACCCCGGAGAAAGCCACTAATGCAACGGCTGCGACACGCCCACGGTGACTGCCTGCCCCTGCCGTCCACGCCGCAAGGCCCTGAACAGGTCCACTGCTTCGAGCAACGCGAGATCGACGCCGTGCATGCGGCGCTGGCCGCCCGCAGGCCCTTGCTGCTGCGCGGCGAGCCGGGTGTCGGCAAGACCCAACTCGCCAAGGCCGTCGCTCTTGACCTCCGACGCGTGCTGCTGTCGCAGGTGATCGACATCCGCACCGAGGCGCGCGACCTGCTTTGGCACTTCGACGCCGTCGGCCGGCTCGCCGATGCGCAGCTTCGCGGTGCTTTGCCGGCATCCACGCAAGGCCAGGGCACTGACATCGACCAGGACGCCGCGCAGCCTGCCAGTGCGGATCAGGCTCTATCGACCGGTCGGAACAAGCCCCTTGCCGACCTAAGCACCATGCTGCCCCGAGCGCTGGCCGTCGACAACTATCTGCACCCACGCGCCCTTTGGTGGGCCTTTCACTGGACCGACGCGCTCGCTCGTGCCAAACGCCTGGAGCTGCCGACGCCGCCGATCATGCAAGACTGCGACCCGGCCAATGGCGCCGTGGTGCTGATCGACGAGATCGACAAGGCCGAGGTCGATGTCCCCAACGGCCTGCTGGAGGCCCTCGGCGATGGCTGCTTCACCCCCCAAGGCATGACCGAGCCGATATGCATCCAGGGCGAAGCGCCGCTGGTCATCATCACCACCAACGAGGAGCGCGCGCTGCCGGACGCCTTCCTGCGCCGCTGCCTGGTGTTGTACCTCAGCCTGCCGACCGGCGCCACCGAGCTGACCGAGCACCTGATCCGTCGCGGCAGGGCACACTTCCCCGAGGTCGAGGAGCAGGTTCTCCATGAGGCCGCCGAGCAATTGATCGATGACCGCACCAGGGCGCGGCAGCAGCGGCTGCGCCCGCTCCCCGGACAGGCCGAATACCTGGACCTGGTGCGGGCCGTGACTCAGCTTGCCAGCGACACCGAGGCGCAAGTGGACCTGCTCAAACGGCTGCGCCCCTATGTCCTCGCCAAGCATCAGGGGGCTGTTGAATGATCCAGAACCCCCGGCGCTGCCGCCAGCCAGGCCGCCCCTGGCCGCCGTTGATCGCTGCGCGATGACGCTGCCGCCGATAGGCCCCAACCTGCGCGGTCGCGCGGACCTGCTGCGGGTGCTGCAGGCCGGTGGCGGCCCCCTGGCCGATGCGACTGCCCCGCTGCTCGGCTTTGTTGTCGCACGGACGCCGCCGTCGTCCGCGAACGCCGCCGACACCGAGGCTGATGCTCACTCGGAGCAGCCGCCCGGCGACCCGCCGCAGCCCCCGGAGCCGGTGTTCACCGACGCCGAGCTGTTGGATATCCCCTTTTGGTGCCCGATCGCAATCGAACCGCTCTCGGTTCAGGCCCAGCCTGATCCTGCACCGCCCGATGCAGACCAGCGGCAGCCGCCAGTCGCCACTGACGATCGCCCGGTCTGGACCCATCCCCCAGCGGAGCCGGCGGCGTTCTGCCCCTTGCTCCCCTGGCCGGCGCTGCGCCGACGGCTGCGCCCGAGCCTGACCCGGCCGCTCCCAGGGCGCGAGCCGGACCTGGAGCGCGCCGCCGAGCGCGTCGCCCGCGGCAGGTTGCTGGAGCGGCTGCCCTGTCGGCCCCAGCGTCGATTTGCGCCCTTGCTGCGCATCGTCTACGACCGCAGTGAGCGGCTCGTCCCCTATTGGACCGATCAAGACCTGGTCTCCGCCGAGCTGGCGCGACTCTTGCCTGAGGCCGCCGTCGAATGGGCCGTCTTTCACGAGGGCCTGAGCCGGCCGCGGCTGCTCAACAGCGAGCACGAGCCCTGGGAGTCGCCGCCGCCCGGCAGCCTGGTTCTGGTGCTGGGCGACCTGGGCAGCCTCGGCGGACCCGGTAACCTTCGCACCTGGCGTGACCTCGGCGAGATCTTGACCGCGGCCGGCTGTCAGCCCGTCGCGCTGGTGCCTTGCACTGGTTCCCGCGTACCCCCGGAGCTGAAGCGTAGCTGGTCGGTGCAGAGCTGGGAGCCACCACCGCCGGTTGGCCTGCAAGCGCCCGCCCCCGTTGACGCAGCGGGCTCGCCGCCAGCATCTGGCCCGGCGTCGAAGTCCGATCAGAACCAGAGCGAACCCGCGGACCTTGCGCAGCAGCGCGCCGAGCGGGTGCAGCGGCTGCTGACCCTGCTCAGTCCCGCGGTGCGCATCGAGCCCGGTCTATTGCGCGCGCTGCGTCGCGCCCTAGCCGACCCGAACCTGGAGGCCGGCATCGAGTCGGACCTCTGGCAGCACCCTGCCATTGCCAGCACGCACAGCGAGGCCGCCACCATCGGCCCGCGCGCCCGGCCGGCGCTGCAGGCGGCGTTCGCCGTCGCACCGGCCACGGAACAGCAGCTTGCGCTGGAACTGATCCGCCGATGGCGCGATGAACAGCACCCGGAGATCTGGCTGGAAGAGGTCGCGCGTGCCGCACCGGCGCTTCGCCACCCGCCTCTGTGGCTTGCCGACGACCTGAATGATGCTCGCCGGCTGTTCTCGCGTATCGACACCGAGTTGGGCTTGGCGGCCGATGCGCCGGGTCCGGTTGCGGACTGGCTGCGCCGAGTCGCCGGGCGCGCTCGCGACGGTGGCGATGCCGACGGCCTCTGGCAAAACCCTGATATCGGCCCGATTCTGCTGCGGCTCGACCGGGCCATCTACGGCCACCGCGCCGATTACCAACCGCCGACCCCATTGGACCCCGCCAGCCTGCCGGAGCCTGCCAAGCCCATCAAGACCTTCAGCGTCGCCCAACGGGGCGCGGCGCTGATCTACCGGCCCCCGGCCTGGTCTGATGCTACCGACGGGAGCCCGGTCGGGCAACTGCGTAGCGCCAACCGGTTGATCCGCGAGCGCGAGGTCGCGCCCGTCTGGCGCCCGCACCGCGACCCCGCCTTCTGGGCCGACGGCGCATCGCCGGGTTGGGCCGCGCGCTGGGATTGGGACGCGCAGGGCCCCTGGGTTGAGATTGAGCTGGTTGGCGATGGCGGGCCGGTCGTGCAACGCTTGCGCTGGATCCCGTCGGGGCGGTTCTGGATGGGCTCGCCGGAGGACGAGCCTGGGCGGTACGCTGACGAAGGCCCGCGGCATCAGGTGACCATTGCCGAGGGCTTCTGGTTGTTCGACACGCCTTGCACGCAAGCCTTGTGGCAGGCGGTGATGGGCCAGAACCCAAGCCGGTTTCAAGACCTGGAGCGGCCGGTCGAGCGGGTGAGCTGGGCGGACTGCCAGGGCTTTATCGAGCGCATCAATGCCCGGCTGCCAGGGCTTGACCTGTCGCTGCCGAGCGAGGCGCACTGGGAATACGCCTGCCGCGCCGGCAGCGAGACGGCGCTGTACAGCGGGCCCATGGAGATCTTCGGTGAGCACAACGCCCCGGCGCTGGACCCGATCGCCTGGTACGGCGGCAACAGCGGCGTCGATTACGATCTGGATGAGGCCGAAAACACAACCGGGGAGTTATGGAAAGAGATGCAATACCCGACCAAAGGCGCCGGCACCCGCAAGGTCAAGGGCAAGGCGCCGAACAACTGGGGGCTCTATGACATGCTCGGCAACGTCTGGGAATGGGTCGCCGATCCCTGGCACGAGAACTACCAAGGAGCCCCTGCCGATGCTAAGGTCTGGGAGGTCTCGGACGAAGCTGGCAGTGCGTCTGGTGCTGAGACTGGCGGCGTCCACCGGGTCTTCCGGGGCGGTTCTTGGTACGGCGTCGCGCGCTACTGCCGGTGTGCCTGCCGGTACCACAACGCGCCGGGCAACCGCGTCAACAGCCTGGGCTTCCGCTGCGCCCGAGTTCAGGTCGGTGAGCCAGGCAGGCCGGTCCAGGCCGCCGGATGGGCGCGTGGACCGGCCGAGCCCCGGACCGCGGTAGCGGGCCGAGGGCCGGACGGGCCGACGCGCACGGTCGAGCGGCCTGGCTTCTGGAACAAGGTCCGGAAGCTGTTTAATCGCGACGGTGACTACATCCGCTGACTGCTTGAATCCTGACTGAGCCCCATCCGACCCATGCCGCAGGATCTGATCATCGACACCGCCTGGCATCCGCTGGCCGACGGCCGCCCGCCGGCATGGGCTAGCGCCTGGGGGCAAGACGGGTTTGGCGTCTTTGCCGCGTTCAGCGTCGATGGCGTGACGCAGCGGCTGCGCTGGATACCGCCGGGACGGTTTTGGATGGGCTCGCCGGAGGATGAGCCGGGGCGCTGGGATGCTGAAGGTCCGCGGCATCAGGTGACCATCGCCGAGGGCTTCTGGCTGTTCGAGACACCCTGCACACAAGCCCTGTGGATGGCGGTGATGGATAAAAATCGGAGCCGGTTCCAGGACCCGGAGCGGCCGGTCGAGCAGGTGAGCTGGGCAGACTGCCAGGGCTTTATCGAGCGCATCAATGCCCGGCTGCCGGGGCTTGGCCTGTCGCTGCCGAGCGAGGCGCAGTGGGAATACGCCTGCCGCGCCGGCAGCGAGACGGCGTTGTACAGCGGGCCGATCGAGATCCTCGGCGCGCGCAATGCCTCGGCGCTGGATTCGATCGCCTGGTACGGCGGCAACAGCGGCGTCGATTACGATCTGGAGGAAGCCCATGACACGTCGGACTGGCCGAACATGCAGTATCCGACCAAGCGCGCCGGTACCCGCAAGGTCAAGGGCAAGGCGCCGAATAACTGGGGCCTGTATGACATGCTCGGCAACGTCTGGGAGTGGGTAGCCGACCCTTGGCATGAGCACTACCGAGGTGCGCCCAGCGACGCTAGCCCTTGGCAGGTCTCTGACGCAGCCGACAGTGCGGCTGACGAAGAGATTGACGGCGTCCGCCGGATTATCCGGGGCGGTGCTTGGGACGCCCACGCGCGCGACTGTCGGTGTGCCTACCGGAACCGCTTCGCGCCGGGCTACCGCCTCGGCTACCTGGGCTTCCGCTGCGCCCGAGTTCAGGTCCCTGAGCCAGGCGAGCCGGGTCAGGGCTCCGCGCCCGGCCCCGGCTCGGCCCGGCCCGCGGAGCGGATCAGGCCGGGCCGTGCCGGGGCCGGGCGCGGAGCGGGGGCGCAGGGGGCCGGTCACTTGGGTGCCGCTGCTGGCGGTCCGGCGGCGATCACGCGCCAGCTTGACTTGGCCGGTGAGCTGCGGTTGCCATTGCCTTCGGTCCCTGTGCTGCGCCGAACACCGCTGAACGCCGACAACCCGCGGCCGGGCGTCGCGCAACCGCGCTCGACCTTGATCATCGAGACCGACCAGGAGCGGCTGCGGCTCGCGGCCATCACCCGGCCCTCTTGGGCCGATGCGATCGGCCGGGATAGGCACGGGCTCTGGGTCGAGATCGCCGTCGCGCCGGAGGGCGCGCCGAAGCTCGAGTTAGCAGCCGAGCGTGCCGCGGCACCGGCGCGGCAGCGGCTGCGCTGGATACCGCCGGGGCGGTTTTGGATGGGCTCGCCCAAGGACGAGCCTGGGCGATTGGACTGGGAAGGGCCAAGGCATCAGGTGACCATCGCCGAGGGCTTCTGGCTGTTTGACACACCCTGCACCCAGGCCCTGTGGAGCGCCGTGATGGGCCACGACCCGAGCCGGAACCCAAGCCAATTCGGGGACCCGGAGCGGCCCATGGAGCAGGTTAGCTGGGCGGACTGCCAGGGCTTTATCGAGCGGATCAATGCCCGGCTGCCGGGGCTGGGGCTGTCGCTGCCGAGCGAGGCGCACTGGGAATATGCCTGCCGCGCCGGCAGCGAGACGGCGCTGTACAGCGGGCCGATCGCGATCCTCGGCCAGCAAAATGCCCCGGCGCTGGAAGCGATTGCCTGGTACGGCGGCAATAGCGGTCTAGACTATGACCTGGACGAGGCCTGGGAGACGATCGGGCACGATTGGACACAGATGCAATACCCGACCAAGCGCGCTGGGACCCGCAAGGTTAAGGGTAAGGCGCCAAATGCCTGGGGGCTTTACGACATGCTCGGCAACGTCGATGAGTGGGTTGCCGATCCCTGGCATGCCAACTACAGTGGAGCACCGGCCGATGGTCAGGTTTGGCAGGTCGCGAAAGCAGCGAGGAGCGCGTCTGGTGGTGAGACTGGCGGCGTCCGCAGGGTCATCCGGGGCGGTTCCTGGAACGCCTACGCACGCGGCTGCCGGTGTGCCTTCCGGGACCACGGCGCGCCGGGCTACCGCGACGGCTCCCTGGGCTTTCGCTGTACCCGAGTTCAGCTGTGAGCCAGGCAGGTCAGGTCGGGCCTCTGAAGCCGGCTGCGGGAAGGTTTAATTGCGGCAACAACGGCCTCGATGGCCGGGCTTTCCGGGATGTCCGCGGTCTGAGACAATGCCGCGCGAGGAATCGCCTATGTTTCGCTTTATACACACCGCGGACACGCACATCGATAGCCCGTTGCGGGGCCTGGATGCCTATGACGGTGCGCCGGTGGAGGCGCTGCGGGGCGCCACGCGACGTGCGTTTGAGCATCTGGTGCGGCTCGCCTTGGACGATGCGGTGGATATTGTCGTCATCGCCAGCGATCTCTACGACGGCGATTGGAAGGACTTCAGCACCGGTCTGTTCTTTACGCGGCAGATGGCGCGGCTGCGTGAGGCCGGCATCCCCGTCTATGTCATCGCCGGTAATCACGACGCCGCCTCGGTGCGTACCCGGCGCCTGAGCCTACCGGACAATGTGCACTTTTTTTCCACCCGTGCGGCGGAGTCGAAAAGGGTCGCTGGGCTGCCCGTGATCATCCACGGGCGCGGCTGTCAACTGGTGAGCGTGAGCGATTCGCTGGAGGTCATTGATGCCGAGCAGCGCGCGCTCGATCTGGTGCGTTGGCAGCGGATTGGCGTTGACCTGTCGGCGGCGGCCGGATTGGATCAGGCCCTCGGGCTGATTGGCGAGGCCTTGCAGGCGGCGCTGCCGACGGCCGACGGACGCCTGCTGGCGGCGCGCATCGGGCTCTTTGGCGCGACCGCGCTGCATGGGCAACCGCAGCGCAACCAGCCGCGGCTGCGCGCCGAATGTAACGCCCAGGGCCAGATGATCGCGCCAGACGCGCTGTGGATAGAAGCGATTGAGATCGACACCACCCCCCCGCTATCAGCTCGCCGAGCTTGCCGCCCGCGACGACCTGACCCGCATCGTGCTCGAGACCCTAGACGGCGCGCTCGCCGGTGCGCTTGAGCTGCCCGCCGACGGCGGCGATTTGCATTTGATTTACGGTGCGAACGAGGCCGGCAAGAGCTCGCTGCTGCGTGCCATCCGCGATCTGCTCTACGGCATCCATGGCCAGACCGCGGAGAATTTTCGCCACGCCTATAAGGACCTGCGCATCGCCGGCAGCATTGTCGCGAGCGACGACCGGCGGCTGCGCTTTCAGCGCCGCAACGGCAACAAGGAGACGCTGCTTGACGCCGACGGCCAGCCTGGCCGGTACCTCGGTGCACCGGGTGCTGGAGCAGCTCGATGCCGATGCCCGATCTCGGCGCCGAGTTGATCCATCGGACCGAGCAGGCCATCGCCGAGCGCGACCAGGCCAGCGGCTTGCTGCGCCAGTCCGTGCTGGAGGTCGAACGGCTCAAGGCGCGGGTCCGGGACAACCAGCCCGACACCGCCGTGCTCGCGCGCGCCGCCGAGATCGAGGCGGCGCATCAGCGGCTTGGCCTGTATCAGCAATGGCGCAACGAGCGCATCGGGCTGGACGCCGAGCTGGCCGGCGCCGAGGCCGGTCTGCGCGCGGGCATGCGGTCGCTCGGCGTCGCCGGGGCCTTTGCCCAGGTGGAGACGCTGCGTACCCGCGCTGCCAGCGCTGCGCGAGGCGGCGGGCCGGAAGGTGCGCGAGGCGGACAAGGCCGAAGGCGCACGCGAAAAGCTGCAAGGCGACGCCACCGACATCCAGGCCGATCTGGACAAGCTCGCCGCCGCGCTGCCGGCGTTATCGCAGGCGCTTGATGACGCGCGGGCGGCCTGGCGCAGCCGCTGCGCGGCGCTGGCGCTGGCGGCCGATACCAGCACCTCCACGGCACTGGCGCTGCTGGAGCAACGCCAGGCGCTGGTCGGCAAGCTCGACGCCTGGAACGGACTGCGGCAGACCCGTCAAGACCAGGCCAGCGCCGATCTGGCCGATGAATCCGAGCGCGTAGCGAGCCTGCAAGCAAGGCTGGCGCAGGTCGAGCGCCGGGTCGCCGACGCGGTGTCGGCCGCCGGCAGCCAGGATGAGGCGGCACTTAAGACCTTGCTGGTTCGCAAACAGAATCAGGGGCCGCTGCTGGCCAGGGCCGGCAGCCTGTTCAGCGCCATCACCTAGGGTAGTTTCGATGGCCTGGCGACTGCCTATGGCACGGACGACGTGCCGGTGCTGGTGGGCCTGCGCGATGGCGGCGAGATTGGCGTTGAGGGCATGAGCGAAGGCACCCGCGACCAGCTCTACCTGGCCCTGCGTCTTGCCGCCATCGAGCGCCATCAACAGCACCACGAACCCATGCCGGTGATCCTGGACGACCTGCTCATCATCTTCGACGACCACCGCGCCAGCGCCATCCTGCCCATCCTCGGCGACCTCGGCAGCCGCACCCAGGTGCTGCTCTTCTCCTACCACCGCCATTTGATGGAACTGGCGCGCGGCGTCTTGCCGGCGGAGCGGGTGCACTTCCACCAGCTACCTGCCGTGCCTAGCTGACCTGGCCGCCGCCGTCGCGATGGCAGCTCGCTGCCCTTTGCGGTAGCGGCTTGCAGCCGCGATCCGAGGCGCGGAAGCCAGGGCCTAGAGGGTCATCGGTCGTCGTCCGACGCTTGCGCCAGCAACTCCAGCGTGCGTTGGTCTGGCTTGCCCGCGAAATAGACGGCCAGCAGTTGCTGAAACATCGGGGTTTGCGGGGACGCCGCGGCAAACAAGGTCGCGCAAGAGCGCAGCTTGAGGTCATCCGGAAAACCGAAAATGTCGCGTGCCGGTCGCACAGACACCGCAACAGCGGCCTCGGCACAGGTGCGCAGCCGCGCGCCGAGCAGCGGATGGGCGAGATAGGCCATGGCCTCACCGCGGCTGCGAATCGCATAGCGCTGCGCCGTCGGGCTATTGCCGAGCCCGGCAAACTGGGGAAAAATGAACCAGATCCAGTGCGAGCGCTTGCTGCCGCTTTGGATCTCGGCCAAGGCCGTTTCATAGACGCCGGCCTGTGCCTTAACGAAGCGATCGAGATCGTAGGGGTCATGAGTCTGCATGGCGGGGCCTGTTGCTGGTTGTGATGGCAACGACGCTCCAGCGCCGTTGCGCCTCTGGGGGGCGCTTGAGCGCCGAGGATGCGGTGTGGAACGAACCGCGGCGCCCGACGATGATGCGCTTCGCTGCCGCTCACCGCATGCGACTCGCTGAGCGGGCTGTGCATGCGGTTGATATTGCTATCAGTCACCGGCATCTTGCCGCACTGCAAAGCGGGAAATGGTTACGACGAGCGGGCAAAGCCTGATCAGCGTGAGACCATCAGGGGGCTCACGAAGCTGGATGACTCCTGCGTTTGGTTCGTGCTGTTTTGGCTTGCACCCAGGCCCCGCTATCGACGCCTCATCCTTGCTCTCCTTCGTGCGGCAACACGAAGCCGAGGTTCGCGTTAGCGACGGCAACTTACCGAGTCTCTGCGATCCAAAGGAAAACACTGAAGATGCGCGAACAATTATCCCCGACTGACAGCTCTAGTAACAGGTTTGATCGGCGAGCCGGCACCTTGGGTGAAGCCGCAAAGGTCCATTTCCACGATCTGCATCCAGCGCCAGCGGACATGCGCGCGGATGTACACCAGGGGCTGTCGCTACCGCAAAAGCAACTAGCGCCTAAGTACTTCTACGACGCCCAGGGGTCACACCTATTCGATGCCATCTGTGAGCTGCCAGAGTACTATCCCTCCCGCACCGAGATCGACATCTTGCGCCGCCACGGCGCGGCAATGGCGGAGCGCCTTGGGCGCGACGCGCTGTTGGTCGAGTTGGGTAGCGGCAGCAGCCTGAAGATTCGCGTCCTGCTGCAAGCGCTTCGGCCCGCGGTCTACATGCCGGTCGACATCTCGAAAGATCATCTGCTTCAATCCGCCGAAGCCCTGGCTGAGACCTTCCCGGCGCTGCAGGTGCATGCCGTCTGTGCCGATTATTCGGTGCCCTTCGTGCTGCCCGTGGACGATCATGAGCATCCACGCGCGGCCTTTTTCCCGGGATCATCGGTCGGCAATTTTGAGCCCAGCGATGCCGAACGCTTCCTGCTCAGAGTCGGTGGCCTGTTGGGCCCGGGCGGACGCCTGCTGGTTGGCGTCGATCTGATCAAGGAACGGCAAACCCTTGAGGCCGCCTACAACGATGCCGCCGGCGTCACGGCAGACTTCAACCTGAATTTGCTGACGCGCATCAATCGTGAATTGGACGCCGACTTCGATCTGACCGGCTTCCGCCACAGCGCCTTGTTCAACCCGGAGCTGAGCCGCATTGAGATGCACTTGGTCAGCATCCGGGAACAGCAAGCGACCGTCGCCGGGCGCAGCTTCGCGTTTCGTGAAGGGGAGTCGATCCATACCGAATGCTCTTACAAATACAGCATTGAGGGCTTTCATCAGCTCATCCGTCGCGCTGGCTTCGAGCCGGAGCAGGTATGGACCGACGTCGATGTTGGCAGTGATCAAACCCCGCTGTTTAGCGTGCATTGCCTGGTTTGGCGCGGATGAACCCGCCCCATAGCAATGCTTAATCCAGCCTGAGTCTGGTCGGCGAAAACGCGCGGCGCAGCGATGTCGACCAACCCTGGTAACAGCATAACCGGCGACCGTCATCGTTGTAGAAATCGAAATCGTGATCGAGCAACCCACGCAAGTCAGCGATGAGCGATGCGATACCCAAGAATATCGCGCGGCGCTCGGGTGCGAGAGGCGTAGATTCTAGACAGGGTTCGACGCTGGCCGGCCCTTGTCGCGATCGCGGCGGGCAAAGCGCCAGCCGCGGGTTCTCGCCTTAGCGATGCTTAGCGATCGGTCTCGCGCTCTGCTGGGGTGGCAGGTGCGGTATAGGGGGGATAGCCGCCGTAGGCCCAGGGATTACCCCAGCCGCCGCCGTACGGATAGCCGTAGCCACCGGCGTAGGGATAGCCGCCGTAGCCATAGCCCGGATAGCCGCCGTAGCCATAGCCTGGATAACCATAGCCGTAGCCGGGATAGCCTCCGAACCAGGGGGCGCCACGCCAGGGTCCGCCATACCAGGGGGCATCATTCCAGAAACCAAAGAATGCCTGTGCTGGCGTTGCCAGCAGAGTTGCTGCCGCGGCTGCCGCGGCACTCACAATGACCTTTCTCATCGAGACCTCCTCAACTATGGATCAAGGACCGTCCGCGGTCTGGACCTCGACGGCCCGAATAGAATTATAGGGCGAGATGCCATTTGATCAACAAGGTTGTGTTGCCAAGAAGGAATTTCTTTACCAGATAAAGAAAGGTTATTCCTGTATCCGAATTGCTGCGTTGCCCAACGCGCTCGGCTGTGGCAGCCTTGCTGGACCCATAAGAGCTCCACTGAGGATCACCTCCCATGCGCGTTATTTTGCTCGGCGGCCCTGGGGCCGGCAAAGGTACCCAAGCCGGCTTTATCAAAGAACACTTCAAGATCCCGCAGATCTCCACCGGCGACATGCTGCGCGGCCACGTCAAGGCCGGCACCGAGCTGGGCAAGGCCGCAAAGAAGATCATGGACGAGGGCGGACTGGTGTCGGACGAGATCATCATGGGGATGGTCAAGGAGCGTATTCTTGATCCCGATTGCGAGAACGGCTATTTGTTCGACGGTTTTCCGCGCACCCTGGCCCAGGCCGATGCGCTGAAAGAGGCGGAGGTCTTCGTCGATGCCGTAGTCGAGATCGCGGTGTCGGACGAGGAGATCATCAAGCGTATGTCCGGTCGCCGGGTGCACATGGCCTCCGGGCGGACCTATCATGTGCTGTTCAATCCGCCCAGGGAAGAAGGCAAGGACGACGAGACCGGCGAGCCGCTGATCCAGCGCGACGACGACCAAGAAGACACGGTGAAGGCGCGCCTGAAGGTCTATCACGATCAGACCGAGCCGCTGATCGACTATTACACCACCTGGGCCAAGCAGGGCGGAGAACATACCCCGCGCTATGTCAAGGTCAACGGCATCGGTGACGTGAAGCAGATTCGCGACAGCATCATCTCCGGTTTGGAAGGCTGAGCTCTGCCCCTATTCGGCCTCTTCAAGGCTGCTCCGGCACAGCAGGATTGCAAATCGCTCCCGCTGGGGTGAAATCGCGAGCCTGTTCGGTGTCCAGGGTACTCTGTCTGGTCGGTTTGGATTAAGCCGACGTGATGGAGTCCTCGGCCGCATAGACAGCTGACGGCTCCTCCACCGCCCAGCGAATGTCATCGGCGATGCCTTTGCCGATGCCGGGCACCGCGGCGAGTTCCTCGGCCGTCGCGCCCATCACGCCCTCGACGCTGCCGAATTGGTCGATCAGCCGCTTTGCCCGCCGCGGCCCGACCCTGGGCAATCCTTGCAGCACGTGGCTCTGAATCCGCGGCTTGCCGCGCGGGCGCCGGCCCGGACGGGGTAGGCCGCCGCTTGCTTGTGCCCGACCCTGGCGTGCCGCCAGCAGCATCAGCGCGGCGGTCTCCTCAGGATTGCCCGAGCGCAGCAGCGGAAGACCGAACGACAGCGTCAGCGTCATCAGAGCACCCTGTATCGCCTCGCGGCGCATCCGGCTCCGTGCCAGGTCGCGCGAGCTGCCCTCCAGAATGATCACGCCGCGTGCAGATACGCTCGCCAGCCGTAGTCCTTGTCTGAACAGGCGTCCGTCCTTGATCGACTGGGTCAAATCGAGCAGCGTCTTGCGCTCGAACAGCAGCGCATCGTCTAGCAGGTAGTCGCCGACTGCTAGGCGCTGCGAGCGCAGAATGACTTGTGGGTCTCGCCGCAAGGCGTCGACGACGCCAGTCTTGGGCTCGCGGTCATCGATCAGAATCTCGAAGGTCTGCGTCATCGCCTGCCCTCCGACCGTGCCTGACCGGCCATAGACGAAAGGGGTCTAAGTGCCGTCGGCAAATGCGCCGCGCCCGATCTCTGAACAAGGTTCATCCTAGCCGGCATTTCGGGTGTTTTAGTGATTTTGTCTAAATTCACGATCTTGTTCGATCTCCCCAGACCTTACAAAAGTTTCATGAACCAGCCCTTGCGAGTCTAGCCCCTGTGCTGTGAAATTTCGGCGCGCGGACGGCTCCGCGCGCGGCGCCCTGATGCTCGGGGCCCTTCGCACCTTTTCTTTTCGAACAACCCTTTCTTTTCGAACAACAGGTCAAGTCATCGGGAGACGAAGATGATCGAAGTTCGCGAGCTCTGCCGCGATTACGGCGAGCTGATGGCGGTCGATCGGGTGTCA
>JGI12109J20283_10695590_pt1 | contig 21349 bp, 14 predicted proteins | sample ElkSlonscriptome_12_FD_20283 | JGI IMG/M metagenome (IMG submission 20283)
GCCCGGGGGCGAGCCGGTGAATTTTCGCAACACCCTGGTCATCACCACCTCCAACGTGGGGGCCGAGGCGGCCGGCGCCACCATGGGTTTCGTCACCGATGATCGGCTGGCGGCCCGTCAGGCCGGTATCCGCCAGGCTCTGGAGAAGGCGTTTCGCCCGGAGTTCCTGAACCGTTTCCAGCACAGNGTGGTGTTCCACCCCCTGACCCGGGAACAGGTGCGCACCATCGCCCGCCAGGAACTGCAACGGATCCTCAACCGCGAGGGCATCACCCAGCGGCAACTGGTGGTGGACGTGGACGACGCGGCGCTGGATCTGGCGGTGGCCCAGGGTTTCGATCCCCGTTACGGAGCGCGGGGGCTGCGCCGGGAGATCCAGCGCCGGCTGCTGCTGCCGCTGGCCACCCGGCTGATGGAGCGTGGCGCCGAGGCGGGTCAGATCCTGCGGCTGGTGACCCAGGGCGGCGAGGTACAGGTGCGGGTGGTGGACACCCCGGAGAGTCGCGCGGCGCGGCGCGAACGCGCCCCCCAGACCCTGCCCGGGGGGCGGCGGGTGACGCTGGAGGAACTGGCCGGCGGGGTGGCGGAACTGGGCGGGGATCTGGCACGGCTGGCCCTGGCGCTGGACGAGGCGGGCTTGCAGACCCGCCACGATGACTTGCTCGCCCACAAGGAGGATCCCGGCTTCTGGGGCGATCCGGCGCGGGCCGCGCTGGTATTGCAAGAGATCAACCGGCTGGCCGGGGCGCTGGGCCGGCTGGCGGCGCTGCGCGAGGCGCGGGAAGCGCTGGCCGCGCAACTTACCGACGGCGCCCGGCGCAACCTGCCGGACCTGCACCGACGCTGGCGCAGTCTCGGCGAGGCGCTGGCCAGCGCCCGCCGGGAGTTGCTGATCCTCGGCGAGGCGGGACTGCCCGAGGCGTTGCTGGAGATCCGTCCGGTGGGCCAGCACGGGCGGCTGGCGCGGGATCTGCTGGCCGAGACCTACCGGCGCTGGGCAGCGGGCCGGACGTTCCGGGCGGATTGCCTGCACGCCCCCATGGGCGACGACGAGCCGCTGATGCTGTGGATCCGGGGTGCCTATGCGTTCGGGTTACTGCGCGCCGAGCAGGGTCTACACCGGGTTCGCGAGAACGAGCGCAGCGCGGTGGCGGCGGTGCGGGTGGGGAGCGTGGTGGACGCCCCGCCCGCAAGTCCCGGTTTCAGCGACCAGCGAGCCCTGAAAAAGCTCGATCAGCACGGCGAGAAGGTGCGCTCGCGGGTGGTCTGCACGGAGGGGCTGATTCTCCAGAACCATCGCACCCTGGCGGAGAACCGGGAACTGGCGGTGGATCTGCTGGCCTCGTGGGAGGCGCTGCCGGCCTGCCCCGACCGGGTGGTGCGTCGCTACGATCTGTCGCCCTTCAAGGTGCGGGACTATCTCACCGGCCTCAGTTCCGGGCGGGAGAGTACCCTGGGGCCGGTACGCTTCCATGAGTTGCTGTGTCGGCGGGTGGAACTGGGGGCGGGGGAAGTCGATGCTCCCCCCGCCAGTGATGATTGAGCCGGTCAATCGGCGGCGCTGGCGTAGTCGGTGGTGAGGATCAGCGCCCCCAGATGCACCACCGCCACCTCCGGTAGATCCTTCAGCCGGTAGTTGGGACCGACGAACTCCAGTAGCCCCGCCTCGTGCTGGGTGCCGTCGGGATCGACGATCTCGTTGAGGGTCCGGCCATTGCCCCGGAAGTGCTCGAACATGCTGAGCTTCTGCTCCAGAAGGCTCCGATAGGTCCAGTCGGAGCCGCCGTCCTCCCGCAGCGCCACATAATCGGTGTCCCTGATACGCTGCTTGCCCGCCTCCGGAAAGCCCAGCACCAGTTGCCGCTCGGCCTCGCCCCGAAAGAATAGCCGGGTGGGCTGGAACTCGCCGCGCTGGTCGGGCTTGAGTTCGGCGTCCTCGCTCAGGCGCTGGAACAGGGTGAACATATTGTCCCAGGTGGGCACGATCACATGGTCGGTGACGGGTGTGGGTAGATCCCCGTCCAGCACCGGGCTGAAGCTCACCGAATCGGGATAGCGAAACACGATCGCCACCATGTCGGTATCCCGCTGCCAGCGGATGATGTCCTCGGCCTCGTAGCCGATGTCCAGATAGATATCCAGCAGCGGCTTGCCGTGCAGGCTCTCCGGGGTGGTGACGAAGATCATCGGCTTGGTGCCGAGGATGGCGCTGTCCAGTAACTGGTTTTTATCGTCCAGCACGTACTGGCGCGGCGCGATACGCACCAGATAGTCGCTGCTGCGCTCCAGCGCCTCGTAGGGCACGGTGGGGGCGCCGAGATCGCGGATGGGGGCCACCACCCCGGCCAGTTCGCCGTCGAGACTGGCGGGGTAGAGGAGGTCGCGCTGACAGGTGGCACCCGCGGGCGCGGTGGTGCAGGAGTCGGCCAGCGCCGGGAGACCGGTGAGGGCGGTGAGGCAAGACAGGGTGAGCAAAAACAAACGACGGGACATGGGGTCACTCCTCCGGGGGAAAAGGCAAGGAGAAGTGTAGTCGGGGCGGGGCGGTCGTGCCGCCTCGCCCCCTCTCCCGCGCCGGGGAGAGGGGTCTGCGATGGACTCAGCCCTTCACGGCCCCGGCGGTGAGACCGGAGACGATGCGCCGCTGGAAGATCAACACCAGGATCACCAGCGGCACCGTGACGATCACCGAGGCCGCCATGATGTTGCCCCAGGGCAACTCAAACTGGCTGGCCCCCGAGATCAGCGCGATGGCCACCGGCACGGTGCGCATCTCGTTGGTGAGAGTGAAGGTCAGGGCGAACAGGAACTCGTTCCAGGCGGCGATGAAGGCGAGAAGCCCGGTGGTCACCAGCGCCGGCCACATGAGCGGCATGAATACCTGGGTGATGATGGTCCAGGGCTTGGCCCCGTCCATCACCGCCGCCTCCTCCAGTTCCTTGGGCAGATCGCGCATGAAGGTGGTCAGCACCCACACCGTGAACGGCAGGGTGAAGATCATGTAGGCGAAGATCAGCCCCAGCAGGTTGTTGTAGAGGTTCATGGCCCGGATCAGTTCGAACATCCCGGACAGCACCGCCACCTGCGGGAACATGGACACCCCGAGGATGGTGAGAAGCAGGATTCCCCGGCCCCGGAACTGCACCCGCCCGAGGGCGAACGCCGCTGTCACCCCGAAGAACAGCGACAGCACCACCACCGCGAAGGACACAAAAATCGAGTTGAACAGGTTCCGCGCGAACGGCTGCTCCTGGAACACCGAGACGTAGTTACCGAAGTTCCAGGAGAACGGGAAATAATCCACCCGGAACAACTCCGAGCCGGTCTTCAGGGAGGACAGCACCGCGTAGTAGAAGGGGAACACCGCGTAGAGGATGATCACCACCACCAGCGCATAGAGACCGATCTGGCCGAGAATCCGTCTGAAATGTCTTTTGCCCATATCGGCCTCCTAGTCGAAGCGGACCTTGCCGAGATAGATATAGAGAACGGTGCAGAGCGCGACGATGAAGAAGAGAAGCGTCGACGCCGCCGAGCCGTAACCCACATCCTGGAAGTCCACCAGTTGCTGTCGGGCATACACCGACATGGTCATGGTGTCCTTGCTGTTGGAGGTGAGCACGTAGATCAGGTCGAAGATCCTCAGGGCGTCCAGCAAGCGGAAGATCACCGCCACCATCACCGCCGGTCGAATCAGCGGCAGGGTCACCTTGAAGAACACCTTGATGGGCGAGATGCCGTCCACCTTCGCCGCCTCGTAGCAGTCACCGGGCAACATCTGCAGCGCGGCCAGCACCAGCAGCGCCATGAACGGGGTGGTCTTCCACACATCCACCATGACCACCGAGATCATCACCAGATCCGGGTTGGCGGTCCAGGCCAGGGGCGTGGAGATGAAACCCATTTGCATGAGCATATCGTTCAGGATGCCGTACTGGTCGTTCATCATCCAGCCCCACATGCGGGCCGAGACGATGGTGGGAATGGCCCAGGGGATCAGCACCGCCGCCCGCACCAGAGCGCGACCCTTGAACGAGGAGTTCAGCACCAGCGCGATGGCCATGCCGAAGATCACCTCCAGGGTCACCGAGATCACCGCGAAGTACAGGGTGTTCCAGATGGAATTCCACCAGTCCGGGTCGGCCAGCACCCCGAACCACATGCCATCGTAGTACTCGAGATAGTTGGCGAAGCCGATGAACTGGGCACCGCCCAGATCCGACAGGTTGGCGTCGGTGAAACTGAACCAGATGGTCCGCGCCAGCGGCCAGCCTGCCACCATGGCCAGCACGATCAGCATCGGCGTGAGAAAAATCCAGGCTGCGCGGACCCGGGTGCGGGTCAGGTGGGAGCGCTGGGGCTTGGTGGTGGCGGCCCCCATCGCGGTCGCTTCGATGGGGGCCGTGGTAGTCCCCCGGGTCGTGGTCGACATGAGTTACCTCCTTGAGGCGTGGCCGGGCGCCGGAAACGACCCCGGCGCCCGCAACCTTACCAGCGACGACCGCCGCGGCTCATACGGCTCAGGGTATTTTCCAGATCCGCCAGGGAGGCCTCGGCCTCGCTGTTGCCGGAGAGCACGTTATGCACGGCGTTCCAGAACTCGTTGCTCATCTGGTTGTAAGAGCCGCCGGTGGCGGTGGAGGGACGCGGCACGGCGTTCACGAAGGTCTCGTACAGATCGCCGAAGAAGGGGTTGGCGCTGAGCACCTCCTCGTCCTCGTAGAGAGCGGCGATGGTGGGGTTGTAGGAACCCTCGATGGCGCGCGCCTTCTGCACCTCCGGGCTGGTGAGATACATCACCAGATCGGCGGCCGCCTCGGGATTCTCGGAGTACCTGGAGACCGCCAGCTGCCAGCCGCCCAGGGTGCCGGCGTGACGCCCGTCCTCGCCGCCCTTGGGCAGGGCCACCACGCCCACCTTGTCCTTGATCACGCTGTCCTCGCCCTGGGCCAGCGCCCAGGCGTAGGGCCAGTTGCGCATGAACACCGCATTGCCGGACTGGAACAGGCCGCGGGCCTCCTCCTCGGCGTAGTTCAGCACGCCCTCGGGGGTGATGTCGCGTACCCAACCGGAGGCCATATCCACCGCCTGCACCGCCTGGGGATTGTTGATGGTGATCTCGCCGTTCTCGTTGACCACGGTGCCACCATTGAAGCTGGTGATCCACTCCAGGGCGTTACAGGTCAGACCCTCGTAGGCCTTGCCCTGGAACACATAGCCCCACAGCTGGTCGTTGCCGGCCTCGCGCTCGGCGGTCTGGATGGCCTGGGCGGCCTCGGTCATCTGCTGCCAGGTCTCGGGGGGCTCGAAGCCGTGCTTCTCCAGCAGATCGGTGCGGTAATAGAGCACGCCTGCATCGGTGAACCAGGGCATGGCCACCAGCTTGCCGTCCACCGTGTTGTTCTCGACGATGGCCTCGAAATGCTCGGCCTCGGCGCCGTCGCTGTAGGGGGCAAGGTCGATCAGGTGATTGGCCAGGATACCGGGCCAGATCACGTCGATCTGGAACACATCGATGTCGGTGGCGCCCGCCGCCAGCAACTGCTGGTAGAGGGCCAGCCGCTCGGTGGAGGAGTTGGGGGTGGAGACCAGGTTCACCTCGTTGCCGGTCTCCTCGGCCCAGCGCTCGGCGGCGTTCTTGCAGAGTTCGAACTCCAGACCCACGGCGCCACAGGAGATGGAAATAGTGGCGGCCTGGGCGAAACCGGCCACGGACATGCAAAGCGGTGCCAGGACCGCGGTAGCGGACATACGCATGGAATTCCTCCTTTGCCGGCTTGCTGCCGGATTTAAGTTTCTGGGTGCGGGGTCGCACCGATTCGGTGGATGCAGGCTCCTCCTTAAGCCTAGTGGCTGAGCCTTGAACGTCAACATTCCGGGAGTTCGCGGGGCTGCACACGCTGCACTATCATTAGCCGCACGATACCGGCCCGGGGTTCAGTCCTCACTTAACAATCGGCCGCCTGCAAAGGAGGTAGTTCCATCATGACCGCATTTTCAGCCCGGGCTTCCCGGCACATCCTGCCGCTCGCCCTGAGCGCCGCGCTGGCGGCCTGTGGCAGTCCCGGCACCAGCAGCAACGCCGCGGCGCCCAGCGCCCCCTCGCCATCGGGCAGCCAGGGGATTCCCGTCAACCAGCCCACCGACCCGGCGGCGGACCGGGTGGTGCGGGTGCTCTGGAACGGCGGCGTGGACGGCTACGTGCGGATCGAGCGACAGGAGCCCGGCGCCGCGCGGCCCAACCAGCACCCGGTGTCGGTGACCCCGGCGCAACTGGCGGTGGTGCTGGGAAACTTCGAGGTCCGCCGTGGCGACAACAGCCGTCCGCTGCTGGGCGAGGGCATGGCCCGGCGGCTGGCCGATCCGCTGGCCGCGGCGCTGGCCGAGGCCGGACCCCAGCAGGACGTGACCTTTGCCATCGCCGGACGCGCCGGCGGCACCTTCAATATCATCTCGCCCAAGGCGGTCACCACCGGTCGGGCGTTCTACCAGGACGGGCAACTGAACGTGGTGTTCGGGCTGATCCAGCAGAACATCCAGGATATGTTCCGCGCCGCCGGCATCCTGCCGGCCTACACCCCGGGACGACGGGCCGCGCCCCTCACCACCGACGTGGCCGTGGTGCCGGCCGGCGGCATGCGACTGGCCAGCAGCACCCGGGGAGACTGGCTGGAGATCGGTCGCGAGGCGTGGCCCGCGCCGGACGGTCGGGTGTACGCCACCGCCCCGGCCCAGCCGTCGGCCAACGACGTGCTGAGTGGCACAGCTGTGGCGCCCACGCCGCCCGCGCCCACCACCGTGGCCCCGGCCCCGGCGCCGGTCGCGCCACCGCCGGTGACCGCCGCGCCGGCCCCGGCCCCCGCGCCACCGGCCAACATCGCCACCGCACCCGCGCCCGACTACTACGAGAGTTTCGAGCAGCGACTGGCCACCCTGAGGCGGTTATGGGAGCAGGAACTGATCACCGACGAGGAATACCAGCAGAAGCGGCGGGAGATTCTGGATCAATTGTGATGGGGCGGTGGACATGAAAAGGTAAATCCCTCCCCCGGGCGGGTGGAGGGATGGCATGGCGAATCAGGAGATCCCTACCACCAGGTCTCCGCCTGCACCCCGTAGGTCCAGCCGCTGTTGTCGTCGTCGAACACCCCGCCAGCGATGCCGTTCTCGGTGGCGGTATCGTCCCAGGTGGCGTAGGTGGCGAAGATCCGCAGCGCCGGGCGGGTGAAGAAACCGCGACCCGCCGACAGTTGCAGCGCCGGGGTGAACTTCCACAGGTGGCTGGTCTTGTCGTCGATATCCACGTAGTCGTAACCCACCTCGAAGGCCAGGTTCAGGTAGTCGTTGAAGTAGAACTTGGGCCGGATGCCGGCGCTGAACCACTTGCGATCCCGTCCCTCGGTGTAGAACCAATCCTTGTTCTCCTCATAGACCACCGTGCCCAGCATGGAGAAATCATCGGTGGGCTGCACCATCAACTGCTCCACCACCCGGAAGGTCCAGGGATCGGCTTCGTTCTCACCGTCGTTGGCGGCGCTGATGATGAAGCCGTTGCCGATGTTGGCGGCGGCGTCCTGGCCGTACTGGACGATGATCTTGTTGAAGCCGCCCAACACGTCGTTCTGGAAGTGCAGCAGATGCACGCCCACGCCGTTATCGGGATCGAAGTCGTCGCGATCCTCGTCGAAATGGCGGAAATCCAGGCCGATGGTGAGGTTACCACCGGGGTTGGTCTCGATCCCGTAGAGGCGCAGGTCGAAGCGGTTCTGGGCGTTGTCCAGCACATCGATGCGCCCACCGTCGACGCTGCCGCCGGACAGATCGATGGTGGCCGGGTTGCCGTCGCCGTCCACCACGTCCAAGGTGCGGAACTGGTCGTTGACGTTGCGGAACCAGCCAAAGGCGATCTTGCCGAAGCCCACGTCGATGTCTTCCACGCCGCCGCCGGTACCGCTCATATCCCAGAAATAGAAGTCGTTGATATGCACGTCGTGGCGCCGGTAGAAGCGCTTGCCGGCCCAGAACTTGGCACCGGCCAGCGCGCCGTCGAACAGGTTACCGGCCTCCACGTACATCTGCCGCACGGCGGGCTCGTCCTGCTCGAAGTCGTTCTCGCCCTCCACCACGAAGGCCAGCAGCGAAAACGCCTTGAAGTAGGCGTCGTTGTCGCCCCGGTAGAGGGTGCCGTCGAACTGCAACTCCGCGTAGGTCTCGCACTCGTTACCGAGGCGGTACTTGGCGCCGGCGTTGGGCAGGAAAAAGCAGACCTGGTCGCCACCCTCGGAATTGGCGCCGATCCCGGACCGGAAGTAGCCATGGAACTCGAAATCGTCGCCGCTGACGGCGAACGCGGAAGGGGCCGCCAGCATGGTGGCCATGACAACGGGTAAGCCCCGCTGGACTATGGGACGCATAACCTCTCTCCAGGGTTGTGGTTGTTGCATGGAATTGTTGCGTGGCCACAACCGTGCAGGGTGAAGCCACGCGTTTTCTGATCGGGAAACGTCAGAGACGTGGACGAACCAGGGTGATCAAGAACAGGTGCCTCCTCGTCTCTTCGTGGTGGATCAGAACCACGGTTGTTATGGGCTTGGAACTGTTATTGTCGATCGAGCCTTATAGCGCTTAGTGTAGTCCTCTGACCGGGTAATGCAATCGTCACAACAGTGTTGCGCAGCTACGACAAGCGCCGCGGAATGGCATGACCCTGCACCTCGTCGAACACCCGGGTCAGGCCCAGGAAAGCCGGGTTGGTGGCGTTGATCACATAACTCGGCACCGCCGCCAGATACGGGGAGAAGCGCCCCTTGTACTCGAACTGCTGGCGAAACGGCGAGGTATCGAAAAAACTCCCCAGCCGGGGAATGATACCCCCGCCGATATACACCCCGCCCTGGGCCCCCAGGGTCAGCACCAGATTGCCCGCCACGGTGCCCAGCATCCCACAGAACGTGTGCAGCACCTCCTGGCACACCGTGTCGGTGCCCTGCATGCCCCGCTCGGTGATATCCGCCGGGGTGTAGGCCTTCTCGTCGATGCTCTCCAGGGCACAGATGGCCCGGTACAGGCGCACCAGCCCCGAGCCGCACAGCAACGCCTCGGCCGATACATGGGGCAAATCCCGGCGGATCACCCGCAGTATATCCATCTGGCGCTCGTTGGCGGGGCTGAAGGTGGCGTGGCCCCCCTCGCCCTCCAGCGGTACCCAGTACTCACCGGCCGGTATCAGCCCGGATACCCCGAGCCCGGTGCCGGGGCCGAGCAGCGCCAGCGGCCGGTCGGGCCGGGCCTCGCCGGGGCCGACCTTGTGCAGCACGGTGTCGTCCATGCCGGGCAGGGCCATGGCCAGCGCGGTGAAATCGTTCACCGCCAGCAACCGCTCGAAGCCCAGTTGCTGGCGGGTGGCCTCCAGGGAGAACGACCAGACGTGATTGGTCATCTTCACGTGGTCGCCGGTGATGGGCGTGGCCAGCGCCAGCGCCGCCTCCCGGGGCCGGGGCCGGGCCGGGTCGGCCAGATAATGCTCGATGGCGGCGGCCGGGTCCGGGTACTCGGCGCAGCGCAGGGTCTGCTGGGAGCCGATGCTGCCGTCGGCGCACAGCAGCGCGAAGCGGGCGTTGGTGCCGCCGATATCGGCGATCAGACGGGGCGTGTCGATGGCTTCCATGGACATGACGGGAATACTCGGCAGTGTCGGAGACACCGGACCATGGCAGGGTCCGGACCGTTGTTCTATGCTGCCTCAAACTCTAGCAACGGCATTGCGTCGCGACAAACCGCCGCCACCGCCCACGACTTGAAGCCACCCCCCGGATCACCCATTCTATCCGCACCACGATTCACCCGCGGACACCGCTACCTGAACAAAGGATTTCACCATGGAGCTGAAAACCACCGATCTCTGCGACAACTACGCCCGGGTCATCCAGGTGGCCGACCCGATCCTGCGCGACTACGGCAGGCGCACGGCCTTCTCCGGCCCCATCACCACGGTGAAGGTGTTCGAGGACAACTCCCTGGTGCGCGCGGCGCTGGAGGAGTCCGGCAACGGCCGGGTGCTGGTGGTGGACGGGGGTGGCTCCCTGCGCTGCGCGCTGGTGGGGGACCAACTGGCGGCGCTGGGCGCCAAGAACCACTGGGCGGGCGTGGTGGTATACGGCTGCATCCGCGACTCGGCGGCCATCGCCCAGATCAATATCGGCGTCAAGGCGCTGGCCACCCATCCGCTACGCAGCGTCAAGCGCGGGGTGGGCGAGCGCGATGTGCCGGTGAAGTTCGCCGGTATCCACTTCCGCCCCGGGCATTTTCTGTATGCCGACGAGGACGGCCTGCTGATGGCCGAGGATCCGCTACGCTGATGGATATCGCCCGTCAACTCGCCGAGGAACTGGGCGTCCGCGAGGCCCAGACCGCCGCCACCATCCGCCTGCTGGACGAGGGCGCCACGGTGCCCTTCATCGCCCGTTACCGCAAGGAGGTCACCGGTGGCCTGGACGACACCCAGCTCCGCCAACTGGAGGAGCGGCTGCGCTACCGCCGGGAACTGGAGGAGCGCCGCCGGAGCATCCTCGCCAGCATCCGGGAACAGGGCAAGCTGGATGAGGCACTGGCCGCCGCCATCCAGTCCGCCGACACCAAGACCGTGCTGGAGGATCTCTACCTGCCCTATCGCCCGAAGCGGCGTAACAAGGCCCAGCAGGCCCGGGAAGCCGGCCTCGAACCCCTGGCCGAGGCCATCCTCGGCGGCGCCGGGCCGGACGCCGTGGCGGGCGATTATCTCAACCCCGAGCATGGCATCGGCGACGCGCAGGCGGCCCTGGAGGGTGCCCGGCAGATCCTCATGGAGCGCTTCGCCGAGGATCCGGCGATCACCGGGCGGATCCGCGAACGGCTCCGCGAGGCGGCCTGGGTGACGAGCCAGGTGGTGGCGGAGAAGGCCGAGTCCGGCGCCAAGTTCGCGGATTATTTCGACTACCGGGAGACGCTCTCGAAGATTCCCTCGCACCGGGCACTGGCGCTATTGCGGGGCCGTCAGGAGGGGGTGCTGACGGTGCGCATGAGCCCCAATGGCGACGACGATACCGCGCCACTGGAGGCCATGCTGGCCCACCGCTTCGAGGTGGGTGATGGCGTGTGGCTGCGCGACACCGTACGCCGCAGCCTCAGGATCAAGCTCTACCCCCGGCTGGAGACCGAGCTGCTCGGCGAGCTACGCGAGCGCGCCGAGCTGGAGGCGATCCAGGTGTTCGCCCATAATCTCCGCGATCTGTTGCTGGCCGCGCCGGCCGGTCCCCACGCCATCATGGGGCTGGACCCGGGGCTACGCACCGGGGTGAAGGTGGCGGTGATCGACCCCACCGGCAAGCTCGTTGCCACCGACACGATCTACCCCCATGCGCCCCAGCGGCGCTGGGACGAGGCCATCCAGCGGCTGGCGCGGCTGGCCGCCGAGCATAAGGTGAGTCTGGTCAGCATCGGCAACGGCACCGCCTCCCGGGAGACCGACAAGCTCGCCGCCGAACTCATCCAGCGCCACCCGGAACTGAAGCTCCAGAAACTCATGGTCTCCGAGGCCGGCGCCTCGGTGTACTCGGCCTCGGAACTGGCGGCCCGGGAGTTCCCGGCGCTGGACGTCTCCCTGCGGGGCGCGGTGTCCATCGCCCGGCGCCTGCAAGATCCGCTGGCCGAACTCGTCAAGATCGAGCCCCGCGCCATTGGCGTGGGCCAGTACCAGCATGATCTCAACCAGACCCGGCTGGCCCAGTCGCTGGATGCGGTGGTGGAGGATTGCGTGAACGCCGTGGGGGTGGACCTGAACACCGCCTCGGCGGCGCTGCTGGCCCGGGTGGCCGGCCTCACCGCCAGCCTCGCCGAGAACATCGTCCGCCACCGGGACCAGCACGGCGCGTTTCGCAGCCGCCGGGAGTTGATCAAGGTCTCGCGCCTCGGCGAGCGCACCTTCGAGCAGGCCGCGGGCTTCCTGCGCATCATGGACGGTGCCAATCCGCTGGATCGTTCGGCGGTACACCCGGAGGCTTATCCGGTGGCCGAGCGCATCATCCGCCACTGTGGCAAGCCGCTGCCCGATCTCATCGGCAACGGCGGGCTGCTCGGCAAGCTCGACCCGAAGCTGTTCGTGGACGAGCGTTTCGGCCTGCCCACGGTGCGCGACATCCTCGCCGAGCTGGAAAAACCCGGCCGCGACCCGCGCCCGGCGTTTCGCACTGCGAGCTTTCGCGAGGGGGTGGAGACGCTCCAGGATCTCAAGCCCGGCATGCGCCTGGAGGGGGTGATCAGCAACGTCACCAATTTCGGGGCGTTCGTGGACATCGGCGTGCATCAGGACGGGCTGGTGCATATCTCGCAACTGGCGGATCGCTTCGTGCGCGATCCCCGGGAGGTGGTAAAGGCCGGCGATGTGGTACAGGTGAAGGTGCTGGAGGTGGATCTACCCCGCAAGCGCATCGCCCTGTCCATGCGCAGCGACGCCGAGCCCAGCGCCGCCCAGCCTCAGGATAAGGCCCGGCCCGACCGGGTTCGCAACAAAAACCGACAACGCCCGGAATCCGGTCCCGCGGGCACCACGGCCATGGCCGACGCGCTGGCCCGGGCCAAGAACCGCTAGCGTGCCACCACAGGGGAATATCACCCATGAACAGCATCGATCTGCGTAATCGCAGCGCCGTGGTCACCGGTGCCGCCCAGGGCATCGGGCTGGCCATCGCCACCCGTTTCCTGCAATCCGGCGCCCGGGTCAGCCTCTGGGACCGGGACGCCGAACTTCTGGATAAAACCGCCAAATCCCTGGCGGCAATGGGTAAGGTGAGCGCCCTGCCGGTGGACGTCACCGACCCCGAGGCGGTGATGGAGGCCGCCGCCCATACCGCCAGCACCCTGGACGGCATCGACATCCTGGTGAACAACGCCGGCATCTCCGGACCCACCGTGCCCACCTGGGAATATCCCCTGGAGGCCTGGCGGGCGGTGGTGGATCTGGATCTGAACGGGGTGTTCCACTGCTGCCGGGCGGTGGTGCCCATCATGATCCAGCGCGACTACGGGCGCATCGTCAACATCGCCTCCATCGCCGGCAAGGAGGGCAATCCCAACGCCTCGGCCTACAGCGCCGCCAAGGCCGGGGTGATCGCCTTGACCAAGTCCCTGGGCAAGGAACTGGCCGGCCACGACATCGCGGTGAACTGCATCACCCCCGCCGCCGCCCGCACCCGCATCTTCGACCAGATGAGCCAGCAGCACATCGACTACATGCTCTCCAAGATCCCTCGCCAGCGCTTCGTGCAGGTGGAGGAGGTGGCGGCCATGGCGGCGTGGCTGGCCTCGACGGAGAACGCTTTCAGCACCGGCGCGGTGTTCGATCTCAGCGGCGGCCGGGCCACGTATTGATGCCGTCATCCCGCCAGGAGCAACCGTCATGCTGAAATTCGCCGCCAACCTGACCCTGCTGTTCAACGAGGTGGAGTTTCCCGAGCGCTTCCTGGAGGCCAGCCGGGCCGGCTTCAAGGGTGTGGAATATCTGTTTCCCTACGCCCATCCGGCGGCGGAACTGGCCGAGGCGCTGCGCACCCACGGGCTCACCCAGGCGCTCTTTAACTGCCCACCGGGTGACTGGAGCGGTGGCGAACGCGGCCTGGCCGCCCTGCCGGGGCGCGAGCACGAATTCCGCGAAAGTCTCGGCACCGCGCTGGAGTACGCCCGGGTGCTGGATTGCCGCACCCTGCACGTGATGGCCGGCATCCCCGACCCCGGCGTGAGTCACGATGCCGCCTGGAACGTGTATCTGGAGAATCTTCGCATGGCCGCCGAACGGGCCGCCAACGACGGCCGCACGCTGGTCATCGAACCCATCAACACCCGGGATATTCCGGGGTACTTCCTGAATCGCAGCGACCAGGCCCGACGGGCCATCGAGGCGGTGGGAGCGGACAATCTCGGCCTGCAACTGGATCTGTACCATTGCCAGATCATGGAGGGCGATCTGGCCACCCATCTGTGGGAGCTGAAAGGGCTGATCCGCCACATGCAGATCGCTGGCGTCCCCGAGCGCCACGAACCCGATGTGGGCGAGGTCTGCTACGACTACCTGTTCAAGGTCATCGAGAGCCTGAACTACGAGGGCTGGATCGGCTGCGAGTACCGCCCCCGGGGCGCCACCGGGGACGGTCTCGGCTGGTTCCGCAGGCTCCAGGAGGCGGCATCATGAATCGGCCCCGCAAGAAGCCCGAGGAACTGCGCAGCCACCGCTGGTACGGCGCCACCGACCTGCGCTCCTTCGGCCATCGCTCGCGCACCAAGCAGATGGGCTATGCGCGGGTGGAGTACGCCGGCAAGCCGGTGATCGGGATTCTCAACACCTGGTCGGACATCAACCCCTGCCACAGCCACTTCCCGCAGCGGGTGGCGGAGGTCAAGCGCGGCATCTGGCAGGCCGGCGGCTTTCCGGTGGAATTGCCTGCCATGAGCCTGTCCGAGCCGTTCATGAAGCCCACCACTATGCTCTACCGCAACTTTCTGGCCATGGAGGCCGAGGAGTTGCTGCGCGCCCACCCCATCGACGGGGCGGTGCTGATGGGCGGCTGCGACAAGACCACGCCGGGGCTGATCATGGGCGCCATCAGCATGGACCTGCCGGCGATTTTCTTGCCCGCCGGCCCCATGCTGCGGGGCCACTGGCGGGGCGAGACGCTCGGCAGCGGCTCGGATACCTGGAAGTACTGGGCCGAGAAGCGCGCCGGGAATCTCTCGGACGCCGCCTGGGAGGAGATCGAGGACGGCATCGCCCGCTCCCCCGGCCACTGCATGACCATGGGCACCGCCTCCACCATGACCGCCCTCACCGAGACTCTGGGGTTGACCCTGCCCGGCGGCTCCAGCATTCCGGCGGCCGACAGCAACCACAGCCGGCTGGCGGCGCTCAGCGGGCGGCGCATCGTGGCGATGGTGTGGGAGGATCTCAAACCCAGCGATATTCTCTCGGCGCGGGCCTTCGACAACGCCATCCGGGTGGACATGGCGCTGTCCGGTTCCACCAACGCGGTGATCCACCTCATCGCCATGGCCCGCCGGGCCGGGGTGGATCTCGGCCTGTCGCGCTTCGATGAACTCAGCCGCGAGGTGCCGGTGCTGGCCGATATCCGCCCCGCCGGGCGATTTCTCATGGAGGATTTCTACTACGCCGGGGGCCTGCCGGGGCTGCTCTCGCGACTCGCGCCGCTGCTCGACCTGAACTGTCCCACGGTGACCGGCCAGAGCCTCGGCGAGAACATCCTGGGCGCCGATGTCCACAACCCCGAGGTGATCCATACCCTGGAGTCGCCGGTCTCCGGGGCCGGGGGTCTGGCCGTGCTCACCGGCAACCTGGCGCCCCGGGGCGCGGTGCTGAAACCGGCCGCCGCCAAGGCGCATCTGCTTCAGCACAGCGGCCCGGCGGTGGTGTTCCGGGACTACAACGACATGGCAGCGAGAATCGACGACCCGGATCTTCCGGCCACCGCCGACAGCGTGCTGGTGCTCCAGGACGCCGGTCCCCAGGGCGGCCCCGGGATGCCCGAATGGGGCCAGTTGCCCATCCCGAAGAAATTACTCGAACAGGGCGTGCGCGACATGGTGCGGATCTCCGATGCGCGCATGTCCGGCACCAGCTACGGCACCTGCATCCTCCACGTGGCCCCGGAGTCCCGGGTGGGCGGGCCGCTGGCGCTGGTGCGAGACGGCGACACCATCAGCCTGGACACCGCCGGGCGGCGCCTGACCCTGGAAGTGGACGACGCCGAACTGGCCCGTCGCCGGGAGGCCTGGCAGCCACCCCCGCCCCGCTACCAGCGCGGCTACGGACTGATGTTCTCCCGGCATATCCGCCAGGCCGACGAGGGCTGCGATCTGGATTATCTGGAGAGCGGGCCGGCGCCGGTGGCGGAGCCGGAGATACACTGAAGCGGCACGGACCGGCGAACCGCCATCCTGGGATCGCCGGGTTTCACCCGGCATTCTTTCGCTGCCGCGGGGCCGAGTACAACTCGGCGATCCCAGGGATCTACAACGGCCGGGGCCGTCCGAACAGATAACCCTGGGCGTAATCCACGCCCACCTCCCGCAGCTTCTCCAGCACCTCGGCGTTATCCACGTACTCGGCCACGGTGCGCTTGCCCAGCACATGGGCCAGATCGTTCATGGAGCGCACCAGCGCCAGATCCACCGGGTTGGCGAGGATCTCGCGCACGAACATGCCGTCGATCTTGAGATAGTTCACCGGCAGTTGCCGCAGGTAGGCGAACGAGGACAGCCCGCTGCCGAAATCGTCCAGGGCGAACCGGCAACCCAGCGCCTGGAGACGGCCGATGAAGCCCATGGCGTTGTCCAGGTTGGCGATGGCGGCGGTCTCGGTGACCTCGAAGCAGAGTCTGGCGGGATCCACCGCGGGATTCGCTTGCAGCAACGCCTCGATGTTCTCCAGCAATTCCTCGTCGCCCAATGAGCGCCCGGAGAGATTGATGGCGCACAACGCCAGGCGCGAGCGCTCATCGGGATGGCCGGACAGCCAGTCCAGGGTGTGCGCCACCACCCAGCGATCCAGCCGCCCGGCCAGCCCGTAACGCTCCACCGCCGGCAAAAATTCCCCGGGGGCGATGTCGCGACCGTCGCTGTCGCGCATCCGCAGCAATACCTCGTAGTGGTCACCCCCCTCTTCGCCGTCCACCCGCTGGATGGGCTGGCGCACCAGATACAGCTGTTCCTCGTCCAACGCCCGTTCGATGCGCGTCACCCACAGCATCTCCCGGTGACGGCGACCCAGTTCCTGGTCGTCGGGCACCACCACGTAGATGCGATTACGTCCCTGGTCCTTGGCGGTGTAGCAGGCGCTGTCGGCCAGGCTCAGCACCTGGGTGGCGGTGACGTGGTGGCTGTCGATGGGCACCACGCCGATGCTCACCCCCAGGCGAAACTGCCGGTCCTCCCAGACGAACAGGAAGTCCTGGATCACCTGGCGCAGCCCCTCGGCGAGATGGCGCCCCCGGTTGAGCTGGCAGTGCTCCAGCAGCACCCCGAACTCATCGCCGCCCAGGCGCGCCAGCATTCCCTGATCCCCCACCCGGTCGGCCAGTCGCTGGCCCAGATCCCGCAGCATCTGGTCGCCGGCCAGATGGCCACAGAGATCGTTGATCAACTTGAACTGGTCCAGATCCAGATAGCAAAGCACATGCTGTTCGCCGCGACGGGCCGAGTTCAGTAACTCGCCCAGGCGCGACTCGAAGGCCCAACGGCTGGCCAGACCGGTGAGGGCATCGTGGTGGGCCTGGTAGCGCAGTTGCTCCTGGAGGGCCTGGGCCTCGGTGATATCGTGCTGGATGCCCACGTAGTGAGTCAGCACGCCGGCGCCGTCGTGGACCGGCGACAGGGTGAGTTCGTTCCAGAACAGAGTGCCATCCCTACGGTAGTTGCGCATCACGAAACGCCCACCCCGCCCCTCATCCAGCGCCGTGCGCATCTCCTCCAGCACCGGCTGCTGGCGATCCCCAGCCTGCAGGAACCGGCAGTTCCTGCCGAGGATCTCGTCGCGGTGGTAACCGGTGATGCGCTCGAAGGCGGGATTGACGTCGATCAGCGGCATATCCGGCAGCCGGGCATCGACGATGCTGACCCCGTCACTGGTCTCGCGGATGGCCATGTCGCGCAGCCGCAGCGCCTCCAGAGCCTGGCGGTGCTCCACCAGTTCCCGGTAGAAATTCAGGTTGGCGGTCTCCAGATGGGCGGTGCGCTCGGCCACCCGCTGCTCCAGTTCCGTGGCGTAGTGGCGCAGTTGCCGGTGAGCGGTACGCAGGGACAGATGATGGCGGATGCGCGCCAGCACCTCCTCGAACTGGAAGGGCTTGGTAATGTAGTCGCTGCCGCCCACCTGGAAGGCCAGGATCTTATCCTCCGGGCAATCCACCGCAGTGAGAAAAATCACCGGGATCTCCCGGGTATGACGCTGCTGCCTGAGTCGCCGGCACACCTCGAAGCCGTCCAGATCCGGCATCCGCACATCCAGCAGGATCAGATCCGGCGGCGCGCTCAGCGCCCCGCGCAGGCCCAGATGGCCGTTCTTGGCGCAGCGGATATCGAAACCTTCCTCGCCCAGCCGGCCGGAGAGGATCTGGAGGTTCTCCAGGGTGTCGTCGATAATCAGCAGGCGCGCCGCGTCCACGCCACCGCTGGTGTCGTCACCCATGCTCGCCCACCCGCGCCACCGCCTCGACGATCTCGTCGAAATCGAACTGGCGCAGCCGCGTCGCCAGGGCCTCCCGGAATTGACCGGCGGGCAACGCCGCCAGCAGCCGCTGGATGGCAGCCCCATCCAATGCCTCCGCCGCCCGACCCAGGGCGTCGATCCAGTCCGTCGGCCGGGCCGCCAACAACTCGGCATCCAGGGGCGGCGCAGGCGCCTCCCCGGCCTCGCCCTCCCGCTGCCAGACCAGCCCCAGATGCTCACCCAGCACCTGGAACAGCACCGACTCGCGAAACGGTTTGGTGACCAGATCCCGCGCCCCCAGCCGGCATAGCCGGTCGCGCTCGTTGGGGGTGGCGTGGGCGGTGAGCATGATCACCACCGGCGCCGGGCCAGCGAATTCCTGCAAACGTTGCAGCACCTCGGCCCCGTCGATATCCGGCAGCCGCAGGTCCAGCAATATCGCCGGGGGCCGGTGCTGGCGGTACAGCATCAGGGCGGTGGCGCCGTCGGCGGCCTCCAGCACCGGTAGTCCCACCGCGGCGAGTAATTCCGCCAGCATCCGGCGGTTCACCGGATCGTCGTCCACCACCATCACCTCGGGGATCGCGACCCCCGACTGGATACCCACCACCCGACCGTGTTCGCGCAGGCTCGGCACCGGCGCCGGGGTGCTGCTCGCCGGCAGCCTCACCAGGAATACCGAGCCGCGGCCGGGCCGGCTGCGCAGGCGGATCTCGCCGTCCATCAACTGGATCAGCCGCTGGCTGAGGGCCAGCCCCAGCCCGGTACCCTGCCCGGTGCGCCGCCCCTCGGGGGTCTGGGTGAAGGGCCGGAACAGCAACGGCCGGTCCGCCGCCGCGATCCCGGGGCCGGTATCGGCCACCGTGAACCACAACTCGCCCCGCTCGCCCTGCCAGCGCCGAATCCGTACCCGCAGCCAGATCTCACCGTGGTCGGTGAACTTGATGGCGTTGGCCAGCAGATTGATCAACACCTGTCGCAGTCGCTGCCCGTCCACGTTCACCCAGCGGGGCAGATCCGCGCCATAGTCCACCGTGAGGCGCAGATCCCGGATCCCGGCCCGCCCTTCCAGCATGGCCCGCAGATCCTCCAGCAGCCGGTGCAGATCCACCGTCGAGGCCACGCACTCCAGCCGCCCGGCCTCGATGCGCGACATATCCAGCACCTCGTCGATTAACCCCAGCAGGTGTTCGCCGCTGCGGTTGATGACCCGCACACTGTCGCGCTGGCGCTCGCTCAGGGCGCCCTGGCGGGGCAACAATTGTCCGTAGCCCAGGATGGCGGTGAGGGGCGTGCGAAGCTCGTGGGACATATTGGCCAGGAACACGCTCTTGGAGCGGTTGGCGGCATCGGCGGCGTCGCGGGCATCGCTGAGATCCCGGGTCCGTTCGGCCACCCGCCATTCCAGGTTTTCCACCAGTTCCTGGACCTGGGCGGCCATGTCGTTGAACGAACGGGCCATGGCGTCCAGTTCCCGGATGGGCGAGCCCGGCAGGCGCTGGGAGCGGTTGCCGGCGGCCATGGAGCGGGCGGCCCGGGCCAGACGCAGGATGGGCCGGCTGATGCGCCCGGCCAGGTACAGCCCCACCAGCAGGGCCAGCCCCAAAACGCCCAGATACACCAGCAGATTCCAGCGAAACAGCTCCCGCACCCCGCCCAGGAACACCGCCTCCGGGATCACCACCACGGTGTGCCACTGAAGTCCGGTGTCCAGGGTCAGAGGGCGCATCAGCAGACGAAAACGCTCACCGTCCAGGGTGAGCGTCTCCGGGGCCATGGTGGTGTCGGTGAAGCCCCCGGGGTGAGTGGCAATGGACCGGGCACTGGCGCGGATCAGCGGATCCTGGCTGTCGACGGCGGGCAAGCGCCGGGCCTCGTCACCCACCTGGTGGATGGGATCGGCGCCGTTCGAGCTCCCCACCAGCAGGCCGCTGGACTCCACCACGTAGATCCGCCCGCCCGCACCCACGTCCATCTCCGAGAGCACCTCGCTGATCTGATCCAGGTTGAGGATGGCGGTGAGAATGCCTCGCAACTCGCCGTCGGCGCCGTGCAACGGGTAGGCGGCGGTCAGCGCCAGGGAACCGTGGGAGGCGCGGCTGATGGACAGATACACCGGACTCCACACCGGTCGCCCCAGATCACGGGCGGTGCGGTACCAGGGCCGCTCGCGAATATCCAGGTCGGGCACCTGTAACACGGTGTCCAGCACCTGCCCCTGTTCGTCGATCCGGTAGCTGATAAAATCTCCCCCAGTGAGGGTGTCGGCGTATTCCATGAAATAGCGGGTCTCGGCGGTGCGCCGGTCGGCGGTGACGGCGATCACGTAGCCGTGGCTCTGGTCGCCGAAGCCGAAGCCGGTGAAATCCGGATGTACCTCCAGATAATCGCGCAGCAGCGCTTGCAGATTGCGCGGCTCACCGGTATCCAGTTGCTCGCGGTCGATGGCCCGGGCCACCAGTGCCAGCGCGATGAAGGGCTCGCTCAGCCAGTTGCGCAGTTGCACATTCACCACCCGGCTGACATCGTGCTGGAAATGTCCCACCAGTTCGTCCACCGTCTGCTCGCCGCCGCGCAACACCAGCCAGCCGCTGAGGCCCATGGTGAGTACCAATTGCAGGGCCAGCAGGGCGACGATCAGGGAGCGAAGGGAGAGGGATCTGCGGTGCATGACACGAGCATCGGAACCACGGCTGAATTTGTTTTCTAGCTTAACAGTTACGACCTTGAACACTCTAACGTGCATTACCCGAGCCATCTCTCAACACCCCAGGCCGCGCCACTCCCCGCCATGAATCTCCAGGTCAGCGTGATCATCCCCACCCACGACCGGGCGGCGTTGCTGGCCCGGGCACTCGCCTCGGTGCTGGCCCAGAGCCGACCCGCCGAGGAGGTGATCGTGGTAGACGACGGTTCCGCCGACGACACCGCCCGGCGGGTGCGGACAGAGTTTCCCGGGGTGCGTTATCTGTATCAACCCAACCGGGGCGTGGCCAGCGCCCGCAACCGCGGCATCCGCGCCGCCCGCCACCACTGGCTGGCGTTCCTGGATGCCGACGACGAGTGGCTGGCGGACAAGCTCGCCCGGCAACTGGCGGCGCT
>JGI12109J20283_10036069_pt1 | contig 21346 bp, 22 predicted proteins | sample ElkSlonscriptome_12_FD_20283 | JGI IMG/M metagenome (IMG submission 20283)
GTGGTGGTGCCGTCGCCGGCCACGTCGCTGGTCTTGGAAGCGACCTCTTTCACCATCTGTGCGCCCATGTTCTCGAACTTGTCCTGAAGCTCGATCTCCTTGGCCACGGACACGCCGTCCTTGGTCACGGTGGGGGCGCCGAAGGACTTCTCCAGCACCACGTTGCGGCCCTTGGGACCGAGGGTCTGCTTGACGGCGTTGGCCAGCATGTTGACACCCTTCACCATACGGCCACGGGCATCATCGGAAAAACGTACTTCTTTGGCAGCCATAGTTCTCTATGCTCCTGAATTCGAAATGGTTTGGTCGAGATGCGAGAGAGGGGAAAGGCGCCCTTAGCTCTCCACCACGCCCATGATGTCGTCCTCGCGCATCACCAGGAAGTCCTCGCCGTCGAGCTTGACCTCGGTGCCGGAGTACTTGCCGAACAGCACCTTGTCGCCGGGCTTCACGTCCAGCGCGCGGACCTCGCCGTTTTCCAGCTTCTTGCCGTTGCCCACAGCGATCACCTCGCCGGTGATGGGCTTCTCGGCGGCGCTGTCGGGAATCACGATGCCACCGGGGGTTTTCTTCTCTTCTTCCATCCGCTTGACAACGATGCGGTCATGCAGGGGGCGAATTTTCATTGCCTAGTTCTCCATCCAGAGAGTAATGCGTCAGGGGTTACAACTCTGTTCGACGGTGTCACCGGCCGAACAGAAAGTCTTAACGTTCGCGGAGCCTGAATTGGAGACGGGGCAAGGGGTTTTCAAGAGGCGGTGGGAAAATTTTTTTCCAGCAGGGTGTGGATGATCAGCCCCGCCACCATCATGCCGAACAGCGCCGGCAGATAGGAAATCGTGCCGTTCACCGCGCGGCTGCGGCCCGGCGGGCCGCTCACCGGCTGGTGGGGCAGGGGCTGGCGGCGGGGCTCGTCGGAATACACCACCGGGTAGTCCAGCGGCGCGTCGAGTTTTCGCAGCATCCGCCGCAGTTCCCGGCCCAAGCGGCAGCCCTGCACCTGGCCCAGGGTGCTCACCCGCACCCGGCGCACGTCCAGCCGGTTGCCGGCGCCGAGGGAGGTCACCACCGGGATGCCGCCCGCGTGGCAGCCGGCCACCAGCGCCGCCTTGCAGGCGATGCTGTCGATGCAGTCGGCGACAAAATCCGGGCGCTGTGCCTGGATCCATTGAGCCGCCTCCTGGGGGTAGAGAAACTCCTGCTGGAGGTGCAACTCGGCATCGGGGTTGATGTCGCGGATACGGTCGGCCATCACCTGCACCTTGGGCTGGCCCACGGTGGAGCGCAGCGCCACCAGTTGCCGGTTCAGGTTGGAATCGGCCACCACGTCGTGGTCCAGCAGGGTGAGCCGCCCCACGCCGGCCCGCGCCACCGCCTCGGCGCAGTAACTACCCACGCCGCCGAGGCCGGCGATCAGCACGTGCTGGCGGGCCAGATGGGCAATGCCCTCGGGCTGGATCAGGATCTCGGTGCGCTCGAAGGGATGGCTCACGCCGCCAGTCCGAAGAGCCTGCGGGCGTTGGCGGTGGTGACGGCGGCGATATGGGCCGGCTCCTCGCCCCGCAGCCGCGCCACCGTTTCCAGCACCTCGGGCAGGTAGGCCGGCTCGTTACGCTCGCCCCGGTGTCGGCAGCCGGGCTGGTCGGGAGCATCGGTCTCCAGCATCAACCCCGTCAGCGGGATGGCTTTCACCACCCGGTGCAACCGGCGGGCACGCTGGTAGGTGAGGGGGCCGCCCAGACTGATGAGAAAGCCCAGATCCAGGAGCCTGTGGGCCTGCTGTTCGCTACCCGCGAAGCTGTGTACCACGCCCCGCACGCCCTCGAAGCGGCGGATGTACTTGATCACCTGATCCACCGCCCGGCGGGCGTGGACGATCACCGGCAGATCCCGTTGCCGGGCCAGACGCAACTGCTCGGTGAAGTACCTCACCTGGGTGTCGTGGTCCAGCCCGGGAACGAAAAAATCCAGCCCGCATTCGCCCACCGCCACCGCCGGCTCCCGGTCCAGCCAGTGGGCCAGTGCCTCCAGATGCTCGGGCCGGTGCTCGGCGAGGAATACCGGATGCAGGCCGTAGGTGGCATGAAGATCCTCGAAGCGCTGGCAGACCGCCCGGAGTTTGGGCCAGGTGTCGTGGATCACGGCGGGCAGCACCTGCGCCACCACGCCCCGTTCGCGGGCCCGGTGCAACGCCGCCTCCCGGTCGGCGTCGAACTCGTCGACGTCGAAATGGCAGTGGCTGTCCACCAGTTCCACGCCTACAGCACCCCCTCGGCCTGCTTGTCGGCATGGTACGAGGAGCGCACCAGCGGCCCCGAGGCCACGTGGGAGAAACCCATGGCCTCGCCGGCCTCGCGCAGTTCATCGAACTCGGCGGGCGTCACGTAGCGGGCCACCGGCAGATGGTGGGGGCTGGGCTGGAGATACTGGCCCAGGGTCAGCATATCCACGTCGTGGGCGCGAAGATCGCGCATCACCTGCTTGATCTCGTCCAGCTCCTCGCCAAGGCCCAACATCAGCCCGGATTTGGTGGGCACCTGCGGGTGGGCGGCCTTGAAGTTCTTCAGGAGATCCAGGGAATACTGGTAATCCGAACCGGGCCGGGCCTGTTTGTAGAGCCGGGGCACGGTCTCCAGGTTATGGTTGAACACATCCGGCGGCGCCTCGTGCATGATCTTCAGGGCCACCTCCATGCGCCCGCGAAAATCCGGGGTGAGGATCTCGATCTGGATGCTGGGCAGGGCGGCGCGAACCTCGCGGATGCAGTCCACGAAATGCTGGGCGCCGCCGTCGCGAAGGTCGTCCCGATCCACCGAGGTGATCACCACGTAGCGAAGCTTCATGGCGGCGATGGTGCGGGCCAGGTTACGGGGCTCGTCGGGGTCCAGCGGGTTGGGCCGGCCGTGTCCCACGTCGCAGAAGGGGCAGCGCCGGGTGCAGATATCGCCCATGATCATGAAGGTGGCGGTACCCTTGCCGAAGCACTCGCCCAGGTTCGGGCAGTTGGCCTCCTCGCAGACCGTGTGTAGACGGTTCTCCCGCAACACGTCCTTGAGGCGCTGCACCTCCGGACCGCCGGGGAACCTGGCGCGTAGCCACGAGGGCTTGGGCGTACGGGTGGCGGGGGTGGTGGGGGCGATCTTCACCGGGATGCGGGCCATCTTCTCGGCGCCACGCAGTTTCTCGCCCCGTTGTACCGGGCGCGGACGGGCGGGTTTTTCGGTCTTGGTTTCAGACATGGGCGGATACCTGTGAAGCAATTGACGGCAAATCGTGGGTCTCGCGATGTTGAGCACGACCCAGTCGGGTGCCGAGGATGCCGAGGAGGCGGGTGGCCACCGCATCCCTGTCCACGGCGGGCAGCAGATCGGCCAACTGGGTGACGGCGAGCCCCGGATAACCGCAAGGATTGATACGACTGAAGGGTTCCAGATCCATGGCCACGTTCAGACTGAGTCCATGGTAGGAGCGACCGCGACGGACCCGCAAGCCCAGGGAGGCGATCTTCCGGTTCGAGACGTACACGCCGGGGGCCTCGGGGCGGGCGACGGCGCTGATGCCGAGCGCCGCGAGTAACTCGACGACCGCCTGTTCCAGGGTTGAGACCAGATCCCGGATGCCCAGTTCGGCCCGGGTCAGGTCCAGCAGACAGTACACCACGATCTGCCCCGGTCCGTGGTAGGTGACCTGGCCGCCCCGGTCCACCGGGATCACCGGAATATCACCCGGATTCAGCAGGTGTTCGGGCTTGCCGTTCAGGCCCTGGGTGTAGACCGGCGGATGCTCCACCAGCCAGAGTTCGTCCGGGGTGTCGGCGTCGCGGGCGGCAGTGAACGCCTTCATGGCCGCCCACACCGGCTCGTAGGGCTGCCGGCCCAGGCGTCGCCACACCAGAATGGGCATCAGAGGGCCACGACCACCCGGCGGTGGGCGCTAAGTTCGCGGTAGATGGCATCCAGTTGATCCCGGCTGGTGGCGCGGATATCCACCGTCACCGCCAGGTAGCGACCGTTACGGCTGCCCCGGGTGCGCACCTGGCGCCGGTCCTCGCCGGGCACGTGGCGCTCGATGATATCCACCACCAGCGCCTCGAAACCCGGACTGTCCTCGCCCATGGCCTTGATGGGAAACTCACAGGGAAACTTGAGCGGACTCTCATCGGTCATGCGCGACCTCCGGTGGTGGTCGCCGCCGGACACAGCTCGGCCTTGTAGTCCTGGTAGAGATGCCACATCCGCTCCCACACCGGACCCGGCTGGCCGCTACCCACCGGACGGCCGTCGATCCGGATGATGGGCACCACCTCCTTGGTGGAGGAGGACACCCATACCTCGTCGGCATCGTCCAGCGCACTGGCGGGAACATCCTCCTCATGGGCGGGGATGCCGTGGCGCCCGGCCAGTTCCAGCACCACCTGCATGGTGATGCCGGGTAGAATACGGTTGTCGCGGATCGGGGTGCGGATCACCCCGTCCTTCACCACGTAGACATTGCCGGCGGCGCACTCGCTGAGCAGGCTGTCGCGGATCATGATCACATCGTTCATGCCCTGGCCGACCCCTTCCTGGCGGGCCAGCACATTGGGCAGCAGGGCGATGCTCTTGATGTTGCAGCGGCTCCAGCGGATATCGTCCACCGTGGCCGCACTCCAGCCGCTGGGTTTGGTGGGCCTCAAAGGATTGGCCATGGCGAAAATCGTCGGGTGCGTCGGCATGGTGGGAAAATTATGGTCGCGGATCTCGGGCGCGCCGCGGGTGACCTGGAGATACACCGCCCGGTTGCCGCCGCCGTTACGCGTCAGCAACTCGTCCAGCAAGCCGCGCCAATCCTCATGGCCCAACCCCGCGTCCAGATGCAGGGCGGCCAGCCCACTGTTCAGGCGTTGGAGGTGGTCGTCCAGCCGGAAGAAGCGACCATTGTAGGCCGGTATCACCTCGTAGATGCCATCGGCGAATAGAAATCCCCGGTCCAGCGGCGAGACATGCACCGCCTCCAGGGGTTTGAACTCACCGTTGAAATAGGCAATGCGGCTGGCCTCGGTCATGGGACCTCCTATTCGAGCAGGGAACGGAACATCAGCACCAGTTGATCCACGGAGCGTCCGACAATGCCAGCCGGCTCCACGTTCCGGAGCGCCACCAGCGGGGCGTTGGCGATGAGATCGTCGTCCAGCGTGACGATCACGCTGCCGAAGGCCATGCCCCGGCGGGCCGGCGCCTCGATGGGTGCGTTGATGCTGAGGGCGGCGGTCATGTCGTCGTAGCGACCCTTGGGAATGGTGACGTAGAGGTCCTCGGCCGGCCCCAGCGCCAGCCGGTCCACCTCGCCCTTCCAGATCTGCTCCTCCCGCAGGGGATCCAAGGCGTCGTAGAGTTTGTGGGTCTCGAAGAAGCGAAACCCGTAGTTCAGCAGGGTCTGGCTGCTGCTGAAGCGCTCTGGCTCGGTCTCGGCACCCAGCACCACGGCGATCAGCCGGGTGTCGCCGCGGGCCGCCGAGGATACCAGGCAGTAACCGGCCGAACTGGTGTGGCCGGTCTTCACCCCGTCCACGGATTCGTCCTGCCAGAGCAGGCGGTTGCGGTTGTGCTGGGTGATGTCGTTGTAGGTGAAGCTCTTGATGGCGTAACGGGAGTAGTGGTTGGGAAACTCGGCGATGATGACCCGCACCAGCCGGGCGATGTCCCGCGCCGACATGTGGTGATCGGGGTGGGGCAGGCCGGTGGCGTTCATGAAGTGGGAGTCGTCCAGGCCCAGTTCCTCGGCCTGCTGGTTCATCAGCACCACGAAGGAGCCCTCGCTGCCGGCCACGTGCTCGGCCAGCGCCACGGTGGCGTCATTGCCGGACTGGATCACCATGCCGAGGATCAGATCCTCCACCGAGACCCGCGAGTCCACCTCCACGAACATCCGCGAGCCCTCCATGCGCCAGGCTTTCTCGCTGATATGCACCTGGTCGGTGAGCTTGATGCTGCCCTCCTGGAGGCTTTTGTAGATCACGTAGGCCGACATCAGCTTGGTGATGCTGGCCGGTTCCATGCGGGTGTCGGGTTCCTTGCCGGCCAGCATCCGGCCACTGTGGAAGTCCTCCAGGATGAAGCTGCGCACCGGCAACTGGGGTGCCTCGGGTATCGGCTCGGCCAGGGCCGAACCCCAGATCAGCGCCAGACACACCGGTAACCATGAGAGAAATAGACGAAACATCGATTCCATATGAGATTCGGATGGGATTGTGCCCGGCCCCACGACCGGGACCGGGCAGTGAGCGGAAGCTACTCCAGGACCACCTGAATGGTCTGTAGCCCGAGAGCGGCCAACTGGTGGTTCAGGAGACCGAGGTCCACGTCGGGGCCCAGCGGTCCGATTTTTACCCGGTGCAGGGCGGTGTCACTCACGACGCCGATATTATAGGGGAGATTCTCGTCCAGCCGATGCCGCAGTTGTTCGGCATTGGCCCGCTCGCCGAAGGCGCCCACTTGCAGAAATAGTTGCTGTCCGGTGGGCTGCGGGGTTCCGCGGGTGGCGAAGGACGCTTCCGGGGTGTCGCCAGTGGCCGACGGCTCGATGGCGGGCCGGGCCGCCGCCAGCTGGGGCTCGGGCACGGGCGGCCGCGAGGTGGCGGTGAGATCGGCGCTGGTGAGCAGACTCGGGGCCTCGCTGAAACTGGGATAACGATAGGCGACCAGCCGGAAGTTCGCCGCCAGCCGTTCGTTATCCGGCTGTTCCTGCTTGGCGAAGCGTAGCTCGGTGCTGGGTTCCGGGGTGGGCGTAGGCAGGCCGCTGCCGGGATTGGCGGGGATGGTGGCGTTGGCGATCATCCCCAGGGGATTGTCGTAGGGAAAGCCCGGCAGATACTGGTAAGGCTTCAGCGCCACCACCTCCACCGGCGCCAGCCCATCGTCCACCATGTCCAGCTTGGCCGCGGCCGCGTAAGAAAGATCGATGATCCGATTGCCTACGAAGGGACCGCGATCGTTGACCCTGACCACCAGCGAGCGCTGATTGCGCAGATTGGTGACCCGCACGTAGGTGGGAATGGGCAGGCTCTTATGAGCGGCGCTCACCGCGTACATATCGTAGGGCGTGCCGCTGGAGGTGCGCCGGCCATGGAACTGCTCGCCATACCAGGAGGCGAGGCCCTGCTCCCGGTAGCCCTCGCTGGTGCCGCTCACCGTGTAGGTGTGCCCGAATACCTCGTAGTTGCGGGGGTTGCCGGTGGCGCTGGGCGACTCCTCGCTGGGGCGTATATCGGCAATATCGCCGAGCTGTGGTGGACCGGCGCTACAGGCGCCGAGCAGTAACGCCAGTAACACTATCCATCCATGGTGAGCGGGCGTGGTGCAGCGGAACAGGGAATCAACGGACATGGTCGTCGATGGCCTCGCCGAGTTGATGGACCGCCATGGCATACAGGGGGCTCCGGTTGTAACGGGTGATCACGTAGAAGTTATAGAACCCCAGCCAGTATTCGGCACCCCCGGCGGTGATCATTTCCAGCAGAAAAGCCTCTTGGTCCCCGTCCACCGGCCGCTCCGGGCGCGCCCCATCCTGGCGCAAGCGGGCAACGTCCACGGTGGGTGGGTTCAGGCCCCGGCTGAGATGCTGGCGAAAGCCCTCGCCGACGACCTCGACGGGCGCCGTCACCGGTGCGCCGCGGCGCCAGCGGTGTTCGTGCAGGTAATTGGCGATGCTGCCGATGGCATCCACCGGATTGCCCCAGATATCGCGCTGGCCGTCGTCGTCGAAATCCACCGCGTAGGCCCGGTAGCTGGAGGGCATGAACTGGGCGAGTCCCATGGCCCCGGCGTAGGAACCCCGCGGGGTCAGGGGATCGATGTTCTCCTCCCGGGCCAGCAGCAGAAACGCCTCCAACTCCCGGCGGAAGAAATCCGCCCGGGGCGGGTAGTCGAAGGCCAGTGTGGCCAGCGCCTCCAATACCCCGTGACGGCCGGTGACCTTGCCGTAGCGGGTCTCCACTCCGAGGATCGCCACCACCACCCGGGGCGGCACGCCGTAGACCGCCTCGGCCCGTTGCAGGGTATCGCGGTGGCGCGCCCAGAACGCCGCGCCGTTGTCGATGCGGGGCTGATCCAGAAAGATCTCGCGGTATTCGCCCCAGCTGAGGGTCTTCTCCGCCGGGCGCGAGATCAGCCGGATGATATCCTCGCGGGTGTCGATCTCGCCGAACCAGCGGTTCAGGTCGTTGACCGGGAGGCCGTGTTCGGCCGCCATGGTGCGGATGAAACGCTGCACATCGGCGCGGGCGGCGAAGGAATCGGCAGGCGGACGGACGCTTTCCTGGCGGGTCAGGGTGGGCTCCCGATGCCACTCGGGATGGGGCGCCGGTCCGATGGCCAGCAGGAGTCCGCTGAGGAGACTGCCGGCAAGAAAGAGGAGTTGGACCATGGTTCAGTGGGATAGGGGTCGGGGATGGGTGTGGATGCCCATGAGCATACCGAATCCGGCCATGATCGTCACGATGGAGGTGCCGCCGTAGCTGATCAGCGGCAGCGGCAGACCCACCACCGGCAGCAGGCCGCTCACCATCCCGGCGTTGACGAACACGTAGACGAAAAAGATCAGCGCGAGGCTGCCGGCCAGCACCCGGCTGAAGGTGTTGGGCGCCTGCACGGCGATGTAGAGGCTGCGGCTGATGATGAAAAAATACAGGGCCAGCAACATGCACAGCCCGATCAGTCCGAACTCCTCGGCGAACACCGCGAAGATGAAATCGGTGGTGCCCTCGGGGAGAAAGTCCAGATGCGACTGGGTGCCGTTCAGCCAGCCCTTGCCGTAGACGCCGCCGGAGCCGATGGCGATCTTCGACTGGATAATATTCCAGCCCGAACCCAGCGGATCGGACTCCGGATCGAGAAAGGTGAGCACCCGCTGGCGCTGGTAGTCGCGCATCCCGAAGGTCCAGAACACCGGCGCCGCCACCAGCCCCAGGCCACCGAGCCCCAGCATGATGCGCCAGCTGAGGCCCGCCAGAAACAGCGCGAATCCCCCCGAACTGCCCACCAGAAGTGCGGTGCCCAGATCCGGCTGCTTGAGAATCAGCAATACCGGCACCACGGTGATGATGCTGGCGATGACGATGGCCCGCAGGTGAGGGGGCAGGGGTTTGTCGGCGAAGTACCAGGCCATCATCATCGGCACCGCGATTTTCATGATCTCCGAGGGCTGGAACCGCACCACGCCCAGATCCAGCCAGCGCTGGGCACCCTTGCCCACCTCGCCCACCAGCAGCACCGCCACCAGCATGGCCACCCCACCGAGATACACCCAGGGCGTCCAGCGGCGCAGAAAGTGCGACGAAAACTGGGCCGCCACCACCATGGCGATGAACCCCAGACTCAACCGGATGCCCTGGCGCACCAGCATATCGGGATTCTGTCGTCCGGCGCTGTAGAGCACCACCAGCCCCAGCAACGCCGCCGCCACCAGGCTCAACAGCAGCGGCCCGTCCAGATGGGCGCGGCGTAGCACACCACGGTCCAGACGGCCGTCGTCCACCGCGCTGATTTCAGCCAGCAGACTGAGTTTCATGGGTGGCCGAATACAGGGGATCCAGTTCCAGCAGGTAGGCGTCCAGCACCTGCTTGGCGATGGGGGCGGCGGTGGAGCTGCCGCCCCCGCCGTGTTCGGCGATCACCGCGATGGCGATGCGCGGGTCGCTGGCCGGGGCAAACGCCACGAACAGGGCATGATCGTGGAGATGGCGGGGCAGATTATCGGCGTCGTACTCCTCGTCCTGGCCCAGGGAGAATACCTGGGCGGTGCCGGTCTTGCCGGCGATCCGGTAGGCGGCGTCCTTGCCGGTGCGCCGGGCGGTGCCGCGCCGGCCGTGTACCACCAGTTCCATGCCGCGGATCACCTGGTCCCAGTTGGCGCGGCTCACCATGGGCACCGGCGGCTCGCCCCGGGGCAGTTCCGGGATAACACGATCGCTGCCCTGTTGCTGGGTGGCGTACAGCAGTCGCGGTCGGAACTGCTGGCCGTGCTGGGCCAGCACCGCGGTGGAATGGGCCAGTTGCAAGGGCGTGGTCAGCATATAGCCCTGGCCGATGCCGGCGATCACCGTCTCGCCCATGTACCAGGGCTGGTCATGGACCTCGCGCTTCCATTCCTTGTTGGGCAGCAGTCCGGTTTTCTCGCCGTCCAGATCGACGCCGGTTCTGCGCCCCAGGCCGAACTGATCCAGGTAGGCGTGTAGGCGATCGATGCCCATCTTCAGGGCCAGATCATAGAAGTACACGTCGCAGGACTGATAGATCGCCTTGTCGAGCTTCACCCAGCCGTGCCCGCCCCGATTCCAGTCGCGAAACCGGTGCTGGCTGTTGGGTAGCCGGAAAAAACCGGGGCAGTAGGTGGCCTGGTGGGGGGTCATGATGCCGTACTCCAGACCCGCCAGCCCCACCAGTTGCTTGATGGTGGAGCCCGGCGGGTAGGCGCCTCGCAGAGCGCGGTTATAGAGAGGTCGGTGGGGCGACTGGTTCAGCGCGTCGAAGTCCTTGTGGCTGATGCCGTTGACGAACAGGTTGGGATCGTAGATCGGCATGCTCACCATGGCCAGGATCTCGCCGTTCCGGGGGTCGATGACGACGATGGCGCCGTTGTAGTCGGCCATGGCCTGTTCGGCGATGCGTTGCAGGCGGGTGTCGATGGTGAGATAGATGTTCTTGCCCGGTACCGGCGGGGTACTCTCCAGCACCCGCAGCACCCGCCCCTGGGCGTTGGTCTCCACCTGCTGATGACCCACCCGGCCGTGCAGCATGGCCTCGTAGGATTTCTCCACCCCGGTCTTGCCGATATGGGTGCTGCCGCTGTACTGGCTGGTGTCGATGGTCTGGAGTTCGCGCTCGTTGATCCGGCCCACGTAGCCGATCACGTGGGCGGCGTGCTCGTGCAGCGGATAGTAGCGGGTGAGATCGGCCTTGATCTCCAGGCCCGGAAAACGATGCAGATTCACCGCCAGTTGCGCCACCTCCTGCTCGGTCAACTGGAAGCGTAGCGGTACCCCGGCGTAGGGCGGTTTGCGGTTACTGAGTTTCTCGAAGCGCTGGATGTCCTGCTCGGTGATCTCCACCAGTTCGCCCAGCGCGGCCAGGGTGACGTCCATGTCCTCCATCTGCTCGGGGGTGACCTCCAGCCGGTGGGAGGAGAGGTTATCTGCCAGCAATACCCCGTTGCGGTCGAAGATCAAACCGCGGGTGGGGGGCAGGGGCTGAATCCGCACCCGGTTACTGTCGGCCAGGGTGGTGTAGTGTTGATGGTTGTGGACTTGCAGGAACACCAATCGGGCGCCAAGCCCGAGCATGGCCAGCAGCACCAACATGGAGGCCATCAACGCCCGGCGGGAAAACAACTGGGCCTCGGCCATGGAATCCTTGACCTTGGCCAGATCGCCACGCCGACCGGCCACCTTACGCAACGCCATGCATCGCTCCCTCGCGAACGGTGAGGACAGTCATGAGGAGTGTCTCAGGCGACCCGGAAGCGCCGCCGGAGATCCCGCAGGATCACGAACACCCAGGGCCAGAACACCATGCCGCCGATGGCCGGGGTCAGATACCAGGGATCCTGGGGAGGATAACCGATGATACCGTTGATCCAGAACACCAGCAGTTGTTTGATCACCAGGAACATCAGCACGCTGATGGCCTGTTGCCAGAGGGGAAACACCCGGATCATGCGGTGGGTCTTGAGACTCATGAAGGTGACCACGGCCAGCGCCAGGGCATGCTGGCCGAGCAGAGTGCCCCGCGCGGCGTCACTGATCAGGCCGATGACCCAGGCGCTACCGATACCCACCCGGTGGGGCAGGGCCATGGACCAGTAGATCAGCGCCAGCGCCAGCCAGTCCGGGCGGAAGCGATCCGCCCACTCGGGCAGGGGCAGGCTGTTCAAGGCAAAGGCGACGGCGAAACTCGCGAGAATGATCCAGCCGCCCTGCTGGTGGGGCAGGATCATGGAATCCCGACATCCGCCGCCAGGCTCGGGTGGTTGGAGGTGGGTTCGCCGACGATCAGCAGCATCTCGCGCTTACGGTCCAGTTCGGTGACGGGCTGGGCGGTGATCCGCGCGAACGGTCTGCCCGGGTCGAACTCCACCCGGGTCACCGTGGCCACCGGATAGCCCCGCGGGAAGCGTCCGCCGAGGCCCGAGGTGACCAGCAGATCGCCCACCTGGATATCGTCGTTGTTGGGAATATGTGGCAGCACCAGTTCCTGGAAATTGCCGGTGCCCACCGCCAGGGTGCGCAGCCCGTTACGGTTCACCTGCACCGGCAGGGCGTGGTTGGGATCGGTGATCAGAATGGCGGTGGCGGTGAAGGTGCTGGCGTGGATGATCTGGCCGATGATGCCCTGCTGATCCAGCAACGGCTGACCCTCGTGGACCCCGTGGAAGGTGCCCTTGTTGAGGAGGATCCGGTGCCGGTAGGGATCGAAATCCACCTTCATCAACTCGGCGATCAGCACCCGCTCCTTGATGTTCATGGAGGACTCCAGCAGCATCCGCAACCGGCGGTTCTCCGCCTCCAGCGCCGCGAGCTTCTGGATCTGGGCGTTGATGAACACCTGTTTCTGGCGCAGCCGCTCGTTTTCCTCCAGCAGGGTGGCATGGCTGGCAAGACTCCGGGACAGGCGCTGGGCCGCCTCGAAGGGCAGTTGAATGGCATACTGCACCGGGAAAATCAGGGTGGCCAGGGTATTGCGTACCGCGTCCAGATGCTGGTAGCGATGGTCCATGGTCATGGCCACGATGGACAGCAACACAAACACGAACAGGCGCAGGTTCACCGCCGTTTCGGCGGCGAACAGCGGTTTACTCTCGTTCTGTTTGATCTTCACCGATGGCCTGCCTGGGAGCTGATGAAGGTGCCGGGGCGTGGAGACGTCGGGTCCATTAACGTCCTTGTGACACTATTCTATCGAAAATGCGTCGGTCCCGTGTTCATCGATCAACTCCAGCACCCGCCCGCCACCCCGCGCCACGCAGGTGAGGGGGTCATCGGCGATCACCACGTTGAGGCCGGTCTCCTCCATCAGCAGGCGATCCACGTCCCGCAGCAACGCGCCGCCGCCGGTCAGCACGATACCGCGGTCGGCCACGTCGGCGGCCAGTTCCGGCGGCGTGGATTCCAGGGCGGTTTTCACCGCCCCGACGATGCCAGACAGCGGCTCCTGCAACGCCTCCAGGATCTCGTTGCTATTCAGCGTGAAGCTGCGTGGAATGCCCTCGGCGAGGTTGCGCCCCTTGATCTCGATCTCGCGTACCTCGCTGGCGGGGTAAGCGCTACCGATCTCCTGCTTGATGCGCTCGGCGGTGGGCTCGCCGATGAGCACCCCGAAGTTGCGCCGCACGTAGTTGATGATGGCATCGTCGAAGCGATCGCCCCCCACCCGCACCGAGGCCGAATAGACGATGCCGTTCAGCGAGATCACCGCCACCTCGGAGGTGCCGCCGCCGATATCCAGCACCATGGAACCGCGCGCCTCGTCCACCGGCATGCCAGCGCCGATGGCCGCCGCCATGGGCTCGGGGATCAGGTAGGTCTCGCGGGCACCGGCGCCGATGGCCGACTCGCGGATGGCGCGCCGCTCCACCTGGGTGGAACCGCAGGGCACGCAGATCAGCACCCGGGGACTGGGGTTGAAGAACTTGCGCGCATGCACTTTCTTGATGAAGTGCTGGAGCATCTTCTCGGTGACCACGAAATCGGCGATCACCCCGTCCTTAAGGGGCCGGATGGTGGTGAGGTTGCCCGGGGTGCGGCCCAGCATCCGTTTGGCCTCCATACCGACAGCGGCGATGGTGCGCGGGCCACCGCGGTTGACATCCTGATGAATCGCTACCACCGACGGCTCGTTCAGCACGATGCCGGCGCCACGCACGTAAATCAATGTGTTGGCGGTACCGAGGTCGATGGAAAGATCGTTGGAAAACAGGCCGCGAAGCCATTTGAACATAGATAAGGTACTCGAACGGCGAGGTTATGAGTGCTGCGGGAAAAAAGGGCGGCTAACTCTAACAAGGGGGGATACTGGGAGCAACCAGCGCGGTATGATAACTTGCCCGGCTAATTCAAAACAATTGGAGTGATCGATCATGTCCCTGGATGCCGACGACGTCGCCAGGATCGCCCTGCTGGCCCGGCTCGGCCTGCAAGAGGCCGATGTACCGGCCTACAGCCGCGATCTCTCGGCGATCCTGGAGTTCGTCGAGACCATGAACCGGGTGGACACCATCGGCGTGGAACCCCTGGCCCACCCGCTGGAGATGAGCCAGCGCCTGCGTGTCGATGCCGTCACCGAGACCGACCGGCGGGCACATTTCCAGGCCAATGCGCCTGAAGCCAGCGATGGGCTGTATCTGGTGCCGAAGGTGATCGAATGACCCTGCACAGCCTGTCCGCCCGGGAATTGGCCGCCGGTCTGGAGGCCGGGAATTTTTCGAGTCTTGAACTCACCCGCGCCCTGCTGGATCGCATCGAGCGCCTGAACCCCGGACTGAACGCGCTGATCACCGTCACCGCCGAGCAGGCCCTGCAAGAGGCCGGGGCCGCCGATCGACGTCGCGCCCGGGGCGAGGCCGGCCCCCTCACGGGCCTGCCGGTGATCCACAAGGATCTGTTCTGCACCGAGGGCGTGTTGACCAGTTGCGGCTCGAAGATGCTCGCCAACTTCATCGCGCCTTATGACGCCACCGTGGTCTCCCGCTGCCGCGAGGCCGGGCTGGTGATGCTGGGCAAGGCCAATATGGACGAGTTCGCCATGGGCTCGTCCAACGAGAACAGCCACTTCGGCCCGGTGCGCAATCCCTGGGACGCGACGCGGGTGCCCGGCGGCTCCTCCGGCGGCTCGGCGGCGGCGGTGGCGGCGGGACTGACGCCGCTGGCCACCGGCACCGACACCGGCGGCTCCATCCGTCAGCCGGCGGCGCTGTGTGGCATCACCGGGATCAAACCCACCTACGGCCGGGTGTCCCGTTACGGACTGGTGGCGTTCGCCTCCAGCCTGGACCAGGCCGGCGCCATGGCGCGAAGCGCTGCCGATGCGGCCTGGCTGCTCCAGGCCATGGCCGGCTTCGACGAGCGCGACTCCACCGCCGCCGACACCCCGGTGCCGGATTACACCACCACGTTGGAGGACGACCTACGGGGCCTGCGGCTGGGCCTGCCGGAGGAATACTTCGGCGACGGGCTGGATGCCGGGGTGCATGCGGTGGTGGAACAGGCGCTGGATGCGCTTCGCAATCTGGGCGTCGAGACCGTGCCGGTGAGCCTGCCCCGCACCGAACTCGCGGTGCCCGCCTACTACGTGGTGGCCCCCGCCGAGGCCTCCTCGAATCTGGCCCGCTACGACGGCGTGCGCTACGGCCACCGCTGCGAGAACCCGAGGGATCTCATGGATCTCTACACCCGCTCCCGGGGCGAGGGTTTCGGGCGCGAGGTGCAGCGGCGCATCATGGTGGGCACCTATGTGCTGTCGGCGGGTTACTACGACGCCTATTACCTGAAAGCCCAGCAGATCCGCCGGCTGATCCGCGACGACTTCCAGCGGGCCTTCGAGTCCGTGGACCTGCTGGCCAGCCCCACCACCCCCAGCGTGGCCTTCAGGCTTGGCGAGAAGGTGGACGATCCGGTGACCATGTACCTGAACGATATCTACACCACCGCCGCCAATCTGGCGGGTCTGCCGGGGATCTCCCTCCCGGCGGGCTTCCACCAGAAGCTCCCGGTGGGACTGCAACTCATGGGTAACTATTTCAGCGAGCCGAGGTTATTGAACGTGGCCCACCGTTTCCAGCAGGCCACCGACTGGCACAGCCGCCGGCCCGCCATGGCCGGGGAGGAGGCGTGAGCATGGCCTGGGAAACCGTGATCGGCCTGGAGATCCACGCCCAGCTTGCCACCACCAGCAAGATCTTCTCCGGCGCCAGCACCGCCTACGGCGCCGCCCCCAACACCCAGGCCTGCGCCGTGGATCTGGGCCTGCCCGGGGTGTTGCCGGTGCTGAACCGCGAGGTGGTGCGGATGGCCGCCCTGTTCGGGCTGGCAGTGGACGCCACCGTGGCGGAGCGCTCGGTGTTCGCCCGCAAGAATTACTTCTACCCGGATCTGCCCAAGGGCTACCAGATCAGCCAGTACGAGTTGCCCATCGTCCAGCACGGCCGGTTGACCATCCAGCTGGAGGACGGCAGCGAGCGGGTGATCGGTATCACCCGGGCGCATCTGGAGGAGGACGCCGGCAAGTCCGTGCATGACGCCTTCCCCAGCGCCAGCGGCATCGACCTGAACCGCGCCGGTACGCCATTGCTGGAGATCGTCTCCGAGCCCGATATGCGCACTCCCGCCGAGGCCGGCGCCTATATGCGCAAGATCCACTCGCTGGTGACCTACCTCGGCATCTGCGACGGCAACATGCAGGAAGGGTCGTTTCGCTGCGACGCCAACGTCTCGGTGCGCCCCGTGGGCGAGACCCGTTTCGGCACCCGCACCGAGATCAAGAACCTGAACTCCTTCCGCTTTCTGGAGCGGGCCATCGAGTTCGAGGTGGAGCGCCAGATCGAGGTGCTGGAGGGTGGCGGCAAGGTGATCCAGGAAACTCGCCTGTTCAACCCCGACAGGGGCGAGACCCGCAGCATGCGCACCAAGGAGGAGGCCAACGATTACCGTTACTTCCCCGATCCGGATCTGCTGCCGGTGGAGCTGACGCCGGGTTTTCTGGATGAGGTGCGGGCCGGCATGCCTGAGCTTCCCGACGCCAAGCGTGCCCGCTTCGAGGCCGAGTATGGTCTTGGGAGTTACGATGCGGGTGTACTCACCGCCTCCCGGGCGCTGGCCGACTACTACGAGCGGGTGGTGGCCGTGGTGGGCGGCGAGGGGAAGCTCTGCGCCAACTGGGTGATGGGCGATCTGGCCGCCGCCCTGAACCGGGCGGGGCTTGAGATCACCGACAGCCCCGTGGATGCGGATAAACTCGGCGGCCTGCTGCGGCGCATCCAGGACGGCACCCTTTCCGGTAAACTGGCCAAAGAAGTGTTCGAGGCCCTCTGGGCGGGCGCTCCGGACGCCGACACGGTGATCCAGGAGCGCGGGTTGCAGCAGATCACCGACACCGGCGCGCTCGAGGCGCTGGTGGACGAGGTGATCAGTAACAACCCCAAACAGGCCGAGCAACTGCGAGCCGGCAAGGACAAACTCCTGGGCTTCTTCGTCGGGCAGGTGATGAAGGCCACCCAGGGCAAGGCCAATCCCCAGCAACTGAACGAGTTGCTGCGGCGGAAACTGATGGGATAGACGGTGGTATACCCACTGCGCCCGCGAGGGCGGTGTAAAGCCAGGAGGCGAACATGACGGACCAACCACAGGGCGATGGCGTGCTGGACGAGCGGGCGTTTGCCCAGCTTCGCGAGATGGTGGGCGACGATCCCGAGTTCATTGCCGATTTCATCGGTACCTTTCTTCGCACCGCGCCCAAACAGGTAGCCGAGATTCGCGAGGGCATGGATGCCGGTGATGCCGCCCGGGTGCAGATGGCGGCCCATACGCTGAAATCCAACAGCGCCGATATGGGGGCGCGGCGGCTGAGCGAACTGGCCCGGCGCTTCGAGCACGCCGGGCGGGATGGGGATCTGGCGGGGGTGAAGGGGGCGCTGGAGGATCTGGAGGCGGCGTTCGTCGAGGCGAGGGACGCGCTGGAGGCGCGGCGGGGGGGGTAGATCATGCCTTCTTTGGGATCGCCGAGTTGTACTCGGCTTCCGGTTCTGATGGAACCAGAGTCCTTGATGCAGGCAAGCGATTATCGACCGGCAATCACTCGAACCGCAGCCCGAACAATCCACCCGTCTCGGTGGCGTCGGTCAGTCGGACCGGCATGATGTATCTTTCGATGTCGAAATCCGCCTGATAGCCACGGCTGGGCAACACGTCCGAATTCAGCGTCACGATGTACTGAAAACCATGCTGTTCGGCGAGTCGCGCCCCCACCTGCAAGGCATTGGCGATCTGGCGCTCGTCCACGCCATCGAACAGATGGCTATCGTGGACCAGAAACCCCGGACTCCGCTGGCGCTCCTGTCCCAGGACGATCAGCATCAGATCGAAGCAGAAGATCTGCATATTGGTGATGCCCTTGCTGCGCTGGCCCTGAATCTGGACCTCGAAAGTGGGGCCATGGGGTGAATCACCGATGCTCAGGCTGCCGGCATTTTCATAGAGGGATTTGGAGAGGTTCTCGAAGGTCAGGATGGCGTGGCGGATCGCCCCGTCCCGCTCATGGAGATCGTTTCTCAGCGCCCGGACCAGGCTGGCTTTTTCCACGTCTAGTTCCGCCCTGGTGCTTTCCAGCCGCTCGGCCAGTTCCAGCCGCTGTCGCAGACCCTCCACCTCGGCTTCCAGCCTTCCGAGTTCCTCGCGTAGCGCCACGTAGTGCTCCAGGGCGCCGCCTTCCTGGAGTATCGCCATGAGTTGCACCCGCCGGCGATCCCGGTCGACGATATGTTGCTCCCGCTCGCGGATCCGGTCCTCGGCGCTCTGGATCTCCGCGCTCAGGTGCGCCCGGCGGTTCTGTACCACCGCCCGGTGGAAGTCCTCCACCTCGTGGATGCGCCGGGAGACCAGATCCGGCAGCACCACCCCGGCCTCGGCGTAGAGTTTTTCCACCTGCTGAATACCCGGGGCGTCCTCGCCGTCCAGGGATTCCCGGAGCTGGATCAGCAGATCCCGATCCACCACGTTGTCGTTGTTGAGATTGGCGATTTCCTGGGTGATGGCGGCGGCTTCCCGCTCCAGGTCGGCGTATTCGGGCACCACATGGAAGGTCCGTAGACGCTCGCGAAATTCCTGCGCCCGCGCCTCCGTCACCGTGAGGCGGGTGCGTAGATCCGCGGCCCGACCGAAGAACCGGCCCAGTTCTCCGGCTTTACCGGCGCGCCCGAGTTCCCGGACGAGTTTTTCCTGTCCCCGGAGTTCCTGGAACTGGCGGGGCAGCCGCCAGTCCAGGCCGAGGAGATAGCTGATGGCGATCTGCTGATCCCAGGTTTGCTGCTTCTCCGCCTGACGCTCCACGCCGAGAAAGCCGCCGCTGGCCTGGCGGCGCACGAAGTAAGAGAACAGGGAACGGAAAGTGGGTTTGAATGGCCCGCTGGTATCGGCATCCTCATCCACGGGCAGGCCGAACCACAGGTGACCCAGCAGTGCCTTCCAGTGTTCGTTACTGATGCTGTATCGATCGACCCGATCCGTGGGCATAAGATGGGAATGCCATGGCCACCCTGGCAGATCACCATCAAGAAGTAGTTTTGCCGGGGTGGCGCCAGAACGGGTCACGGTAACGGCGCGGTGATCCAGATCCAGGGTCATCCGGAAAGATCGGTCCTTCAGGGGGTCTGCCCGGAAGATGCTGTCCTTGCGGCAGTCGGCGCCCAGCAGAAAATGAATCAACTCGATCAGGCTGGTCTTGCCCGCGCCGTTACGGGAGTGGCGATCGGTGGCGGTGCGACTTTTATCGGCCAGCAGGATGTTCAGTCCCGGACCAAACGTCAGGGTCTTGAAGCTGGGGAGATCACTGGTGATCCCGTGGATCACGGGCTGTTCCTGCGGATCAGGCCATCCTGGAAGTCGATGGCGCCAATGATATGCAGAAGATCCAGGGCGAGGATGAACCAGTCGTAGGCGATGGGCGCGGCGGTATTCGTCCCGGCGCGGCGCTGGCGGAGTTCATCCCAGAGTCGGGAGACGGTCATGGGCTGACGGAGGATGCGCAGGATCTCGGCACCGACGCCGATCAGGGCGCGTTCCGGGCGCAGGTGTTTGGTGGGCAGGATCATGGGGCTGCCTCGTCGCTGGGATCTTCGAAGATGTCGCAGGTATGGAAAAAGTAGCTCATCACCGCGAATACCGCTGCCTGGCGTCGGGGGTCGCCTTGCAAACCGGCGAACTGGTGTAGGTATCCGAAAATTTCATCGGGTTCAAGGTTCAGGGCTTTCAGTTCCTTATATCTCTGTCTGAATGCCTCCGCGATCCCTTCACCGATATCGGGTTGTGCTGTTCTACCCAGAAAATCCTCGACGAGACTTTGCTTACGGCGACCCTGCTGGAGTATTCCAGCGGCATCCGGACTTAACCTGTTCTTTTCGAGTTTGGTGGGTGAGGGCGGATTGATGGTCATGTCTTCACCAGGTTCAATCTTCGCCAGGGCATCTATGACTGGTGCAAGATCCGCGAAACCCACTTGCTGTAAGGTGTTCAGCGATGGGGCTGGTCCGAACAGATCTTCCAGTTGCGCCAGGTCCAGGTTCATCACGAGGTGGCGCAGTTGCGGCTCCGACCAGGTTTCGATGGCGATGATCGGGTGCCGTTGGCGAAGTTGGTGGAGATGCTGGACCACGGTGGGTGGTAAGCCGCCGCTGACGCTGTCGTTGTGGACGAAAACCCAGCGCTTCAGGTGTGGCCAGTGTTTCAGGGCGCCGGAGAAATCCCCATCGATCTTGGCGATTAGTTCTCTATCTTTCAGAAGGGCAGGTGCATAGCACTGGAAGACGGTGGCAGTGCTGATCTGGTAGCCGTCGCATTTGCGGTCGCCGAGGTTACCGTAGGGACGGACCGGTTCGAAATCGGTGTCGTAGGCGTGCGTGGCGATGCGGACAAACCAGTCCTGGAATTCCGTTCCTCGTTTTTGCAGGAACGCTACTTTGAACTGAAGGCTATAGATCCAGCGCTGTAGTTGGTCCATCGTTACAGATCGAGGAAAGTTTAGGAGACGGGATGGGTGTGCTGTGATGACGAAAGAATACTACTATTGTGCATATTTAAGCACACGATTCTCTCTGGGATGAGAGTCACTGCCACCGTTTATCCAACTCTACCAGAAACGCCATTTTCTCCCGCCACAGCCGTTCCCGCTCCGCCTCCAGCGCCAGATCCGCCCGGGCCTGATTCCGTCGGATATCGCCCACCTCGGCATCGGTGACCACCTCGGCCACCCGCTCTTCCCGCCGAAACACCGCCTCCAGCTTCTCCCGCCCCAGTCGGTATCGGAGCGTCGTGAGATCCAGTTCCTGATCCCGTTGCAGGGTGTCCATGCGCTGGCGATGCGCCAGCCGCGCTGCCTGATCCGGACCGGTGTCCAGGGAGACCAGCGGCGCCACATGCAGGCGCAGCCCCCAGGCGCCGAGCCGGCTGCCGAGGTCGGCGGCGATGCGGGTACTCAGACGGTGCTGGTCGTCGGTGTAGGGGCGCAGGCAGCGGACGAGAGGGAGCGTCAGGCGTTCGCGCAGATCGTCGCTGTCCAGCCGGGGGCGGGCGCCCAGCAGTTCGCTCACCGCCAGCGGCGGGTCGGTG
>JGI12109J20283_11901634_pt1 | contig 21337 bp, 21 predicted proteins | sample ElkSlonscriptome_12_FD_20283 | JGI IMG/M metagenome (IMG submission 20283)
GCCTGCGGCAGCATGGTACGGTTTTATCTTTTTTCACAAAACATTTTTCACAAAGTGAAAAATGTTTTGTGAAAAAAGGATGATTTCTTCCACCCTGCCGGAGGCGGTATCCTCTTCCAGGTAAGGAATCACGTAAGCCCGGTTATTTGAAAGGTATTGTGTCATGGGGCGACGGCCCCGGCGCGGGAGTCCCGGCTTCAGCCGGTTCCGGCCACACCCCGGCTGAAGCCGGGACTCCTGGGGCGCTGTCCGGTGTATCTGGGCAACCAGCATGCCATGTGACCGACGCACAACACGAGTTTCAGACAGTCTCTGAAACTCGTGTCGGATTAGAGCATCAGGGCGGCGCATCACTTGCTGATGCGCCGCCCCGATTGCTCAAAACCCGACGAACAGGCCATACCCTTCCAGCCAGAAGCGCAGATGGGCCAGGAATGCCACCAGACCGAATGCCGGGATAAATGCAACTGTCGCCGGTCGCGCCAGTTGCGCCAGATGGGTAATTGAGCGCCGATAGCCCATCAACATACCGGCCATCAATACATTGACAACATAGAGTTCGCTCAGAATGCCGACAAAGGCCAGCGTTGCCAGCGGCCAGTAAAGAACGTCCAGATTGGCATAGATGGCTGCCGGAATGAGCAGGTTAAGCCCTAGAATAAGCCCCAGTTCGCGCCAGGTTGCCACAACCCGCTGCTGCCGTTCCGTATCCTGGCGCAGACCATAGTTAAAGGCCAGCAGAATCGCAATCGCCATCACCGTTCCCATACCGATGCCGGTGATAATGCGCAGCGCATTGTGGGGCGGGTAGAGATGGGGTCGGCCCAACTCCGCAAACATCGAGTTAAATCCATCCACAACCATGATCAGTGCCGGCGCAATCAACACGCCCATGAGCGGCCGGGGCGGGATACGTCCGGCACGCCACCGCCCCATTGCCCAAAGGCAGGCGATTGTCACCAGGAAACTGCTATAAATCCCGATATTCCGTGCGCAGAGCGGGAACTGCATGCCTCCCAGAAACATGTTATGCTGCTGCGCCACCAGTCCATGCACCACCGCATACATCTTCCAATCCAGGGGAGCGGGCGGCACAAGCAGGACCAGCAGCAAAATACCCATGACGCTGATCCAGAGTATGCGCCAGGGTTGGTCGCGGGTCTGGCGCTCCTGGGTCTGCCGGGTCTGCTCCTGCCGGCGGTTCAATGCCATACGCTGCCGGGCCAGATCCAGCACTTCCTGCGGCGACTGTTCGTGCATACCGGCGTTCCTTCTGCAAAATCAAAAAGCGGATCAGCGCCGCTGCCAGAGTTGCTCACCACGGCACCAGCATGTCACCGGCACCATATCCGGATCGGGTGCTGCGGCCGGTTCAGGCGCCGCTGGAGGTGCAGCAGTTGCCTCCTGCGGTATTTCGGGCTCCTCGCGCTGTAAAAGTGCATCAAGATAATCCAGCAGTTCAATACAACCACTGGCAAGCACATACTGCTCCATATCGCCGGTTTCACTCATCTCTTTGGCGAGTTTGCGAAGTTGGCGGCGCTCACGGGTATCCATAACAATTCTATTCCCTTCTACCCACATGATCCGGGTGCTGCGATGAAATAGGGCGTTGCGTGTACCCTGTGTAGGAATGTGACATACCAGAGTCAGTATAGCACGCCGCTCTAGCCGTGGCGAATCGTGCTTCGCCAGTGTCGGAATGACACACGTTACGCGGTCATTGAACCGGCAGATGGTACGTTTGTGTCTTGTTCCGGGACAAGCATGGCCCATTCCGCCCTGCCAAAGGCGAATTGGGCCGGTTGTCCCGGCAGCCGCCTGGTTTGGAACCGACCGCGTAACGCGTGGTAGAGTGAGAATGGTATCAGCCATCGGGTGTTATGTTCTTACCAGGCGCAGATGCCGGGGAAATGATGCTATAATAGGCCGGGATTATGACGCTACTTTGAACAGTTGCCCGGTGACAGGTCGTGCTCCATCCCGGTTCCCGACAATTCTGCCGCACATGGTTGCCGGGTATGGTACAATAATGCGCTATTGCTTTGCATAGATGAGGCGATCAGCAGCTTGAGCCAGTGCTCCAGTCGATATATGTGTAATGCAACAGAGTCGGCGACAGTCGCTGAAGCGGGGCAGATGCTACCCGCGCAACCATCGAAGTTACTGAGTTGCCGTACCTGAAGGAGTTTTTCGTGAACTTCATCGATGGACTATTCCTCTTACTTCTGATCGGTATGCTGGCAGTTGGGTTTTTCCAGGGGATGATTCGTCTGGCAGTGGTGTTTGTGGCATTCTACCTGAGTGTTGTGCTGTCGAGTGTCTACTTCACCGTTGTGGCGGGGTTTTTTATCCGGCGCTTCGGCACTGATCGCATCACTGCCGATTATGTCGGCTTCGCGCTCGTCTTGATGATCAGCTTTATTCTGCTGACAGTTGCCGGAATCTACACATTTCGCTACGCCAAAATGCCGGGACAACTCCAGTACGTAGATCGTTTTGGGGGGGTGCTGCTCGGTGTGCTTATGGCCGGGTTATTTATCGGCATCTTTTCGGTTTTGCTCTGGGATATCATGGTTGTGGCCGGGGCGGAAGATATTAGCTGGCCTTTTATGGGCTCACTGGGGCGGGGTGTGCGCAACTCATTCCTGCTGAACTACTTTTCACGGGTGATCCTGCCCGAAACGTATGCGCTGATTAATCCGATCTTACCGGCAGCCGCCGAACGCATTTTGCTGATACCTTCGCAACGATAAAGGTACTATTTCTGCCTCTATGTCAATCGCTGAACAAACGCTTGAAACCCTGGAATTCCCGAAGATCCGCGCGCAACTCGCCCGGTATACCGCATTCTCGGCATCACACGAACTGGCATTAAATCTGTTCCCCAGCACTGAGTTTTCGGCAGTTGTCCAGCGGCAGCAGTTAACCCGCGAGGCGCGACGCCTGCTGGATCTGCATCCCGATGCCACTATCGGTGGTGCGCGGGATATCCGTGGGGTTGTGGGCCACGCCGCCCGGGGGGGTGCGCTGGAGGCCGGGGTCTTTCTCGAAATTGCCGCAACGCTGGAGAGTATGCGCCGGTTGCGGGGGCTCCTCTTCAAGCTCGATCCGGAAGAGTTCCCCCTGCTTGGCGAGATCGCCGCTGATCTGCCCCAACTGCCCACCCTCGAAGAGGAGATCGCCCGGACCATTGACGACGATGGGAGCGTGCTCGATAGCGCCAGTTCAACACTGAGCCGTATTCGGGGGGAGGTGCGGGTGGCATTTCAGCGGCTGCAGGAGCGGTTGCAGAACCTGCTTCACTCGCCGCAGTTTGCGCCCGCGCTGCAAGAGCCGATCATCACGGTGCGCAACGGGCGATATGTTGTGCCGGTCAAGGCGGGACAGCGGCGCACGATTCGCGGCGTGGTGCATGACCAGTCTGCCAGTGGTGCGACGCTCTACATCGAGCCGCTGGCAACCCTGGAATTGAACAACCGCTGGCGTGAACTGCAACTGGCCGAGGAAGACGAGGTCGCGCGCATTCTGGCGGCGCTGGCCGAGCAGGTCGGCGCGGCGGCCCCCGAAATTATGGGCGGGGTTGAGGCACTGGCCCTGCTTGACCTGGCGTTTGCCCAGGCGAAGTATGCGCTGGAACTACGCTGTGTGGCCCCGGAGTTAGTCAACACGCAAAATAGTCAGGTGAGCCGCGCTGCGGACGAGTCCGTGCTTGCGCTGGCTGCTGCGCGCCATCCGCTGCTGGATCAGCGGACGGTGGTGCCGATTGATATCCGGCTGGGTGGCGCGTTTCAACTGCTGCTGATTACCGGCCCGAATACGGGTGGTAAAACCGTGGCACTCAAAACGGTGGGCCTGCTGGCACTGATGGCCCAGGCGGGGCTGCAGATCCCGGCCAATGCGCCTTCCCGTCTGCCGATTTTTACGCAGATCTTTGCTGATATTGGTGATGAGCAGAGCATTGAGCAGAGCCTCAGTACCTTCTCCTCCCACATGACTACGATTATTCACATCCTGGAAGCGGTTGACTCCCTGATAACTGCTACGCAGCCGGCGGTACCGGCAACCCTGGTATTGCTGGATGAACTGGGGGCCGGAACCGATCCGGTGGAAGGCGCGGCACTGGCGCGCGCCATCGTGGAGCGCCTGTTGGAGCGGGGTTGCCTGGGCATTGCGACAACGCACTATGCCGAACTGAAAGCCTTTGCCTACAGCACGCCCGGTGTGCAGAATGCCTCGGTTGAGTTTGATGTCGAAACGCTGGCTCCAACCTACCGCCTGACGATTGGCCTGCCGGGGCGCTCGAATGCGCTTTCCATCGCGGCACGTCTGGGGTTGGATAGCACGCTGGTTGAACGCGCACGCAGCGGCATGGCCCGCGAGGATATTCAGGTGGAAGATCTGCTGGCCCAGATCCATCAGGAGCGGGAGGCTACCGCGGTCGAACTGCGGCGTAGCGAAGAGCTACGCGCCGACGCCGAGAAGTACCGCGACCGGCTGGCCGATGAACTGCATGAGTTTGAGGCTACCCGCGAAGCGCAACTGGAGGCGGCCCGGCAGAACCTTGAGGATGAACTGCGCGAGGTGCGGGGAGAACTACGGCGGTTGCGGGATGAGTTCCGCAGTGTGTCGCTCTCGCGCCAGTGGCTGGAACAGGCTGAGCAGCGCATGCAGACCGCGCAGGAGCAGGCGCAGACGGCCGCTCGCAAGGCGCAACCCGCGCCCGCGACGACCATCCGTGCTGCCCCGGACATGCCGCGCCCGTTTCAGGTGGGCGACACGGTGCTGGTTCGCTCCATCGGGCTGAATGGGGAGATTGTGGTTATCGACGAGGAAGATCAGACGGCCGATGTGCAGGTCGGTGGCTTTCGTATGCATGTCGGGTTGGATGAACTGCGCCGCGCAAAGCGTGACGCCGCTACCGAACGCCGGGAGCGCTACCGCGCGCCGCGTTCCATCGATATTCCCGCCGCGCCGGATGTCTCGATGTCATTGGATATGCGCGGCTGGCGTACGTCCGAAGTTACGGATAAACTCGACCGGTACCTGAATGATGCGTATCTGGCGGGCCTGCCGGAGGTACGCCTGGTGCATGGCAAAGGCACCGGCGCACTGCGGCAGGTTGTGCGCGATGTGCTGACGGGCCACCCGCTGGTGATGTCGCACACGAGTGGCGGACAGGCCGGTGGAGAAGGTGTCACCGTGGCAAAGATAGTGGAGCGTTAACTATGTCGCAGGTTCTGGTCTACACGCTGCTGGTCTGCGCCCTGATTGTCCCGGTGCTGGGCGTGCTGGCGTTGCGCTTCTTGCTGGGCAACCGGCTCGCGGATGTGCAGTTGATCCGGGGATCTGCGGCGTTTTTTCTGCTGGCGATAGTCAGCGTGCTGGTGCTGGCCTTCAGTAATGTGGAAAAATTGAGCGTGGGTAATCTTGAACTGCTGTTGCCCTTCACCGGGCCGGTTAGCGCCACGCAACCCGAGCCGGCCATGCCGGTTACACCGCCCGAACTGCCACCCGTGACCGCCGCACCTGCGCCGACGCTGCCCGTTGTCGTAACGTCTACGCCGGTCACTCCCACTGTGACGGCATCAGTTGGTGGAACGACAACGACAACCGCGACGGTTGTGACCAGCGCCACGGCAACGGTGGGCATTACAACAACCGCAACGGGTACATCCGCTGCCACGGCAACGGCAGCAGCTACCGCTACCGCCACACCGGAGCCACCCAGCGCCACACCGGAGCCACCCAGCGCCACGCCGGAGCCACCCAGCGCCACGCCGGAACCGGAACCGCCGGCTGAACCGGAACCCCGGACCTATACCGTCGAGCCGGGTGATACATTGCGCAGTATTGCCGCGCAGTTTGATGTCTCGGTGGAAGCGCTCCTGGAGGCCAATGACCTGACGCCGGAAGAAGCCGATGCGCTACGCGTCGGGCAGGAACTGATCATTCCATAAGACGGACTGAACTTTGCATTTTGCGCTTTGAATGGTAGCGTGTCATGCAACACCTCAGCACATTAGAAAGGGATAGTATTTCATGACGACCGTTCACACAATAGAACGACCGCCGCAAATACCACACGAGGATGCACCGCCCCTGCTGCTGCTGCTGCATGGCTTCGGCAGCAACGAGCATGATCTGATGGGCCTCTCGCCCTACCTGGATAAACGCCTGCATATCGTCAGCGCCCGGGCTATTTTCGATGTTGGATTTGGCTTCGGGTGGTACTATCTCTATGGTGTCCCCGGCAACCTGATTTCGGATGATGCGACTCGTGCGAAAAGTCTTGAAGTCCTGACCAACTTTATTGGCGACCTGCCGGGCCGTCTGGGTACCGACCCGCGTCGCCTCTACCTGCTGGGGTTTAGCCAGGGTGCCGTGATGAGTTTGAACCTGGCGTTGACGGTTCCGCATCTGGTGGCCGGGGCCATAGTCGCCAGCGGCTACCTTGACGAGAAGGTGCTGCCGCGTGTCCAGCCCGACAGCCTGTCGCACCTGGATTTCCTGGTGATGCATGGCACTGAAGATGATCTGATCACGGTGGAGGGTGGACAGGGTATCCGCGATTACCTGGAAACGTTGCCGGTGCAACTGACCTACCGCGAATATCCCATCGGCCATGGCATTCATCCGGATGCGTTGAGCCTGATCCCGCAGTGGCTCAGCAGCCGGATTGACCAGGACAAACCGCGCGAAGATGCACAGGGAGTGTAGGCTGCTTCGATGACCGGTATATCTGTGCCGTTTGGCGATCTGCAGCGGCAGCAGGCCCAACGCCGCCCCGAACTTGAGGCGGCCATGACGCGTGTGCTGACGGGTGGCTGGTATATTCTGGGTGAAGAGGTCCGCGCCTTTGAGCAGGAGTTTGCGCGCTACTGTGGGGTGGCGCACACCGTTGGGGTGGCAAGTGGTACCGATGCGCTCTACCTGGCGCTGGCCGCCCTGAAGATCGGTCCCGGCGATGAGGTTATTACCGTTGCCAATGCGGGCAACTACCAGGTGATGGCGATCCTTCAGGCCGGCGCGCGGCCGGTTCTGGTTGATAGCGACCCGACCACGCACACGCTGGACCCACGCCGGCTTGAGTCGGCGATCACGCCACGCGCGCGGGCCATTCTGCCGGTGCATCTCTATGGGCGGCCGGCGGATATGCCCGCGATAACCGCAATTGCGGCGCGATACGGTCTGGCTGTGGTGGAGGATGCAGCACAGGCGCATGGGGCGTGGATTGCGGATGCTACGGGGCAACCGCGTAAGGCCGGGGCGTGGGGCACCTGTGCCGCCTTCAGCTTCTACCCGACGAAGAACCTCGGCGCAGTCGGCGACGGCGGCGCAGTGGTAACGGACGATGCAGCCCTGGCGGAGCGGGTGCGCCAACTGCGGCAGTATGGCTGGAGTAGCAAATATGTCACCACGGAACCGGGTGGGCGCAACTCCCGCCTGGACGAACTGCAGGCCGCCCTGCTGCGGGTTAAGCTCCGCTACCTGGATGCCGCGAATGCCGCGCGCCGTGAGCGGGCCGCCTGGTATGCCGACTTGCTTGTCGGTACGCCGCTCAAACTGCCGGCTGAGGTTGCCGGCCATGTCTATCATCTCTATGCCGTGGAGAGTGAGCAGCGCGATGCGCTACGGAACTACCTGACGGCGGCGGGTATCGGCAGTGATATCCACTATCCCCTGCCCGCCCATTGCCAACCGGCGTATGCGCACCTGAATTGCCCGGTGGGCGCGCTGCTCCACTCCGAACGGCAGGCACGGCGCATCCTCTCGCTGCCACTCTTCCCAGAGTTGACCCGTGCTGAGGCTGAGCAGGTAGCGGCGGCCGTGCATGCCTGGACTAGCGAAACATTGACCTGACGCACTGAACCAGACCAATACTCGACCCGCCGACCATTGCCAGGCCGGTCACGAACGTCCCAATGATCCGGGTACTGGGGATGTAGTTATGACTTATCAGGCCGGCGATCGCATAGCCGGAATATCCACTCATCGCAATGCCCACAATCAGTGTTATGATTCCAAGAAAGATGAGCATTGGAGCCTGCCGTGCCGCAATTGTGGTGCGTTTTTGAAACCGGATCTGATTGACAAATTCCTCAGCTTCCGGCCAGGAACATCCGGCATGCATGCTCAATTCCCGCATAACTTCCTCCGGGCCACGATGTTTGCCCAGTTCACGAATGACAAACGCGGTGGCTTCTTCCCTGTTCATACAGTCCTCCTGGTTGCGTTAAATGAAACAACAATGTGCCGACAATGAGCAAACTCTCAGGATGAGAACCAGCCTGGACCATCTGTTGTACTATAGCCCTGAACATCCTGTCCGCGAAGCAGGAGCTACGTTCGTTCGGAGAATATCATACGGGTATTACCACATGCATACCATCTATGCACGATTGCAGCACGCAATGCACCATGCTGTTGGCCGCATGCGGGAAGGCTGACTGCGTGTACAATACTAACTGCGAGATTGTTCGTGCCGGCTTGAAAGGTGCCTTACAGCGTATTTATGACCAGAGATCTTTCGCATATTCATGCCATAACCCTGACTGTCCCGGCGGAGTTTGCCGGGCAGCCACTCACGCATCTGGTGCAGGCCGCCGTTGGTGTGGAGGTTGCCGGGGAGTTGTTCGCGCATGGCGGTGTCTGGCTGGAGCGCCGGCGTGTCTGCGATCCGGATATGTCCGCGCCGGCAGGGGCACAGATACGCCTGCGGCGTCCACCGGATGGGTGTTACACCACGCTGATGATTACTCCGGAGGATATCTGTTACGAGGATGCCTGGCTGCTGGCCCTGAACAAGCGGCTGGGATGGTATACCGGCCCGACACCCTGGGATACTGAGGGCAACATGCGGGTGGCGCTGAACCGTATGCTGACTGCGCGTGATGGCGTCGAACCCAGACTGCACCTGGCCCACCAACTCGACCGTGATACTTCGGGAGTGCTGCTCTGTACGCTTGATCCCCGCGCAAACGCGCCGCTGCAGAAAGCCTTTGCCGGTCACACGGTAGATAAAACTTACCGCGCTATGTGCCGGGGCGAACCGGCCGAGGAGACCTTTGACGTGCGCACCGGCCATGGACGAGCACGCGGGGGATGCTGGCGGCTCTATCCGCTGGCACAGGTGGGCATGGAGTTGCCGGGAGGGGGGCGCGTCCGTCTGGCGCATACCACATTCCAGGTAGAAGAACGTCTGGGTGATTGTGCCGTTATCCAGGCATTTCCGCACACTGGTCGCACCCACCAGATTCGCCTGCATCTTGCGCGGTGGGGCCATCCGCTGCTGGGTGATACCCGTTATGGCGGCCCGCTGGAATTTCGCAACCGGATGCTGCCGGGTCATCTCTTGCACGCTGCCCGGTTAGCGCTGCGGCACCCAATTACCGGGCAACCGCTGGAGATCCAGGCCCCGCTGCCGGATCGGTTCACGGCAATTATCGGTCAGTAGGAGCGCAGCATACCGCGCTCCCTACCGTGTCTGGTTATGCACTACGAACGACGGAGAAGGTACTGAGGAAGCCACCGAGGGCAGCCAGACCGCATCCCACAATTTGCCCCACTATAAACAGCGGTGCCGGAGCCGGCGCACCAAAGCTGAGGAATGCACCCACGATAATCCCAATAACGCCTACCATAAAGCCGTTGAGGGTGTGCGAACGGTGGGCCAGACGCCCCGCAACATAACCACCGATACCGGTTGCGAGTAAGAACAGCCCAAATAGAATAAGATCCGGCGGTCGGTTAAGATCCGGTGAGAGGTCGGAGGAACTCAGAAACGTTGTCAAATCCAGCCAGGTTACGCTACTCTGAATGAGTATGGTAAGCAGAACATCGACTACTAATCCCAGCAATACCGCCGACCACCGGACGTCCATAGCACAGTTCCCTTTCCTATTGATCTGAACCGCTCGCTATGATACCATCGCCGGTTCACTGTTTCAACCTGTACAAACAGTGCCTACGTTCCATGCGTTACGGCGTGCAAATCAGACATATACGCACACAAAGATAGTCTTCGTCTGCGGCAGCATGGTGCTTTTTTCTTTTTCACAAAACATGTGTACAAAGTACACATGTTTTGTGAAAAAGCTATAGAATCTTCCGCCCTGCTGGAGACGAGATTTCCTTCCGGGTTCGTGACCGCGTAACGCGTGTGCTCGTTAGAGATTGAGGCCCCAGGCAACCAGGAAAATGCTCAGGGTAAGCTGCACGGCGCGCGCTCCATCCAGTTGCACATCCTGCCAGAACTGATCCTGCCCCAGCCACCACCAGATCCGGTTTAACCCGACCCGAAAGCGGAGATCACGCTGGAGTTGTTCCACCTTTGCCAGCCGAAACAACCGACGGGTGTGAATAATCAGGGTGGCGGCCCATATTGTTGAAATAACCAGGAGTAACATGTGGGTCATGGCTTTTCTCTCCCTTGTGTGTATATTAATGAAGTGAGTGTGCCGATTGATGCTGCGCGCCATCGGCACTCAAGATACATTTGTTATCTTAAGTATGCAGTTTGACCTGTGCATGAATCAACGGGTCATTATTCCTGTTCCAACATATGTCCTGGTACTATTTTGTTCTAGGAAACATGCCGGCATGCGCCGTAGAAACGTAAAATTACTTATCGGGCAGCAGGTTTTATGTCATCGGGAAGCGCACACAATCGCACCGGACATCGCGTTGCGCTGAAGATTATCAGGACATATTTGTTGTGTTATGCCAAACAGCAAAAAGTGTGCCTACAGTCACGCAGCGGGCTGCCGATTTATAGAAGAGTCTGGGGAGGATTGTGGGACTGCGTCGGGGTATTTCCGGCGCAACGATGGAAAGTGGTCAGATTGTAGACGTGATTCTTGCCGGCTTTTATTCAGGTAAGAAGTAGTAATACCTTCAGGCTACCAGTGTAACAGCAGCAGTAGGGTACATTCTATGCCCCGTTCTCCTGCCGCACGCCCTACCCGCAGGATGTTCTCAACATTCATCAGGCAGTCAATGTAGCAAAAACTACCTGATGAATGTGGAAAAATAGCCCGGTTATGTGACGCCCTGGAGTCCTGGCTTGAGTCGGTTGGATACCTGCCTCGGCAGCGGCATACTGCGGGGAAAGGCTGGTCCGGCTTCAGCCGGGACGTCGACCGGCGATGTCCGGCTGACCAGTTCAACGTTCATAAGGCGGCACTACCCGATGCAATCCGGTTCGCAAACTTCATTTCAGAGCGGTATATTCCGGCCCTACCCGCGATCAGGGCTGATCGCCTCGAAGCGCCGCTTAAAACTCATGGCAACGGTAACGGTCACCAGATTCATCACGACCAGACAGAAGAGCGCCAGCAGGATCCCCGACTGTTGGCGTAGCGGAATTTCTATATAGGTCGTGACGACTTTGCGGTAGGAATTATTGGTCGGTGCCGCATGCGCAACCAGATGGGACTGTGGGTTCTGTGGGTCAAGTGCGGTGGCGTGAAAAGTCGTCAGGTAGGGTGCCTGCGTCAACTGTGGAGCCAGGTTTGCCGGTGGCGATGGGTCCAGTTGGGCAACCGGCCCGGCGTACACCGTTTCCAACGGCTCCATCAGCATCCGCTGGTAGGCCAGGACGTAGACCCGTACGGCCACTGGTTGGTAGTCCAGGCTGCTCAGAGGGAGCGGATAGATAATCTCGTTCGTGGCGAACCGCATGCGCAGCGGGGCCAGAATACCATCGGCAGCGGCGTTATCAGTCAGTTGTACTACGACAAACTGCCATCCCTGCTCGCTGTAGGCATCGAGGATGGACTGCACATCGGCGGAGAACGCATAGTTATGCGTTTCCAGCCAGGTCGCCAGAGTGCGCCTGCCGGTACCCGGTAGCAAGGTGATTTCATAGTCATCCAGTAGTTTCGGTTCATGCGGGTCTGCCGTGACTGCCGGCGGGGGCGCGGTTGATCCGGGTGTGCGTTCCCAGACGAGGCGCTCGACAACCTCTTCCACCGGCCGGGTCGCCTCTTCCAGGTAGGTAAATAGTTCGGTACCGGCGGGCAGTTGGTCAACTTCCGGCTGATTGGGCACGGGAAAGACGACCAGCGACTGCGCCGGCAGGTCGTCCAGGCGCAAGCTGGTGATTGTTTCCTGGTAGCCTTCAGCATGGGTTATAACTACCCGGGCTGCCGGGATATGCCCTTGCAGGGGTGGCCCATCGGCCCCGGCGAATGCGGGCAACAGCAGACCAGACAGAATCAGGCAGATCAGCGCACAGTAGGTGAAAGCATGCGTCATACACGAAACCCTATTATCCATACGACATAGCGTGAACATTTCCGGCACAGGCGCTACTATACCATAAGAGTGCTCCGCGTACTACCATCCCTGAATGCATACGTACTACCGGCGCACCTACGACACCCTGTTTTTAATGACTTTCCCGTCATTTTCCAGGTAGGCGGTTACATCAAATATTAACCTTCATCCGGGCCATTGAATGCCGGAAAGGTTGATAAATGGTGTAAAATAGAGGTACACTCAGCACAGCGGATCTCGCTCCATCATACGCATCGGGAAATGCGCTGACCGGCCATGTTGCCAGGAGTAATCGTAGTGCTATTGAAGGTCACAAACCCGACCTGTTCACGGCATGCGAACAGGCCAGACTCTGCGCTGCTCCCTCTAAGATTGTGAGCTTTATGAACTGGCAGAATATGTCCTATACCCTACTACTATTGGTCGTTTTCATTATTGCACTATTTCTTGCCGGTATTGCCTGGCGCTACCGTACCGCTCGCGGCGCGAAGCCTTTGGCGACACTCATGCTGGCGCTGGTCGTGTGGAGTGGCTGCTATGCCCTGAGTCTTACTAGTGCATCGCTTCCGGCCAAAATCTTCTGGTTAAACTGGACCTACCTGGGGATTGTGACGATACCAACAAGCTGGTTGCTGCTGGCGTTACAGTACAGTGGGTATGACGGTTGGCTTACGCGGCGCAGACTGCTCCTGCTGACCCTGGTTCCGTTACTGACTCTGCTGGTTATCTGGACAAATGCATTCCACGAATTGTTCCGGAGTGATGCAGTCATCAATGATCTAGGTATGTTGACGGCGACCAAAGAGCCGGCCTTCTGGCTACATACGGCTTATTCGTATGTGCTGCTGCTGTTGGGGACGTTTTTTCTGGTACGGGAAGCCTTGCGTTTGCGTCATCTTTACCGGGGCCAGGCCGGCATGATGCTGATTGGCGCACTGGTTCCCTGGTTTGGGAATGTGCTCTCGATCTTCGATATCATTCCCCTGTCCGATCTGGATCTGACGCCGTTTGCCTTCCTGCTGACCGGGGGGGTGATCTCCTGGTGCCTCTTTCGCTACCGCTTGCTGGATATCGTCCCCGTGGCCCGCGATACGATTATTGAGAGCATGGAAGATGGCGTCATGGTGCTGGATGCCCAGAACCGGATTATAGATATTAACCCGGCTGCCTGTGTGTTTATCGGGTATACGGCGCGCGACGTTGTAGGCCAACCTATCCGCCGGGCGTTGTCACTCTACCCCGAACTGATTGACCGCTACCATGATGTTACAGCAACTCGGGACGAGATTGTGATCTACAACAGTGGTCAACAGCAGTCTTTTGACCTGCGCATTTCGCCGCTGCATGATCGGTCGGGGTGCTACAGTGGTCGATTGATTGTGCTGCGCAATATTACCCGGTTAACCCAGGCGACGCGTGAACTCTACCAGGCGAAGGAGGCGGCTGAGGTAGCCAACCATGCCAAGAGTGCATTTATTCGCAACATGAGCCACGAACTGCGTACTCCGCTCACGGCGATCATTGGGTATAACGATTTGATTCGCTTTCAGGCCGAGCAGTTGGAACTGATGGATATTCTCTCTGACGCTGAGCGTATTCGGGTTGCCAGTGCTAATTTGCTGGGGCTGATCAATGGCCTGCTGGATCTCTCGCGGATCGAGGCGGGGAAGGTTGAGATTATCCCGGAACCCTTTGACCTGACAGAACTCCTTGATGAGGTTGCCACAACCGTTGAGCCGCTGGCGCTCCAGAATGAGAATACGCTCCGGATTACCGCGTCTGAGGATCTGGGCAGGCTCTATACCGATCGGACGAAACTCCGGCAGATCTTGATCAATCTGCTGCATAATGCGGCCAAGTTCACGAACCAGGGGCAGATCGAACTGGCGGCACAGCGAACGGTCATGCAGGGCCAGGACTGGATTAGTGTGCGGATTAGCGATACCGGTATCGGCATCGATCCGGAACAGATGTGCAATCTGTTTCAGGTGTTTACTCAGGGGGATGCGACGATTTCCCGGGCATACGGCGGTACCGGATTGGGGCTGGCGTTGAGCCGCCACTTCTGCCGGATGCTGGGGGGGACGATAGAGGTTGCGAGTCAGCCCGGGAGCGGCTCAACATTTACTGTTACACTGCCGGCTGAGATTGCGCTTCCAGCCGGCAGTTCCAAGGGTGCGGAGCGCATGCTGGCAAGCCGAACGGCCGGGAGCGGTGTATAAGCCCCACTTTATGCCTGGGTCTGCAAGAGCGCCAGCATCATCACCGTGGCCCATGGCAGCACTTTGAATTCCCCCTGGGCCAGGGCTTCCGCAACGTCGGCCCGACTGAGGCAGAGGATCTCCTGTTCCTCCAGATCATCGGCGGCCGGTTGGCGCACACGCCGCGCCCCCTGAGCCAGGAAGAGATGCGCCGTCCCCGATCCACGATTGCCATCTACCGGGTAAGACCCCAGGTTGGTCCATCGGTCTGCGGTGTAGCCGGTCTCCTCCAGCACTTCCCGCTGCGCCGTTGCCAGCGGTTCCTCGCCCGGCTCCAGATAGCCGCCTACGGGTGCCAGCGAAGTCCCGGAGACGGCATACTTGGTCTGGCGAAAACAGAGAAATGTTCCCTCCTCGGTGATTACGGCGACATTCACAAAATCCGGTGTGATCACCCACTCCCAACCGGAAATGACCTCTCCGTTCGGCAGTTCGACGGTATGTTGTTCCACGGTTAGATATTTTGTCCGACTCAGCACAACTTCCCGTGACAGGGTTTTCCAGGCCTGCATTCGATTCTTCCTCCTCCTGGTATGTTCTGATTTATACGCGTTACGCGGTTCTCCATGAGCGAGTTCTTTTCGCCTCCGGCAGGGCGGAAGAAAATATCCTTTGTGGAAAACATGTGACTCGGAGAGCCATATGTTTTCCACAAAGACTGGAAAGGGGCCATCTTTTGCGCAAAACATGTACTCCCAGAGTATATGTTTTGCGCAAAAGTATGGTCGGTTCCGCCCTGCCGGAGGCGAAATACGCTGTCGAGTCAGTGACCGCGTAATGCGTGTGATTTACATAAGTTACATAGTGAACGTTCAAACCGCACGTTTGACCAGATGAAAGCAGCCGCCTTGCCGGGGGCGAAATACCCCTCCGCATGGAGAACCGGAGATTTTCTCTGGTCAACCATCACCGATCCAGCGCCGCAGCTTCACCAGCGCTGTGTGAGACGGTACATGTAGGCGGCCGGCGCAGCGTTTGATAGACGACACAGTAGCGCTCGGTCAGCCGGAGTAGCGTCTGGAGTTGCTCGGTATCGGCGCTGGTATCCAGGTCAAAATGGAGCCGGATCGCTTTCAGGCCCACGGGGGCGTCGCCGGCGACCCCCAGCGTGCCCCGAAAGTCCAGATCGCCTTCGGCGGTCACGGTCCCACCCCGAATATCAATACCCAGGGCGGTTGCCACGGCGCGCAACGTAACTCCGGCGCATGCAACAAGGGCTTCAAGGAGCATATCGCCGGAACAGGCGGCCAGTCCATCTCCGCCCGTCGCCGGGTGTAGCCCGGCTTCAACCAGCGCCTTGCCGGTTGTAACGCTACATGTCACGCCTTCACCCAGGTGTCCCTGTGTGCGTAACGTCACCATCGCCGTGGTCGGCTCCGCGCGATACTGCGCTTTGAGCGGTGCCTGCATTGCCCGCAGTTGTTCTGCATCCATGGCCGGTTCCTTTCTCTAGCATATCCTCCCGATGCAGAGCCAGCATACCACAAACCTTGCCTTTCGTCCCGGCATCGCGTACTATGTGACATCAGCAACAGATGCAGGAGTTACGCGGTGCGTGTCCAAATGGGACGTTTCACCCGATGGAAGCCCGATTCGCCTGCGGCAGCATGGTATGTTTTTGCCTTTTTTATAAAAAAATTCACAACGTGAGTTTTTTGTGAAAAAGATAGTATCTTCCGCCCTGCCGGCGGCGATATCAACTTCCGGGTCAGTGACCGTGTAAGTCGTGGAGATGATGCAAGTAAACCGGTTTTATTTCCCGGAGGAATGCTGTGGCGACTGACCAACTCGGCCCCGATACTGCGTCCCAACCGCGTAATGCTCAGCGACGATCAAAACGGAACCGCCTTTTGCACCGCTGGCCCTGGAAACTGGCCCGCTTCGCCCGCTGGTTCCTGGTGATCCTGTTTCTGGCCTGGGTATTCTGGGTAACGCTCCCGAATCTGGTGAATTTCCTGGTGACACCCGGGACACCGGGTCTGTTTATCCTCCTCTTCCTCTTTATCGAGGTAATTCTGATCGTATTTTTGAGTGGCGCGGTCTATCTCTTCTACCGCTTTACCACCCGCACCCGCGTCACCTGGATGCAGCCGGGGGCGACGCAGGTCAGCTTTGCCGACTATCGCGGCAACCCCGCAGTTCTGGCTGCCGCAAATCACCTGGTTATGCTGCTCAAAGCTGCGCCTACAGCATCACCGAACGTGCTTCCCGGTGGTATCCTGTTGTGCGGAGTTCCTGGCAGTGGGCGGTGGTACCTGTCCCAGGCCATCGCAACCGAAGCCGGATTGCCGCTGGGTTATCTCAGCCTGGCACCGTTGAGTAGGGCACGATTGGGGCGGCTCAAGATCATGCTGTTCTATCGGCGGGCGCGCAAACTGGCCCGCGAGTATGGTGCATGTATCGTTTTTCTCGATGGACTTGATCTGCTGGTCGGTGAAACCGACATCCTGAGTGAACTGCTGCTCCAACTTGATCCATCCGGCCACACCAGTCGCTGGGATAAGCTGCTCTATCAGGCGGGGTTTGTCCGCCACCAGCGCAACCCGCCGCCCATTGTCACCTTCGCCGCCGTTACACCCGCGGCAACTCTCCCCCCGGTCTTGCGTCATCCGGGACGCTTCACCCGGACGATTGTCATCAACCTGCCGGATACCGCTGGTCGCCGGGAGATCCTGACCGGCTATCTTGACCAGGTAGCGCATGCGCCATTGCCGCTTGAGCGCATGCCGGTGCAGACGAGCAACTATACTCCGCTGGCACTCCGGCAGGTAATTGAGGCGGCAGCGCTGCATGCGCGTGTTGCCGGACGGTCGGCGCTGACCTATGCGGATTTTATGCATGCGTGCGCAACTGGTGCCGGGGGACGAGAACAGCCGGCGGTTATGTTGCCGTACGCGGAGCGGCGATGGCTGGCGTATTACGCCGCAGGACGGGCCTATGCACAGCGCAAACTGCTGCCGTCGGAGCGCGATGAACGGTTGACACTGGTACATCTCCAGTCGGATACACCGGCACCCGAACCGGTACACGCCGACCAGACCGTGACGCGGGAGGAACTGCTGACCGCGATCCGGCTCCGACTGGCGGGGCGGGCAACGGAAGAGGAGTTGCTGGGCACAGCGACAGGCGTGGCGCAGGCGGATCTACACCAGGCCACGCTGATGACGGCACATCTGGTCGGGGCGTGGGGGATGGACCGGCGGCGCGGCGCATACCTGCCCGATGCGATGACCGCTGGCGAGATGCTGCTGCGCGACAGCGATCTGCGAGAGCGGGTCGAGGCGATCTTGCAGGAACAGTATCGCCAGGTGCGCCGGTTGATTGCTGACAATGGCCGGGCGGTGATGCTGCTGGCCGAAGCGCTTCTTCTGTGTAACGAGTTGATCGCTGCCGATATTGATGCAATTCTGGAGCAGGCCGCGGTAACGCAGTCGTTTGTCCCGGTTGCCGGGGAGCCGTAGCTGCTGCCGTGGAGAAGTCGGTCAATGTTTCCGAAGATGGTATACTTGAGGTAAGAGCAAGCAGGATTATCCGATAGCGCTGATGCCGCAGATTTACTTTATATGCGCAAAATCGACCTTATGGCGTGTGGCTTTTACAACAATGGAGATTGTACGATGATATCCCTTCCACCACGACCAATTCCCGCATCATACTGGGTGCGACCAGGACAACTGCTGGCCGGCGAGTATCCCGGCACTCGTGACGATGCGCAGACCCGGCACCGTGTTCAGCGACTGCTGGAAGCCGGGGTGAGCTTTTTCCTCGACCTGACCGAGGTTGGCGAGGCGCACCTCAAACCCTACTATCCGTTTGTGCAGTTTGAAGCCATGCGCCACAACCGCCAGGTGCAGTATTTGCGCATGCCGCTGCGGGATATGGATGTCACCACGCCTACGCGGATGACGCGCATCCTGGACACGATTGATGGTGCGCTGGCGGCCGGGCATGTGCTGTATGTTCACTGCTGGGGCGGAACTGGTCGTACTGGGACGGTCATCGGCTCCTATCTGGTGCGCCATGGGTTGGATAGCGCAACCGCACAGCAGCGGGTTGCGCACCTGCGGCATCGAACACTGGACAATGGTCAGATCGCAGCAGCACCTGGGGAGCAGCAAACGTTGCAAAAGTGATGTGGTAGCAATGCTGCCGCAGGCGAAGCTGGCTTCGATCGGGTCAAACGTCCGGTTTGGATCTCAACCGCGCAAGTCCTGTAATTTACACGCGTTACGCGGTTGCTCACCCAAAAGGAAATGTCGCCTCCGGCAGGGCGGAAGAGATCAGATCTTTTTCACAAAAAAATTCACAACGTGAATTTTTTTGTGAAAAAGAAAAGAGCGTACCATGCTGCCGCAGGCGAATCGGGCCAGTACCGGGCGCAAACGCCCAGTTTACAGATCCACCGCGTAACTTGTGTAATTTACACGCGTTACGCGGTCACTGACTCGAAAGGACATTTCGCCGCCGGCAGGGTGGAATCGGAATCCTTTTTGGAAAAAAGTGGCTCGGAGAGCCACTTTTTTTCCAAAAAGATCGAAAACGTACCATGCTGCCGCAGGCGAGACGAGCTTTCATCTGTTCAAACGTCCGGTTTGAACGCCACCGCGTACGTTGTGTAATGTACGAAACACGCCAACTATGCCAGGGTAGGCATCTCTAGATGCTGACTCGTCAGTTCGGAGGAGAGCTATACGATGATTAATACCACCTTCCCCACCACGTTGCAGTTGGTCTGGGGTGATGGAACGGAGCCGATTGACCTGACACCACTACAGGGGCTCTGGACGGAGGAGCAGTACCTCAAACTGACTGACGGGACCAATTGCCTCATCGAGTTCACCGATGGAGAGATTGAGGTGTTGCCCATGCCCACTGACAATCATCAGGTTATCTCGCGCTTTTTGTTATTCGCGCTCTTTGCTTTCGTTCAACAACTCGGGGGTACGGTGCTGTATGCCCCATTGCGGGTGCAAATTCGCCCGGGTACATACCGTGAACCGGATATTCTGCTGATGCGTGATGCGCGCGACCCGCGTCGGCAGAACCGTTACTGGCTGGGGGCCGATCTGGTGGTCGAGATCGTCAGCCCGGATAACCCGGAACGGGATACGGTGACGAAACGCGCCGACTATGCCGCAGCAGGTATCTCGGAATACTGGATTGTCAACCCGGAGGAGGAGACCGTCACGGTGCTGACGCTGGCGGGCGACAGCTACACCGACCATGGGAGTTTCGGGCGCGGCACGCAGGCAACCTCGGCGCTGCTGGTGGGCTTCGCGGTGGACGTGGATGCGCTGTTTGATGCGGAGTAGGAGGGACAAATGATGATCAGTACAACGTGTGATCCTGCTTTGCAGTTGGTCTGGGGTGATGGAACGGAGCCGATTGACCTGACACCACTACAGGGGCTCTGGACGGAAGAGCAGTACCTCAAACTGACTGACGGGACCAATTGCCTCATCGAGTTCACCGACGGAGAGATTGAGGTACTGCCCATGCCTACCGAGCGTCATCAGGCCATCCTGGAATTTCTTTTTTTTGCGTTGCGCACCTTCATCTTACCGTTGGGGGGAAAAGTGCGCTTTGCGCCGCTACGAGTACAGGTTCGCACCGACAAATACCGTGAACCGGATATTCTGCTGATGCGTGATGCGCGCGACCCGCGTCGGCAGAACCGTTACTGGCTGGGGGCCGATCTGGTGGTCGAGATCGTCAGCCCGGACAACCCGGAGCGCGATACGGTGACGAAACGCGCCGACTATGCCGCAGCAGGCATCCCGGAATACTGGATTGTCAACCCGGAAGCGGAGACCGTCACCGTGCTGACGCCGGCGGGCGACAGCTACGCCGACCATGGGAGCTTCGGGCGGGGCATGCAGGCAACCTCGGTGCTGCTGACGGACTTCACGGTAGAGGTGGATGCGCTGTTTGATGCGGAGTAGGAGGGACAAATAATGATCAGTACAACATTTGATCCTGCTTTGCAGTTGGTCTGGGGTGATGGAACCGAGCCGATTGATCTGACGCCGCTGCAGGGGCTCTGGACCGAGGAACAGTACCTCAAACTGGCTGACGGGACCAATTGCCTCATCGAGTTCACCGACGGAGAGATTGAGGTGTTGCCCATGCCCACCGACAGGCATCAAGTTATCCTGGCACTGCTCTACGAGTTGTTTATTGCCTTTATTCGACCAACCGGTGGAAAAGTTCTTTTTGCTCCATTGCGGGTGCAAATTCGCCCGGGTAAATACCGTGAGCCCGATCTCCTACTCTTCCTGGATGCGCGCGACCCGCGCCGGCAGGACCGCTACTGGCTGGGGGCCGATCTGGTAGTCGAGATCGTCAGTCCGGACAACCCGGAGCGCGATACGGTGACAAAACGCGCCGACTATGCCGCGGCAGGCATCCCGGAATACTGGATTGTTAACCCGGAGGAGGAGACCGTCACGGTGCTAACGCCGGCGGGCGACAGCTACGCCGACCACGGGAGCTTCGGGCGGGGCATGCAGGCAACCTCGGTGCTGCTGACGGACTTCACGGTAGAGGTGGATGCGCTGTTTGATGCGGAGTAGATGAGCGCAGAGCGCAGAGCGCAGAGTGGGGAGCGGGGAGTACACACCAGTCGGCACTCCCCGCACGCCGTCTGGTTTAACCCAAAGGTCCAAAAAATCCGGCCGCTTCTTAGAACCTGTCTGAAAAGGGTTTGTTATGGGAATACGGCCCCGGCAGCAGGAGTCCCGGCTTCAGCCGGTGTGCGGCCGAAACCGGCTGAAGCCGGGACTCCTGGGGCGCTATCC
>JGI12109J20283_10734086_pt1 | contig 21317 bp, 19 predicted proteins | sample ElkSlonscriptome_12_FD_20283 | JGI IMG/M metagenome (IMG submission 20283)
GGAATACTCACAACCACATCAAGCCGGTTTTCTGAGACGTTAGAGTCAGAAGATTGGGCGGATTCGGTTGTTTCATTCGTTTGAGTTTGTCCACAACCGACTAAAGACACGATTCCTAAAGCCAGGATTGTGGTAACTAGACGGCGATAATTTGGCATGGGTTAGTCTCCTTTGCTGGATTGATAGCAGGTTTGACTTTGGCAACGCTCATTTTTGATAATGATAATCATTATAATCACAGATGACAATTTTGTCGTCGGTAAAAAATCGATTTGAGTCAGTTGCCACCGTCCAAATGAACAGCAGGGGACTCAAGTCTGGCGGGTAATGTGTGCGATCGCATTGCTTCGTCCCAATTCTGAGGCGGCGCGAGGTGTTGAGGGGAAACCGTCTCAGGGTCATCAAAGTGTTAGCGCCAGTCTCTGTGAGATGATTAGGGTGGCGGATGAGGAAGAACTGGAAGCCGCTATGCTGCTTTCTTGTCCGTCGTATGGAGAGGGCGTCAAACAGAGGTTGAACGGGTTAAATCGACTCTTTGACTCCCGAACAGTGGGTTACATCTGAATTAAAATGACTGGAAAGTAGGAGGACAAGCAAGCCGATGAGTTTAGTTATTTCTGATGAAATTATTAGGGCAAGTGGATTATCTGAACCTGATTTCCTCTTAGAAATTGTTCTGTTGCTATTTAAGCAGAAAAAAATCAGTCTGGCTAAGGCAAGTCATTTGTTAGGGATACCCCGAATTCGGTTTCAGCACGAATTAGCGTCTCGTCAGATTCCGATTCACTATGATGTGGAGGATTTTGAGACAGATTTAAGCAATTTACGGGCAGCCGGACGATTGTGATTGTTATTAGTGATACGTCTCCTATTACTAATCTGGCGGCTGTCGGACATTTGTCTTTATTGCAGCAACTCTATGGGGATATCATTATTCCTGTTCTTCATTTATAGAGTTCATCTCTCTTTTAAATAGTCACAGGTAACTGGCTAATTATCTCAAGGTATCAATCCTCAGTAAAGTGAGTATTTATGCTTAGTGTTCTCGGAGACCAACCTGTAACCTATCGTGCTACATATTGAAGTGCGGACTGTGGGTTATAGGGCGGTGAGTGTCAAAAATTCGTGAGTAACCGAGTTTTGGTGAGAATCAAGTTGAGAACGGTTTCTTCTGTGGCGATAATATCGGCTCTGCCTTCCATACCCGATTGAATGACACAAGGGCGTTCACCTTCACTCAACTGAAACATTCCTGGCTGAATCGTGACTTCATAAACAGCATGATTAGCAGAGGTTGTACTGGTTTGAGTGGAACTTGCGATCGCCTGTGGGGTTAGGGTGGGCGTAGTCACATCTGGAGAAATGGCAGTCACTGTACCTGGGAGAGTGCCGTAGTCCGGATAGGGACAGGCTGAGACGCGCATTTGCACCCGTTGACCCATTTCGACTTGGCTGATATCTTGAGATGACACGAAGGCTTTAATCACCAAAGGTGCTGCACTGGGGGAAATTTGCGCGATCGCATCTCCGGCACGGACAACTTGTTGGACGTTGCGAAGATGCAGTTGCTGGATAATACCAGAGGCTGAGGCGCGGATCATCGTGTTTTGAAGTTCCGTTTCAATTTGCTGAAGTTCATCCTTGTTGCGACTGAGTTGGTTCAAGAGTTCCCCGCGACGTTGAATGAGCTGCTCTCGTTCTTGGTTTAATCGAGATAGGCTGGCTTTTCCAGTGGCGCGTTCTTGGGCAATTTTCTCCTTCGCCATTGTCACCATTGCCTCACTGGGGTTGAGCGCGGCTAATGCCCCTTTTCGTCTAGCTTGGGCAGCATCTACACCCGATGAGAGTCGTTCAATCTCTTCTTTTTGTGCCAGGATGGTGGCTTTTTGGGCTTCTAGGGCTTGTTCTTGTTGAGTCACAGCAAGTTGAACTTCCTGGAATTGATCCTGAGAAAGAGCGCCAGATTCGGCGATTGGCTGATAGCGATCGCGTCTGGCTTTGGCAGCGTTTAACGCGGCTTCCGTAGAGTTTAAGTGAGCTTGGGCGGCGTTTAACTCAGCCTCACTTCTTTGTAACTCTTCTTGCGCTTGCTTCAAATGGGCTTCGGCTTCTTGGACTTGGGCTGTTGCGGTTATTTGTTGATCTTGGTACTCCCGTTGACTGCGACTGAGTTCGGCTTGCGCTGAGGCAACTGTGCGTTTCGTGCGATCGCGTTCAGCAATAATCTGCTGATCAAGCGCCATTATCTGGGCATCGATTTGAGTCAGTTGACGCTGGTTTTGTTGAATATTACTTTGAAGTTGACTCTTTTGCGTCTGGAGGCGAGAGTCGTCAATCGTGGCAATAATGTCCCCTTGTTCAACTTGCTGGTTCTCCTTCACTTCAATGGTTTTAACCGTTCCTTCTGTTGCCACTTGTACGAGGCGTTGTTCACCAGAAGGACGAATTGTCGCCCTGGCGTTCACGGTGACGTTGTAGGTGAAAATAGCTGCTAGAGTAAACGCCGCACCGACTGTGCCGACTAAACATAGTCCGCCCCAACTCAGCCAAGGGCTGATGGGAGGCAGAAAATCTGCATTCTTAACTGTTGATAGGTTTGCCGATTGGTCACGGTTGAGTATTCTTTCGGAAATCATGGAGTGTAAACTAGGAAAAGACCCAGAAAGGGTTCCGGGTCAATACACAATGGCTTAAAACCGTCACCACAGGTGAATTTGAGAAAATCAGCCAAATCCAACTCAGTCACCTTGGCTGGCGTTTTAAGCCCTCAACACTGGGCGATCATGACCCATCGTTGCCTAGCCAATGGTCAAGCCATCACCAGGTTCAACCGAAATCTTGCAAGAGCTGTTGCAAGTGTGCAGCGTTTCTATAGTCGTCCCCGTGCAGGTGGTGCAGCCACCGGAGAGCGACGACATATCTTCATCGCTCAGTTCAATCAACCCCGCCGGGTTTTCCGGCAACAGGCTGAGTTGTTCGGCACTCAAACTGGCACGGTAGTCTTCATCTTTCCACGCACGGATGATATCAAGTTGAGACATTTTCGTCCTCCTATTGATCTAGTCTTGAAGCGGCTTTTTTGCCGCGAGACTATATTAACCTAATTTTGATAATGATTATCATTTTTACTGCAAAGTTTGTTTAAGCGGTTAAAGTACATTTGTACTATATTAAAGTCAAGCCTGATCCCGTGGTTAACAGGGATGAATGTCCAGCCAACCTGATCAGGGAGTCAAAAAATCTAGGTGAGAACCTGACTTAGAGAGCAAATCCGAGGGAGTCCCTTGGAGTTGCACTCGTCCTGTGTCGAGTAGTACAATCCAATCCGCCCGATTAATAACTCGCGGACGATGACTAATCAGAATCGTGGTTTGACCTTGACGATGACAAAGGAGGCGATCAAGGACTTCAGCTTCACTCACCGGATCAAGGCTAGCCGTCGATTCATCAAGGATGAGGATCGGAGGATTCGTCACAATACCCAGCGCGATCGCTAGTCGCTGGCGCTGTCCTCCGGAAAGATTGGCTCCAAACTCACCTAAAATAGTTTGATATTTATTAGGAAGTTTACTAATAAATTCATCAGCTTGAGCAATTTTGCAGGCTTGAACAATCTCAGAAAACCCGACAGGTAAATCGCCCAAACTAAGATTTTCGATAATCGAACGGCTCCAAAAATGAGCCTCTTGAGGAATCAAAACAATTTGCTGTCTGAGACAATCTAAAGACAAGTCATCAAGATTGTAATCGCCAATACGAATTGTGCCAGAGTCCGGAAAATATAACCCAGCCAACAGTTTTGCCAACGTACTCTTCCCACAACCCGATTTCCCGATTAAAGCGATCGCTTTACCCCCAGGAAGGGTCAGGGAGAAGTCGTTGAGTAGTTCAACTCGACCGGGATGATGAAAGGTTAAATTATTACAAACAATTTCAGCCTTGTTCGCCAAGTTAACCTGGGGTTTAAATAGGTTATCTTGCTCCTCCGGTGTCGCATCAATCACATCATTTAACCGCTGTAGAGCAGCTTCCGTAAACGCAAATTGGTTGACAAAATCGATAACACTGGTGATGAAATTTAGACAATTGCGATTCAGTGCATTAAACGCAATTAATTGTCCGATGCTCATTTGATTAGCAAAAACCAACTGACCGCCAAACCACAGTAAAATTCCTTCACCACTCAACAAAACAAACCCCGAAAACACTGCATTAATAATCGCAATTTTCAACCGTTTAAAATTCAAATTTGCCTGTCGTCCAAATCGAGATTGGAATTCTTCCCAAAACTGAGGCACCGCATTTTTAGTTTTCAGAACCAGCGCTCCCTTGAACGTTTCTACTAAAATCCCTTGGTTTTCGGCAGTTAACGCCAGAAGACTGTGGGTTTTCTGTTTCAGTTGGCGAAGAAACACTAACGTTGAAAGCGTCATGGTTGCTGAAATCACCAACGTCACCAGCAATAGTTTTCGGCTATAAACGAGCATAAATCCCAGAGATGCCAACGCAATAAACAACTGACTGGGAAGTAAAATCCCCACTTGAGAAATCAGTTGATTAACCGCTTGAATATCACGCAAACGACTCGCCACCTCACCACTGCGATGAGATTCGTAATACGCCAGAGGAAGTCCGAGAATTGAACGGCAAAACTCCAGGACTAAATTAAGCTCTAAACCTTGGGCAAAATGGGCAATTAAATGAGACTGGACAAATCGCAGACTACTCCGGAGTAAGTGCGACAGTAAGACGGCGATAATCACACCATTGAGCAGTTGCTCATCACCGCGAATTAAGACATCATCGGTGAGAATTTGCAGTAAAAATGGAGAGGTGAGAGATAGACAGCCAAAAACCCCGTTAATCAGCAACACTTCCGCCAAAAGACCTCGTTTTTCCCAGAAGCGTTGAGTTAAACGTTGAAAACTGCCAATTTTATGACGATCATCCGGTTGAGAGGGAAATTCTGGACGCGGTTGGAGTAAAAGCATGGCTCCATTAGTCCACCCCGTTAGCAACTCTTTTTTCGATAAATACCGAATCCCAATGGCTGGATCAGCAATCGCGTATTTTTTTCCTTTGCGTTCGTACAACACTACCCAATGATTCCCGTTCCAGTGAATAATTCCGGGTAAAGGAATTATTTTTTGATCAATGAGTTCAATCGGAACTTTCACACCTCTCGGATCGAATCGAAGGGCTTTTGCCCCTTGTTTGAGGTTGAGTAATGTAGTCCCCAATGGTCCAGTACCCGCGACTTCTCGAACCCGATTAATCGAGAAAATCCGACCATAATATTTAGCGATCGCGGCTAAACAGGCGGCACCGCAATCTTCTTCATTGTGCTGTAAAATAATTTGGTATTTCATCCCCATTTTGGATTTGGTTCCATCAGTCTAATGTTTGTTGGACAGCGTTTGCGACAAGCTGACAACGCGATCGTAATCTTCGTCTCCCAATCCACTACTCGTTATTTGGCTCTTCCAAGCGATGCAAGCACTCCTGAACTGATAACACAGGTACGGATGAATTCAAAAAACCTTGATTGTCGCGGGTCAAGATAGCATCAAGCCCTTGAGCTACAGCACAAGCAACTTGAATCGCATCCTCAAAATCAGCAAAACCTGAGCTAAACGCTACCTCTAAAACCTCTCGGTTCACAGGGCAAATCTCCATCGCTGTCAATGTCTCTGAAACTGCTTCCCGTGCTTGCTCAATACTGCGTGTGTGTCTTCGAGCAATGTAAAAAATGTCTGTGAGCGTTGTAGCTGTGGCATACCCAACGATCTGACCAGAATCGATCGCCTGAAACAGTCGCTCTGCATCGTGGAAAAATGGCTCTCTTTGTAATAGAAAATCTAGGAGAATATTGGTGTCAACTAAAATGTTCACTGAAGATATTTCTCCACCCGACGCTCTTCCAACATCGCAGCTACTTCTTGGTCGGTTGGTGCGGGTTGGTCTGTTTTGAGTAAGCCACGCATTCGTCGAATTGCACTAGAACGACCAGGCTTGGCAATTGGGGTATTCTGCAAGGATTCAATGATGGCACTAACCAGCGCAAGCCGATCGCTCGGTGATAACTTGACAGCTTCTTCCTTTAGCTCTTGCAGTAGCATAGACACCTCTCAGGGCTGGATAGTCTGGGTTCTATTGAAATAATTATATAGAAGCCGATAGTAATCTATATATTAGTTTAGAAACACCCATAATACCAAATCCAGCCGAATTTAACCAATTTTTAGTAGCACTCATGTAGGTTAGTCCCTTGGGAATGCCGGGAAATAGGCGGATCGAGAACTAAAACCGAAGGAACGCGATCGGGGTGAACCAAACGCAGTAAGCCATAACCGATTCCGGCTAAACCGTTCATTAAACCGAGAACTTCTGTTCCCCCAGGTACACCACAGTAACACCCCTGCTGTTCAAGGCTGTCCAAAACAGCAGCCGTTTTCTGGAGATAACGTTTATGCCATAACTCTTGAGACTCGTTTTCCACTTCTATTCCAGATTTTCCCCGCCAGAGTAATTCTAAATTTCCTAAATCTCCGTTGCATAACGAATGATTGTAACCAAAGCCTCGATTTAGGGTTGTTTCCCTAGCGGCATCAATTTCTGAGTAAATTTCTGGATCATCTAAATAGGCGCTCATTCTCCAGCGAGCCAAACCTATTCCCGTTGCACCATGACTCCACCCCATGGCAAAATTTTCTTCGTCTTCCTCTAATCTATTTCGCCAATTTTTAGCGGGTTCCGAAAAGAGACTTCGCTCATATTCTAAAGCAGCCACCGCCGCATTTTTGTAGCGTTCTTCTCCTGTAAATGCTGCTAACTCTAACAAGGCTAAAGCAATTCCCGCCGCACCGTGAGAAAATCCGCCCAGGGGTTTTTTATGGGGAATGGTTACCCAACCGATGCCTCGTTCCATGGGTTGGGCACAAGCCAAAAGACGTTCACCGCATTGTAAAGCAACAGCTTTAATGTCTTCATTACCAATACAGCGATAAAGATTCATTAAGGCGATAATACATCCGGCTGAACCGTAAACAATATCCAATTGTTTGTCTTGTTCGATTAACTTAGGCAGTTGGTTAACCCATTTCAAGGCACGATCATATAACTCCTGATTTTGCCATAAACTGCCTAAATGAGTGACCGTATAAATTAATCCACCCCAACCACTAAATCCCCCAATCGAACGAATTAAATTTTGATCAAACTCCACCTGACGCAATACCGTAGATAGGGCATCTCGCGCTAAGATTTCATAGCGTTCTGTTTGAGTCATCGCCCCGAAATAACCCAGAAATAGAGCAATCCCAGAAATTCCGGCAAATAAATCCCAACTCAGCGGTTTAAGCGTCCAATACCCTTGACTGACGGAGACTAACCCAATCCAACTGGCTTGATGGTTATCGTGCAAGGCAAGGGATTCCAATCGTGAGGCAATGTTTCCGGCTATTTGTAACAAGCGTTTGCACAATTGTTTAGGATCTGGAATCGTTTCCGGTTCTACTAAATGATAACTTGAATGCCCAGGGTTTTGGGATTCCAGTTTTAACGCCGTTAAAGCTGTGCGAATAAACCAACGTTGCTCGTCTAAATCGGTTTCACTCAATTGTCGAATTCGACGTTCTACTCGTTCAATTCCCGATTGATCAAAAAAGTTCGTAATTCGTTCACCATCACTCCACAAATCACACGAATTGACATGGGTTGAAAACAAGGGAATATCACCACGCCATAAAGCTTTTTTCTCCCAGGGAATCACCTGATCCAGAAACGGGCGATTCGGGACATCAACCCAAAGCCGATCAAAGAGGCGATCGCGATCCAGTGCATCCCGTAAAACATCGGGATGAAAACTCTCTTGTAATAATAATCCATAGAGTCGAGTATCCCGCAAAACCACTCGGATTTCGTCCTGAGCAAAGGTTGTTATCCATGTAGAACAAAAGTCTTCTTGATGTTCTTTAATTAACCGATAAATCGTGGCAAATCCAGTTTCTATTGCCTCTTGGTAGTCTAAAACATTAACCACGTCCCCATTCAACGTCGGTCGATTTTTACTTCTATTTAACCTCCCTGGCTGGCGACGCACGCGCATTTCATCGGTTCCTATCCCAGTTAATTGAGGGGATTGAGTGGGCAGAGTTTGACCCCCAATGGCACCGATTCCACTGGTATCAATTCCTGGTGAGGCTTCTTGGATGTTAGTGCGTTGGGGTAATAGTCCCACTCCCATTACAGACTCACCCATTTTCCGGTTAGCAATCAATACAAATGCTGGGGAATCGGGGGCGCTTCGCACGGGACGGAATAAGGTTTCTAAGTCGATGGGAACGGGATGTTCGCCAGCGGCAATCAGGTTTTCTAGGTGAAAATCTGTTGCTTCTAAAACGTAGAATAGTGCTAAATAACCGCCCATGCGCCAGTAAAATCGCTCAAGTTGTTCAAGCGTGGTACAACTGGAGGCAGACAGGAATTCAACCCATCCATAGGTGTCCCGATTGATGATTTTTAAAGTTAAAAACGGTGGATGCTTCCCGCGTTGATTGAGCCACTGAAGCAGTTCTTGAAAATGGCAGTCAATGGCTAATGATTTGGGCTTATAAACCACCTGAAACCCGGAGCTAAATTTTAGGATCATGACCGATCGCCCACCGCGATGGGTGTCGCCCGCGCCTTGTTGCACTTGCACTAAAATCCCTGGATGGGTTTGGGGCGTGAACGTCTGGCAAATGTCCTGCCAATCTGAACAGAGACGGTCTAAAAATTCTAAGCTGGCGTCCACCCATTGTTCCAGGTGAATGACTAATTGTCTGGCTAAAACGGGATACTCTTGCAGCAGGGCGATGGCTCGCTCTGGATTGTCTAATTCTTGGATAAAATTGTGCAATCGTTCGGTTGGTGTCTCCCCAGATAATTGTCCTTGTAACCGAGCCACATTCAGTTCCAATACCATGGTTTGACTGATCATTGTGATCAACTGATCAGGGAGATTGGCAACTAAAAGTCCCTTAATAGTCTGCCGATCAAAGGGTAAAGTGGGGTAACGTTTCTCTAATTCGCCAATTCCGGCATCTAAACGAGCGATCGCATGACTCAGTAAGGGTTTAATCCCGTAGAGGAAACCTAGTGTTGCTCGCTCAGGAGAGAGTTGCGCCACAGGTGCGATCTGAACATTTGTGAAATTTGGGCGAGAAAACGCCTGCTGGAGTTCCTCTAACCAATGGGGTGGATGGGGAAAACGCTTGACCAAAGATTCAACGGATTCACCGAGGCGATCGCGAAACTGCTCTCGGGTCATTCCCTCAATAGCCAATCGCTGATCAAAATAAGCCGAATTTGTAAAGGGGATTTGGGAACACCAGCGCTGCATTTTGCGTTCGGCTAAGTCCTGATTAAAGCCATCTGTGTCAGAGTCTTCCCTGATTGTCCCTGAGTCTGGGATTCGTTCAATTAACGTCAGCGCCCGATACCACGGTGCTGTTTGCCCGATCACGCGATCCATCCTGTTCTGCCTTGTGTAGTGGTTTTCCCGTATTTCCTTTTTGGGTGATAATGATTATCATACTCAAATATACCAGAATGATTTTCATTTTCACCTACTAAGGTGTGAGGAGGAGAAAATGCTACAGATGTACAGGTTCCGGGGTAAGGTGATTGTCGGTATTTCAGCGGTTGTCCTGCTGTGTGGTCGTGCTGATACCGCCGTAGCAAGGGAAGAAGTCATCCGTGAAGTCCCGTCCATGTCCAGTGTTCAGTTCCACGTCGATGAATCGGTGGTGCTTTTTCCAGAGGAAGGTGATCCCATGAGCCAAGTTAACTCCGTGTCTCAACTGCGGGATGTTTTCCCTGGAGACTGGGCGTATGAAGCCTTACGGACTCTGGTTGAGCGCTATGGGTGTATCGCTGGCTATCCCAATGGCACATTTCAAGGGAATCGAGCGTTGAGTCGGTATGAATTTGCCGCCGGATTGAATGCTTGCTTGCAGCAAATCGAGCGTATCTTCGCGGAAAACCCAGGGGATTTAGGTCACCAGGACGACGTAAACACTTTGCAACGGCTGGTACAAGAGTTTGAAACCGAATTAGTCACCCTGGGTACACGGGTGGATAATCTAGAAGATCGTACCGCGTCTCTGGAAGCGAATCAGTTTTCCACCACCACCAAACTGCAAGGAGAAGTGATCATCGCCGTTACCGATGTTTTAGCAGGAGACAGCACCCAAGTGACGTTCCCGTCAGTCATTAGCCCAACGGGAACCACAACTCGTGACAGTCCTGAACAAAATACGGTTTTTGCCAACCGCGTTCGTCTCAATTTCCTCACCAGTTTCACGGGTGAGGATGAGCTAAAAATAGGACTTGCCAGTGGGAACTTTCCCCACCCGTCTCGTCTCGACGGCGGATTTCAATATGGTCCAAGTCCCCTGTTGGGTTTCTTTGGGGGACCGGAATTTTCCCCTGAAGGTCAGCAAACCTTTAACGATATCGCGTCCTTACCCGCTAATAATACTGTAGGGTTGACGAGTTTGAGCTATGAGTTTTCCCTGGGTGAAAAGCTGAGAACCGTGATTATGGCAGAAGGCGGCGAACATCACGACTACATTCCCACCACGTTTAGTTCTTGGGATGACGACAATGGGGGTACAGGTTCTCTGTCGGTTTTTGGACAACGCAGTGGCATTTATAATTTTGAGTCAGGAGCCGGTCTAGGATTCACTTACCAGTTGAGTGATGCCATTAGTCTGAGTGCGGGTTATATCGCCACATACGCCAATGAACCCAGTTCCGCCCGTTCGACGAATCCTCTCGCTGGGGGTTTATTTGGCGGTCGATATTCGGCTTTGGCACAATTAACGGTCAAACCCAGCGATACTTTTTCCTTTGGTTTGACCTATAACCACAGCTATCATCCTGCGGGGGGACCGTTTAGCAGTACACCCATCTTTTTGGCGGATCAAGGAACAGCCTTGAGCAATAGTCCGATTATTCCAGCTCAAGAGGTATCGGTTGATTCCTATGGTGTTGGTGCGTTGTGGCAAGTGAGTCCCCAGTTTGCCATCAATGGCTGGTTTGCCTACAGTCGCGTCAATAGTAATTCGGACAGCGCCAGCATTTTTCAAGGGGGAAGCTTCGTCGATGTAGATTATGAAGGCAGTAGCGCTGATATTCTGACCTATGGCATCGCTCTGGCATTTCCCGACTTAGGAGGGGAAGGAAATCTCGGTGGTTTGGTTATCGGCGCTTCTCCTTATGCGACTAGAGCAGAAGTTCCAACACCGTTCCAGACTGGAGGAAATTGGTTCTTGGGTTCTGATTTAGGAGAAGATTTTACTGACCTGATTCCAGATAATGCGATTCCTTGGCATATTGAGGGATTCTATCGGTATAAGCTGACCGATCATATTTATCTGACTCCTGGTGTAATTTGGTTGACGGCGCCTAACCAATCTGCGCGAAATCCGGATGTAGTGATTGGTACGCTCCGAGCGACGTTCCTTTTCTAAGGGGAACCCGTTTGAGTTATTATAATGATAATCATTCCCACAATGTTCCTCAATGATTATTGCTGTCGCTGGTTTACCGGGAGCCGGAAAAACCACTTGGATTCGACAACAGCTAGCCGTTGCTAACCAACCCGTGCTGTATTTTAGTCCGGGTTCTCAGCCTGTTCCCATTGATATAACGGGTATCACTGTCGAATTTCCCCAAGTCACACTTCTCAAAGAAGGGGATGAGTATAGGTTGTTAGACTTAGCTCGGCTGGAGTGTCTTGCCTATATAGAACTGGGATTTCATCTAGATTTAGAGTCCCTCGAGCCACTGTTGTCCGCATTAGATCACCTCTGCTATCGTCGCGTTGCCGTGATGCCACCCAATGTTCAGGATACCGGATGGCACGTTTGGGCAGACCAAGTCGTGCCTGGGGTGACAATTGCCACCCCAGAGGGAAATCCTGAGCTTTGGCGTGCGCCGATTAGCGGTCAAGTGCTTGATCCAGCTAGTCTGGATGTCTTTTGGGCGGAGTTAACCCAGGGAGCCTATGGCAATGTGAATCGAGCCAAGGGAATTTTTGACCTAGCCGATGGACGCGCCTTTTATTTTGATTTTGTCGCGGGGATAAATAGTACCTACACCGAGTTAGCGCTTCCGCGTTGGCTTGAAGGTCGTCCCCAGCGCTTCAGTGGGATTGAAGTGGTGGGTGTGGCGTTGGATAAGAGCGCGATCGCCCAAACACTGAAAGATTGCTGTTTATCGGATGTAGCTGTTCATCATTACCAACAACAAATCAAAGAATCCTTAGCTATTTTAGATCCAGAAGAAGAAGAAGAAGAAGCATGAAACTTGCTGTTATCTCCTGCATTCACGGAAACTACCCAGCCTTAGATGCCGTTTTATTAGATATTGATCACCAAAACGCTGACAAAATCGTTTGTGTTGGCGACTTAGTGGGTTATGGACCCCATCCCAATGCTGTAGTCGAACAAATTCGCTCTCTCGATATTCCCACCTGTCAGGGATGTTGGGATGAAGATGTTGTTGAAGGATTAAACGCTTGCGAATGTTCCTATCCTTCACTATTAGCCGAAAAACGAGGACGCATTGCTCACGAATGGACGAATCAGGAAATTCACCCTGAAACACGAGAATTCCTCGCCCAACTACCTTATAGCTTAAAAGAAGGGAACCTCTGTTTTGTTCATGGGAGTCCTCACAGTAATCATGAATACCTGTTGCCGGAGTTAGATGCTTTTTTAGCCGTGGAACGAGTTCTCTCGACGGGTGCTGATGTCCTTTTCTGTGGACATACCCATCTGCCTTATGTGCGGACGTTAGCAGGGGGTCAACTGCAAGTCAAGATGAGTAGCGAGGAACAGCAACAACAGCAAACTTTCCAGGCTCCCCTGAAACGGATTATCAATGTGGGTTCTGTCGGAGAACCTCGTCACGGACGCCCGAATGCCACCTATGTTATTTACGATAATGAAACCGAACAGGTAACGTTGAGGGAGGTTGAGTACGACTACCAAAAAACCTGTGCGGCAATTATTGATAAAGGCTTACCTCCTATTTTTGCGTGGCGATTGGCACGAGGATTGGAGTATGCCGAAAAAGCGGATGATCCAACTCATATTTGTGCGCGATAAACCTTTCTTGGTCATAAGTTAACAGAAGGCAGACGGTTGTCACGTTTATCCTGTCTTTAAAGCCTGACAAATGACAAACGACTTCTCCACCGTTAAGTCCAATTCTCCCCCATACTGAATAACAATGGAAACCTGGGCAATTTTAAGTGGAATTGAAGGAAATATTGTTGCTTATGAAGCGGTAATTTCCGATATTCAACACCAGAATAGAGGCGTAAATGATATTTATATTTTGGGGGATTTTATTAGTTCTCGACCCGAAAGTGAACAGGTCGTGCGGCGAATTCGTTCTCCAAAACCCAACGAATGTTTACCCAAAATCTGTACAGGTTGGTGGGAGGAACAATGTCTGATTCTTCATGGATTGGCAGCTACAGGCGAACCGACTCAACTGATTGAGAACTATGGTGCTGACACCGTAAAATTGCTTTGGGATGCTGTTTCCCGGCAAACGGTTGAATGGATTCGCCGCCTAGATTTTGGGTTCTTAGAACTCGATTGTCTACTGATTCATGGTAGCAGCGTGAGTGTGGATGATGAATTGACGCCTCAGACACCCCCTTGGCAGATGTGCGATCGCTTGATGCGTGTGGGTGCAACTAACCTATTTTGTGGTCGATCGGGTTTAACTTTTGAGTACCAACTGCAAGGAGGTTCTGTGTCTTCACAAATCACCACGCTTGAGGGTCAACAGTCGGTTCAGACAGCAACAGCATCTCCTCGTCGGGTTATTGGGGTGGGTAATGTGGGACGAGAACCCGGAAAAGCCACTTACACATTTTATGAGCCGGATACAAACCGTGTGGACTTTCGGACAATTCGTTACGGCTGAAGCAGAGGGAGCATGTCACCTCTCTGGCTAATGGTTACGATGCCAGAGGCTCATATCATCTGTTTTGTGGATATCTGCTGGCAACAGAGAGTCATAAAACTTAACCATTTCCACCATTCCCCTTGTTTATTCCCCTGCTGAGCAAAATCAGGGGAGCTGGGGAGACAAAAAAGACATAATGGTGATATAGTGAAAATCAACCTTCGGTTCTAACGGGGATCAGCCGTTAGAAGTAATGGGGAAAGTTCGGTGCAAATCCGACGCTGTCCCGCAGCTGTAATGAGACTGAGGTCTTTGAGTCAGAATGCCCGCCGAATGTCAAGCAATTTTAGTCAAATCATTTCATCCATCTGCGAGGTACAGATGTATACAATCATGAATAGTCTCATCCCGCGATTTTACGCTCTGATCGTGCCAGAAATACGCTACAGATGCTAACTGGCATTACTCGATTGGTTTGGCAATTTATCCATCCAAGGCAGTGCTTCTGCTGTCCGGAAATATAGCATTACTATATCCAAGGCTTTCCCGCCTAGGTCAGAATCGCCTGAACCGTTGAACCGGATTTTCTGGCACAGATTCTGCCTTTGAGGAAATTGCACCAATTAAACACAACCTATAGCATTTCATCGCTCTAATGACTCCGGGAACACCGATTAATTGCCTGAGGCATTAGATAGCTTGAGTGCTGTTCCTTGATGGTGAAGTGCTACCCTTAGCGCTTGATCAAATCCGGGCTATTACACCTTAATTAAACCCAGAAAAACCATGTCCATTCAAACCGCAACAGTAGGCTATCCTCGCATCGGCAAAAACCGCGAAGTCAAAAAAGCCTTAGAAGCCTTCTGGAGTAACAAATTAGACGCAGAATCCTTATGGGAAACTGTGCGCCAGGTTGAAGAAACCAACTGGCAAACCCAACGTGAAGCCGGTATCGATCGCATTGGGATTGGTGACGCTACCCTCTATGACTCTGTACTCGATTGGTCCATTTATCTGGGATTGATTCCAGAACGATTTCGGCATCTATCCGGTTTAGAGCAATACTTTGCCATGGCACGGGGGAAAGAAGGCATTCCCGCCCTGGAAATGACCAAGTGGTTTGATACGAATTACCACTACCTCGTGCCGGAAATTTCCGCCCAACTGCAACCGACAGATTTTAATCCGGTTTTGGCAACAGTTAAACGCGCCCAACAAATTCTGGGAAAACGGGCAACTCCGATTATTTTAGGCCCGATGACACTCCTACGATTGAGCCGGTTAGACATGCCGATTTCGGAGATCATTCGTCCTCTGTGCGATCGTTATGTGAATCTGCTACAGGCACTCAAACCCTTGGGTATAGAGGAAGTCCAAATTCATGAACCTGCCCTGGTTTTGGGAGATACGGCTAAGTTTAAAGACGACTATGAATCAACTTACGCTTCATTGGTGCAGGTTGGTATACCGCTAGATTTGGTCACCTATTTTGATGATTTGGGTGAAAGTTATCCCTGGGTGATCCAATTACCCGTTGCCAGCATCAGTTTAGACTTTACCCGTGGGCGCAATCTAGAACAACTTAAACGCCATGGGTTTCCCAGCGATAAACGCCTGGGTGTGGGTATTGTAGATGGACGAAACATCTGGCAAATTCGACCCGATCGCCTCTTACCAATCCTGGACGATATTAAACCAATTACCTCCAACCTATCCATTCAACCCTCCGCCTCCCTACAGTTTGTTCCCTACGATGCAACAAGGGAAACTAAGTTACCCGAACCCCTACGAAATGTGCTGAGTTTTGCTGAACAAAAACTCCAAGAAGTAGTAATTTTGGCGCAAACCCTCCAAGGGGAAGACAGGCGATCGCAATTGCAGGATATTGCCACAGGTCAAACGGCGTTTGAGCAATTCAGTCCCCCCAATACACAGGTTCAACAACAGCTTCAGTCATTGAATGTTGATGCCTTTGAGCGATCGCTCCCCTATGCCCAAAGACAGCCACTACAACTTCAACTTCCCCCATTTCCAACCACCACAATTGGCTCATTTCCGCAAACCTCACAGGTGCGGAAACTACGGCGGCAATGGAAGCGCGGCGAAATTACTCTGGCTGACTACAAAAAAGCAATTGATGCCGAAATTGCTCAGTGTATTCGCTATCAAGAAGAAGCCGGATTAGATGTGCTGGTGCATGGTGAATTTGAGCGCACCGATATGGTAGAGTTTTTTGGGCAACAACTCCAAGGTTTTGCCTTCACTCAACATGGATGGGTACAAAGTTATGGCAGTCGCTATGTTCGTCCCCCGATTATTTATGGTGATGTCGTGCGTCAAGCGCCGATGACGGTTCGTGAGTTTAAAGTTGCCCAGTCATTAACGGAAAAACCGATTAAAGGGATGCTCACCGGACCCGTAACGATGATTAATTGGTCGTACCCCCGTACCGACATTTCCCGACAGGAACAGGCGTTCCAAATTGCCTTAGCCTTGCGGCAAGAAGTGGCGGATTTAGAAGCAGCAGGAGCGACGATTATTCAGATTGATGAACCGGCATTGCGAGAGGGTTTACCGCTGAAATCAGAACGGTGGCAGGATTATCTGTCTTGGGCAGTGGATGCGTTTCGTCTCAGTGCTGGAATTGCCAAACCCCAAACCCAGATTCATACTCATATGTGTTATTCCGAATTTGGGGATATTATTCAGCACATTCAGCGTCTGGATGCGGATGTTTTATCGATTGAAAATAGCCGCAGTAATAATGAAACCCTGTTTGAAATTACCAATGCTGGATATGCTCATCAGGTGGGAAATGGGATTTATGATATCCATAGTCCAGTGATTCCCACAACAGAACAGATGATGGAACAACTACGGACAGGAGTGGCTAATTTGCCCGTTGAACAAATTTGGGTGAATCCCGACTGTGGCTTGAAAACTCGCCATTGGGACGAAGTGATTCCGGCGTTGAAAAATATGGTAGAAGCGGCAAAAATGCTGCGGGAGGAAACCCATGCGTCCGGAAAATAGTGTTTGGCAAGGTAATTTTGGCTACTGGCAAAATGAGTTTATTCATGCCAATTTGTTGGTGATTGGGTATTACGCTTGGAACGGTTATGTTGAATCCGGTCGCGGGATAGTTTGTGTGGATGTGCAGGATACCGCGATCGCATCGAAGATAATCAGTCTGGATTGGATACCGTTCCATGCTGAATTCATTGCTAAACCCCAGGTGGTGAGTCAGATGCAAGCACACAAATTTGAGGAAGGTGTCATTGACCAACTTATGCTCTTGGTGGATCGTTATCACCCTGACGAAGATGTAATCTTGCTACTCACGGCGCAGACTCAAACCGAAATTCATCTGTTGCATAACCTAAAAATTTCCCCTCCTGAATGTGACCGACAAGTTTGTCGGCGTTGGCATGAATTTCAGCCCTGTTTCCGGTAAGAATTGTTAAATTTTTGAGCATTTGTATGTCAAATATACCCCGTCCACGTTGGACAATTATTCTCGCGACTGGCGCGTTACACCTATTAGCTCTCTTGGCATTTTTGCCGAGTAATTTTAACTGGAGTGCTGTTGGTGTTGCCCTATTGTTGCACTGGATAACGATTGGACTCGGTATTTCTTTGGGTTTCCATCGTTTAGCCAGTCACCGTAGTTTACAAGTGCCTCAATGGTTGGAATATTCTCTAATTTTCTGCGGTACGTTGGCGGGACAAGGAGCGGTTCTGGGTTGGGTTGGTTACCATCGAATTCATCATTTGTATAGTGATCAACCCTTTGATCCCCATGATTCGACTCAGGGATTGTGGTGGAGTCATATCAGTTGGTTAATGCATGAGGTGTCAGCAAAAACTGAATTGTCTCGGTTTACTCAAGACATTGCTGATGATCAATTTTATCGGTTCTGCCACCAGCATTACATTAGTTTGCAAGTGGGGTTGGCGATTTTATTGTATGGGTTAGGAGGAATGCCGTTTGTGGTGTGGGGCATTTTTGTGCGCCTGTTTGTCGGATTTCATAGTACCTGTTGCGTGAATAGCGTATGCCACAAATTTGGTTATCGCAGCCACGCGACAGGCGATTACTCCACGAATTGCTGGTGGGTGGCTTTGCTGACGTTTGGTGAAGGATGGCACAACAATCACCATGCTTGCCAATCTTGTGCACGGTACGGTGTATTGTGGTGGGAAATTGACCTGGTTTGGCTGATGATTCGTCTGTTGCGAAGACTGGGATTGGCGACTAAGGTCAGAGTTTTCTAAACCTACAGGATTAAGTGCTTGGGGAAGATGGAAAAGCAATTATAAAATCTATTGTAGGGGTGTAGGGGCGGGTTTCACTACCATCGTTTTTTGTCCACCCTAACATCACTAAACCCGCCCAGACCTAACCATTCAATTATCACAAATGACAAATGACAAATGACAAATGACAAATGGCTGAAACAAACTCTCAAGATTGGCAGCACGATTTTATCGCCACTAACCTATTAATCAGCGGCATTTTTTAATTTGACAAATTTACCCATTGCCCCACCAAAATGTTACGAGATTGTCTGTAGAGGATGGGCAGAATTCCAACCGGAGGACACCCAATCCAAAGAACGAAAAAGATGAGGCGACGGGTTAACCAAAAAAAAGACGCGATCGCCCCGAATTATAGCAACCGCCATGGCTGTTAGGACACATCATTTATGTAGAGACGTTGCATTTTAGTCTCTACAATGGTGCCGAACTATAACAGACGGGTATGATGACATCAGCATAGAGTGCGATCGCCCCTAATAATAGATTTGACCGTTTGTCTTTTGACAAAACACAAGACAAGCATGATCATCGATTCGGCATTTCTCAAACGTTGTGCCGCACCGAAACAACAACATCAACACAATTGTCAAACGGCTTGAGGTATAAATATTATGCAACAGGGCAGTGGCAGAGTAGGTAGAGGGGCGATCGCACTTTTAGGCGCAGTGCTGGTATTACCGTTAGCTACGCCATTACCGGGTTACGCCCAACCTAGGGAGATCACACCCAACACAGGGGAGGAAATTACCCCGGCTAACCCGCAGAACATTATTGTGCATCTTCAACACAGCACCGATGATCTTCACGCTGTTTTGATGGCGCTGAAGCTGGGGGGTAGTATGCAAAGGAAAGGGGCACAGGTTACGCTAGTGCTAACCCTGGAAGGCGTGCGACTGGCAGATGTTCGACAACCCTTAGATCTGCGTTGGGGCGACAGTACCATGACTGTTGCTGAACTCTATGAGGATTTTGTGACAGCAGGTGGCAAGATTATCGTCTGTCCGGTTTGTGCCAGCGCCGTCGGGATTGATGAAAATTCTTTGCGTCCTGGAAGCCAACTTGCCTTGGAGGATAATGAAATCCCTAACTTAATTTTAGCGGCTGACAAGGTGCTGGATTTCTAACGATCAAAAGTCAATAAGGCACGCTAATTAAGGCGGGTGGGCAATGCCCACCCTAAGGTATATCAAGGTTTTGATGCTTCCAAAATGCTTATTCATTATACCGAGAAGGTTTACCCGTGGTGAGGATGAGATTTCGACGCGATCGCACGATACCTTGTTCAATTTCCCAAAAATAGTCTGAACCCAGAGGTAGCAAGTCTTTGCGATTAAACTGATTAAATCCTGCTTGAGAACGGGTATGAGTCTTCGTACCATCAGGGGACAGTGACAGCCAAACAGGTTGTAAACCATCTGGGTTAACACAACGTCGCGGGGTAGGAGCAGCATTTGGCGTTGAATATAGTAGTGTGCTTGCCAATCCACCCCTGGATAAACGCCGACGGATAGAAGTGTTAGCGATCGCACACGTTCAGGATAGCGATGAGCATACAGGAGTCCTAACAATCCGCCTGTGCTGTGTCCGAGAAGATGCAGGGGGCGATCGCTAGACTTGAGATAGTCATGGAGTAATACCAAGGCGGCGTCTAGAGACGTCGGTTCGTCCAGTGTTTGGTGATAGTGCCACCGAGCGATCGCACCGTACTCCGAAAGATGACTCAGTAAGGGACGATCAAATCGTGCTAAAGCTGGACTGACATGGAGCCAAAGGGCATCGGGAAATTTAGACATTTCAAAAATCCAAGAAAAACGCTATGGATGAACCTTGATCCCTCAAGCTGTTTTCTGACAAGACTGTTTTGGCTTGGCTGAGATCGCTAATCGAGATTTACAACTGAATGTTGAGGAATAATGTTCTGGCAAGAATGAGCGACAATCGCCAGGGTGGGGTCAAACCAGGATATCTCAAACAGGGTGAATGCGCCTGCCCAGAAGGTGATGAGGGCAGCTTGAGCAACGTGGGTGGCAATGAATAAGCCAGAGAGATCGGCAAACCGGGCATTGCCTGCCCACCAATCGTACTTTACGTCTGGATTGTCATAGGTTTGCATAAGTGTCCGTCGATTGAGGTGTGCAATTTGTTGCGAAAGATATTCAACAAGATAGCGCTAGTTTAGATAAATTATCAATAAGCTAGTATTAAGTTTTATGACAAAACTGACGCACTCCGGTTTTGATAACCCGTTTAATCAACGTTTTGTAAGGGTTTGCTGACTTGTGAGGCGTTCAAAATCTGTCCAAATCTCTTAGTTGAGCTGGAATGAGACGACAATAAGTTAAGAATTTTTATCAACTGAATTCGGATTAACAGAAGTGGTTTTCCCAGCTAATCACAGCCCCTAGCCAAGGGATGAATGGCTCTTGAGTGGCAAAATGTCTGCGCTGAACAACGGCTACTGTGGGTCAACACTACAATTGCTATGGCGTTCATGCGATCGCGCCATGATCAAGGTTCACTTGACAGCTCAGGTAAACATGGAGTTAACTTATCTGTAATTAACAATTAATTGCAATAGTCGGGGAGCGGTAGCCATGCAGCAATCCAAACACAACTTTCTGTATCCCCGCGCCCGTTATCGCGGAGCCGTCAAGCCGGAGCATCTGGTGCTGAATGCCAATCTGCAAGAGTTTGCCCAGCGAGTCAGCTATATTTGCAACTTACAAACGGCGGGTAAATTGTCTCCCGATCAGGCGTTCGAGCAGATCGAGTCTCTTTGGCATCAGTTGCAACAATGTCAAGCCCAGTTGAGTACAAACGAGCTGGAAAATCTTCAAGGGCATGGTTTGTAGGGGCGGGTTTTACAACTATCGTTTCTTAAGGTGGGTTTTGTTGTCCAGTTTGGGATTAATCGATTGCCGTCCGGTGGGGAAATGGACAGGTTTTGTTGTTCATTGATCGGTGGGGAGGGCGGGTTTTGTTGTTCCGTTAGTAGTGACTAGCTGAATTGATTCCCTAAACCCGCC
>JGI12109J20283_10175066_pt1 | contig 21296 bp, 15 predicted proteins | sample ElkSlonscriptome_12_FD_20283 | JGI IMG/M metagenome (IMG submission 20283)
ATTCAAACTGTTCACCTTGGTGCCACTGACACTAACGTCGAAATTATGGGCGCCGATAGCAAAGAGATATCTGGCGGTAACATCTACACCGTCTGTCTCGAGTTTGGCGAAATTGATATCGGTGGAGCGGATGAAATTGAAACCGCCGAACTGGGCTGAGCCAGGATCGGTATTGCGGGTAAACAGATTACAAAAGTTGCTGTTAAGCCCAGAGCCCTGGTAACAGCCATCGACAATATCCTGATCGTCCACCGCCTGAATCGCGTCCTCGATCTCGATCTGCCAATAGTCCACACTCAGGCTAAATCCCTCCAGGAATCTGGGCTGGAAAACGATACCATAGGTGATGGTGTCCGCTGTTTCTTCCGTCAGCTCAGGATTTCCACCTTGCAGACCGCCGAATGAGGCGGACAATGGATCTGCATAAGCATAATTGCCCTCGGCGTCGAAGGGATCGAGACCAAAGCTGTTAAAGTCCGCTACGCAGTTGCTCTGATAGTTCTGTGCCAGGGCAGGATTGTCCTCTGCGATAGCGTTGATCTGGGCTGCGTCACAGGGATCAACCGGTCGGTAGTTCAGCCCTGTTTCAGGACCAAAGAGCTCGGTGATATTGGGTGCACGAACCGCGCGCGACACACCACCACGGAGGGCAACATCTTCGATCGGCGCCCAGATCACATTGGTCTTCCATGCCTCCGTGCTACCGATAGTCGAATAGTCCGACAATCGCCCGGCGATATCGACTGTGAGTTCCTCGACACCGGGAACATAGGCCAGCAACGGGATCGAAAGTTCAAGAAATACATCGCTGGTATCGTATTCACCCTGCTCATTCTTTACCGCCAACTGTGGACGGAAAGTAAGTGAGTCGTTTGCAGAGACATCGCTGATCAAGGTTCCTGCAGGGAAAGGTGAGCCAGGAGGTATGACCCCGCGCTGCCAGACATCAAACCCGGCATCGGAAGTTTCTCGACGCCATTCGACACCGGCGGCAAAAGCAACAGGCCCGCCTTGCAGTTCGAACCACTGCTCGCTGTCACCTACCATAGTAGCAGCAAACACCAATTGGTCGATGGCGATTTCATCGAACTCAGTAATGGAAACGAAGTCTATCGCTTCTTGGGTGACTCCAGGCAGGCCAGCCCAAATATTGAGCGGTACACAGTCACCACTTCCCGGTGTGTATGAAAAGTAGCCGGCGTCATAAGCTGGAATCTCAAAAGGCGTGTTCAATGCCGGTGCCGTGGGGTCAACCTCCGCGCGACAGGCGGGTTGGCCAGTGGCAGGATCAGTGACGACATCAATCGCCGCCAGGAAGCGATCGTTGATCATGGATCCAGTCTGGCGAATCGTCTCTTCATAGCGACCGTAATTACCCGAGAAGTCCCAGGTCCAGCCATTGTCCAGTTCACCCTCGGCACCAAGAACCACCCGATAAGTGTCGCGTTTGGTCGTCCGCACGCTCGGAATTAGCAGCGGGTCTATGGTCGTGGCCACCCCACCGTTGGCAGCGGCGACCGGCCGAATGAAGTCAGGCAGGAAGGGATTGTCCGGCGCACCGAACAATAAATCCCAAAAGGAGTTGGGACGGTTGTCGGCAGAGGTTTCCTGCGTCACAGCCTTCGCTTCACCGAAAACGGTGGTGCTGTCGGTGATGTCGTAGTGTCCCAGAAGGTTGATGGTGAACTTGTCATCGGGCAGCAGAATGTCGCCCTGAGCGTCCGCCAGGGTGTTATAGGAATCGCCGCCAAAGCCCTGAAAATCCCCGGAGATCAGGCCGTCACGAATCGGTCGATACTCACCGTCTGCAGTCACATTCCAGCAGCCGCCCACGACGCCGAAGGACTCTGCGCCGAATACAGAATTGTAGCCGGTAAAGCTATCCAGGCAGTCAGGATTGCCATTGCCATCAAGGTCGATGTTGGTCTCAGGATCGAATCCAGCAGAGGTAAACGGGTTACCCGGAATAATATAGCCGTAGCCTGAGGTAAACGGAAAAGTGCGGAAAGGCAAAACGGCTCGCTGCGGCGCATTGGCAGCCCGATCAAAAAGGGCAGTCTCGGCAGCGGTCAGGCTGGGTGCGTTACCGAATTGGCTGGTATAGTCAGCAATAAATTGATCCTGGCCTGGAATCGGCAGCCCGAAATTGGTCAGGCCCGTGTTGGCATAGTTGTAATACTGAGAAAAATTGGGTGTTACAGAACCGATATCACCCTGTTGAAAGCGCAGGTCAGGATTGACCCAGTCCCGGGAAGAACCGACTGCCAGTCCGTTTCCACGCTCGCCACGCTTGAGACCATCATCGATACGCATGTCGTAAGCAAAAGTGACATTGCCTCGATCATTGTCGAAATTTTGCCCCCAAAGGATCGCCAGCGAATTCTGCTGAGCGTCGCCATACTCAGACAGACCAACATTGGCATCAATCTGCAGGCCTTCGAAATCGTCACGCAATATGAAGTTTACGACACCGGTCACTGCATCGGCGCCGTAGACGGCTGAGGCACCACCGGTGAGAACTTCGACGCGCTCAACCAGAGCCGGAGGGATGGAGCCAATATCAACCGCGCTGGTCCCTTGTAAGCCACCGACGTGACGCCGTCCGTCGACCAGAACCAGTGTGCGCTCGGAGCCGAGGCCGCGCAAATTAAGCACGTTGGCTCCGTCGCTGAACTGCGCAGCGGCATCAACGGATTGCTCTGAAGTAACTGATTGCAATAGTGACGGCACATCGTTGACGACATCCGCCAGGGAAAATTCGCCGGAAGCGCGAATATCAGCGGCCGTAACCGATTGCACTGGCAGTGCACCACTGAGATTTGTGTCCCGAGCGATGCGGGATCCAGTGACAATCACCTCCTCAATTTCTTGCGCCATGATCTGCTGAGCGAAAGGAATGGCAGCAGCCGTTAGCAAGGCCAGTGCACCGCTGCGTGGGAAGGGGCTCTTACAGGAATTTTTCATAGGGAACCTCAACTTGATAGCGCTTGCTTAGTATCGATGGTTATTCAAAAAATAATCAGGATGACTCCGGACGCCATGAACTGTCGATCGCAACTCTCACGCCAGGCGGGCAACTCAAGGTCCCTCATAGGACCTCAGACGAGCCCGATCGACAGCTTGAATGCCCCGGCTGTCGGGCCGGCTCCGGGGATCGCGAGCTTTATTGCCTCGGAGCAGGAGGTGCCTGCGGGAACCGCTCTCCGGGCTACTGACTGGTCGGTACGCGCTATCACTCCTTGACGGGCAGCCGGAGGCACTAACTCATGGCGCCACATCAGGCGCGCCAACTTACAGCCGGCGACAGCTCTGTATCGTTCAAAGAATCCCAGGACAATAATAAGCCTCCAGTGAACCTTATTTCGAGCCCACGCGTTTAGTTAGGCGCGGTTAGGTCCTGTTTAGCATAAGCCCATGTTGCTAAAGAAATCGGGCTACCCGCCGAGATAGGCTTTGCAGCAGATTTTGACGCTGGTCGTTTGTCGCGTGCGCCCTCAGCGGTAATTGATCAGAGAGCATTCCGAGACTAATCGACGCGTCCAATTCAAACAAAGCGCAGGTTGGCCGATCTCTTCAAAGAGCCGGGACAGGAGCTTAACTGGGAGGTCGCACAGTTTCAAATCCAAATTTCTGTCCAACTTATCAACTTTTGAGGTTTAAGATGAAAACTCTAGAAAAATCAATACTATGCCTTTGCGGCTTGCTTATGATCGCAAGCACTGGTTATGCCCAACAGACTACACCAATGCTGGATCGCGGAACAAAGGAATTAAGCGTTTCAGGTCGACTTGAGCTCCCTGACTTTGAGAAGATCGATTATGACATCGATACTTCCTACGGCTATTTCTTTCAGGACGGATGGGAAGTGGGTGTCCAACTCGCCGCATCAGATTTCGGTGGGACTGACCGTCTCGATGTGACTGGATTTACCGAGTACAATTTCAACCGCGAGAGCAACATAGTGCCCTATGTAGGCGGCGCCCTAGGCTTGGCAACAGTCGATTTCGACGACGGCCTGGGCCTTGATTCCGACCTGGACGACGATGGCTGGATTTTCAATGTGGAAACCGGCATAAAGTGGTTTCTCCGTCCTTATATGGCCATCACTACTTCCATTGACTTCAAAGTTGCAACCGATGACATCTTCGCTACAGGTGATCAGATAGAAGACAACCTGACCAGCATCAGAATTGGCATGCGGTTCTATTTCTAGTCCTACTGTCAATGGCGTAACAGCTGCAATCAATGAAATAGATTGATTCAGTTTTTGAACGTAGCTTGCATCCATCCCTACCCGTCACCCGACGGGCAGGGATGGGTGTAGTTTTACTCACAGTGAGCTTTCTTCGATAGCGTCCTGAATCCCGCGGTAAGGATCGAGTCCGATAATTATCGGCTGGTAAGGGTAGATAGATTCAATAAGAAATCGCAGCCCGCAGCCGCAAGCATGTCTATAAGCCTGGCGGATCGCATCTAGCTGCAATCGCAAGAAATTAGCTTAGTCCGTTCTGAATACTTCAGAGATTTCTAGTCAAACTGCCTATCCTCGGCCATTCTGAACACCAATTCCAGGCGAACGCGAACAGCGATTCTTGCTGAACATGAACATTTTTTCGCTAATCGCGGGCGTCAGCAACCTTTGTTATCGACTAGGCTCTTCCCCCTGAACTTGGCCGTGTGTTGTGGACCTTTCGGTCCGTTCCGGCGCCCGAAACAGCGCCGGGACGGATCGGTTGCGCGTCAAATTGGAGTCCAGTCCAGTGACAGCCAGAACTGGCGTCCCCACGGCGTAGACAGGCGAGATTCGAAGCCACCGATGATGGGTAGCTGCTGTGGCCGCTCCTCGAAGAGGTTGGTGACCCCTGCACTTATCGTGAAATCGCTGCTCAAGAAATCACTCAGGGCGTAGGTATAGCGCACGTTAGTACGGGACTCGCCGTGGATGATGTTATTAGCCGGCGCCTCCCAACCGTCGCCGTAGTTATCGAACACGCGATCATCGAAGATCACCTCGCTCCAGTAATTAGTCGAGACAGAAGCGCTGTGATCCCCCATGAACCAGTTTAACCGCACATTATATTTGGTGTCGGGCAAGGGCGGCACGATCCCGGTATTGGCATTCTGGAAACCCAGGGCCACCGTGCGACCACCGAAAAGGTCTTCGTAGTCATAGGTTTGGTAATGGGTTATTGCGAATGAGGTGTCAAAGGTACCGAAATTATCGGTGGTGAAGGTGTAATCGATCTTGGCATCAAACAGATCCACCCACACCGAACTGATATTGGACGCCTGGCGAAAGATGCGATCGAGCTCGAAGTTGTTGAAACGCAGCACTGGATTACCCGCTTCGGTTGAGCGCTGGGCGAACCAGTCCTCCGCCTGAGCGCGAGTCGACGAGCCGGGGGTGGGATCATAGGCAGACTCCGAGATTCCGGTATCGGCCAGGAATTGCTTGAATTCAAAGGCCACCATGTCCTGCTCGGTCAGCGTTCGAATCCGGTTGGTGTATTCAATCTGCTGATAGTCAAGACTGAATTCGAGGCCGTCCAAAGCGCCTTGGGCTTGCCAGGTGAAACCAATGTTCTGAATCTCGGACTCTTCCGGCTGCAGGTTCGGGTTACCGGAGGAGCAACGGGTAGAACCGGTCATGGGATTGCCGGTAAATGGATCGGTTCCAGAAAACGTTTCAAAACAGTTCTCATTGGGAACGAAGGGCCGCGCCTGAGTCGGTGTAGGCGCCAGGAAACTTTCCCCCCAGGAAGCACGAAATGCCAGAGATGGCAGAGCCTCCCAACGCAGGGCAACCTTGGGCGTGGTAGCTTCCAGGCCAAAATCGCTGAACTCTTCATGGCGAACCGCGAGCTGGGCATCCACAGTTTCCAGTATTGGCACCTCCAATTCCGCAAAAATTGCGTTCACTTCGGAAAAAAACTCAGTGTCCGTGGGTAACGGCGAGCCAATAGCCGTATTGTAATCATGGCCCGCCTTATCCAGAGGAATGGCAAAGTCCTGCTCGGTTAGATCACGCCACTGATAACCGATGGCTCCCAGTAAGGGACCAGACCACAACTGCAGTATTTCACCGTTTGCTGCAATTTCGAAGATATCCAGATAATCCCGGGAGTCACGCATGTTGGGCGCCACCTCGAATATCCAGTCTGTCAGTTCCTGACTGTTGGCATGGATCGACGGATCGTGCCCCGGAAAACGCGGGTCGTTGGAACCAAATGGATTGTAATATTCACAGCCGCATTCACCGCCCATCCCAGCCAAGGCGAGCTGCAGCTTGCCCAAGTGGATCGCTGCTGAATCAACATGCCGCGTCCGCTGGCTGTCCATGTAATAGGCATAGCCACTCCAGGTATCGGTGATTTCGAATTCGGATCCTAGTTTGTAACGTTGATTGACGACAGTATTATCCAGCACTCTTGTTCTGGTTATTGGATCGAAGTGGCTCGGCATATGGGTCCAGCTGCTCGCCATCATGCGCCAGTTCCAAGGTGAGACGTCCACGCCGAAGGGGTTGGCGGGGTGATCTGCACGCGCCAGCAGTACGCGGCGGTTATTGGTGGAGGTGGCAGTCGTGGGCGAGCCTTGGTTCTTATCGACTCGATAAGAATTGTAGGCCGTGAAATTGAATTGCAACGAATCAGAGACTTCCCACGTCAGTGAGTTGTAGAGGTTCTGGTTTATTACTTCTTCTCTGTAAGGGTGTGTCTTGGAGTATTCGAACCGACAGATTGTGTCGCCGTTGGTCAAGACCCCCGAGGGCGTNTTCAACGCACCCTTGCCGTGGTCTGGATAGCCTTCGTTAAAGGTTTCACAAGCCGGGTCCACGAGATTACCGCCAGTAGAGTCGCCTCCGTGAAAACCGTAGAGGTTAAATTGCGGGTCGGCACCAACAATCTCACGCCATGATCCGGGATTTCCGGAGGAAGAAGAACCGTTGTCCATTTCCCACTCACGCAGCCGTTCGAACTGCATCAGGGGCGTTTGATGTTTGAAATCGTAGGCTCCGACATAGTTAATCCCGTTGTCGAATGAACGGCCCCAGAGGAAGGAGGCATTGATGTCTTCCATGGATTGCTCTTCATCCACCTGATAGTAAGTGCGAGCGCGAAAGCCATCGAACTCTTTGATCGCTATGGTGTTAACCACACCCGCGACGGCATCGGAACCATAAATCGCAGAGCCACCGTCCAGTACGATATCGAGACGGTCGATGGCAATATCGGGAATGGTATTGATAATGGAGACTTCCAGGCTGCGCACGCCATCTATCAATGACAGCGTCGAGTTTTCTCCCAATCCGCGCAGATTGAACGACGTGCCGATCGAATTCTGGGTTCCATCCTGAGAACCCAGTACGTTGTTCACTACATTAGTGTTCTGGGTATAAGGCAGGTCGCGGATGAAAGTGGCCATCGAAGGCTGGCCAGACTCATAGAGATCGGTCGAAGTAACCGTATCCACATTAGCGTCCTCGGCGAAGGCAGAGTTACGGATATAAGAGCCGGTAACAATCACCTCTTCGACATTGGTATCGTCTTGAGCCTGCGCCAGTGCAGGCAGAACTAGGGGGGTGGCAACGCAAAAGCCTATGAGGTCGCGCAAACGACCACGCTTTGACAGGTCAAACATAATTTCTCTCCAATTCAGCTTGGCTAATTGTTTTATTTTATATTTTTTGAACGGAGATTCGGGTACTGCAATTTTCTCCCGAGCGACTGCACTCCGGAGGGGCTGCAATCTACTTATTCGACCACACCCGACAGAACAGCGAGTGTGGATCAGTAGATTCCCAGAATGCGGCGATAGGGCAACCAGACAGGGTTCCACCGCACTCCCCCCCGAGTTTAGCGGCAATTTGTTGGCTTAGAAACCCAAAACGGCAGCTTTGCATCCAGAAAGTGGCGTCTGTAGCGCTATCCGAGGTTGGCCCCTAGAATGCTGGACTATTGCGTCTCCGCCGGCGTTAGATCGAACTCTTGCCCGACCAAGTTTTACGTCGTGTGGTCCAGGGATTTCCAGACCTTTCTGGCCCGGTTTAGTGCCTACACAAATCTTAGGGGAGAATTCTGATTCAAATGTGTCGTTATCAACGACAGAGAGCATCACCCCCAGTGACAGCAATCCGCTAACCACCAGTGTGCTTGAGAGAGCTGACAACCGAATCAAGGTCATCAAGCGGACGGCCTGGGAGTAGCGCGATACCGAACACATCTTCCTAAAGGTCGACCAGGCGGCCATTAATCCCCTTCAGTCCCGTATCAACTCTGCGGGATTTATTGGTCAATGCAACAAAACCTGGTCAACCGGCGCCACAGAAGCCCACTCTGGGCGATCCATAGGCGTCGCTCCAGCCAGGTCCGCGGCACGGCGGACGTTGATGAGCACCTGGCCGTAATCAGCAAACTCAGCGGCAATCGCCGTTTTATCCAGCGATAATTCCAGTCACTCACCGCTCTGAGAAACTGGCAACGCTGACGCTAAGCAGGTGCAGCAGCGCATGCGGCTGTTCAACCGTTTACAGTTGCGATCGGCAAGAAGAATAGTGGCCCAAGCCATCATGAAACAGTGGTTGAAATTAAATAGTCAAATTCGGCGCCGACCCGAAGCGCTGGGCCAAAGCGAATGCACTCGTGAATACGTCTTGCTTTGCTAATCCAGTCAGCAGGCCCTTGAGCCGCACCAGCGTCGCGAATCAGCCGCAGATCAAGCTGGCGCGACGTCGCAAGGCACAGCAATTGATGGCCATTACGCGGGCTTTGTGGTGAAAACAATACAGAAGGTTGGCCCGTCCACTAGGTTGAATAACGTATCGTCAACTCAAATTCAGTAATCGCAGCTCCAAAGCTATTTGCGACCCTAGCTGGTTACCCTAGAACGCAAAAGCGACACTTGAATCGCCAGCCGTCAGATTTCGGTAGTCATGGGGTCATAGACTGTTTGATTTAGATCCCGGGTCGGGCAATGAGTAGAAGGAAAATAAATCAGAGCATACTAGATTGGTGTTCAGCTAAGCTGTTCAGGGCGGTCCTCTCGAGTAACCTTGTTTATAACACTTGCTGGGAAGATCCGCGCTGTGATCGACAAGCGCTCGCCCTTCAGCCTGAGCATGACATTCCGATGATCACATTGGCCGGTTGTAACGCACTGGATTACGTGCTCGACCGCCCTGCCCTCATATACTTTGCTGCCATGAATCCACGCCAGAACGCCTTGCGTGAACTAAAAATTGCTGGAATCAAGCACCTCGATTTCGCCATGTTTTTCAAGATGTTTGGCGAGGGGAATCTGGCTGACGCGGAGGTACGGTATCGCCGCCTTTTACGAGCACAACTCTCGGATCCAGCAAAAGCGTTCAGGGATAGGAAGATTCATTGCTTCAGCAAAGGCAAATCTTTCTATTACCGGGGCACGACTGGGTTCTTCGCCCGATTTGCTAACTTGTACATTGATCTTCGCAATGCACGCGGGGCGATTGAGCAGCTTTTCGAGCTGCGCACTCTGGAGCAACGTGAGCAACATTACTACAGCTACATTTAACACCTGGTCTCGACTGATCTGATGCGACGTATGCTGGACTGTGAGATAGTACTTTCGCTTCTTGGCGTTCCGAAACCCCAGCGTCAGCAAATCGAAAACACTTACAGCGGCGGTATGGTGAAATTCACCGAGGACTGCGTTACTTCTGTGCTCACCAAGCTCCCCACCCATGACAGCTATATTCTGGTGGCTCTACCTGGCCGGTCACTACACTGCCGATCGCTGTCCTGAGTACTTGCGCGAGGATATTTTTGCGCGTCGGCGAGGATTAGTTGATCGAATTTCCACCCACTCCATGAGCATTCTGGACTTCCTCAAGGGCCACGACAAAAAAGTTGACCGCTTTGCGATGTTTCGATTCACTGGGTGATCTGTTCGCGACTGACTTTTCGTTACCCGGATATTCAGCTCGATCCCCTTGTCCAAAATTATCGGAGTGATCCTATGAACAACTTGATTAGATTTTCTGTCTCGGTGCTGCTGTTAGCCCTCAGCAGTTTCAACGCGCTCGCTGACCAGCATGATATGACGCCGGCGAACGACATTGTTGACACAGCAATTCAAGCTGGCCAGTTCAATACTCTGATCGCGGCGGTCGAGGCCGCGGGCTTGGTTGAGAACCTCAAAGGCGAAGGCCCATTTACTGTATTCGCTCCCACAGACGAAGCCTTTGCTGCACTCCCTGCCGGCACCGTGGAAAGCCTGCTTGAACCGGAAAATCGTGACCAACTGGTTGCTATCCTGACTTATCACGTGGTTCCTGCCAAGGTTATGTCTGAAGTCCTGTCCGGATCACGTATGTCTGCGACAACAGTTCAGGGCGGTGCATTGCTCATCGACGCTCGTGACGGATTCAAGGTCGATACTGCCAATGTGGTGATGGCCGACATCGAAACCAGCAATGGCGTCATCCACGTGATAGATCAGGTCATGTTGCCAGATTGATGGCTGATGACAGCACCGCGAAATTTGATACGAGGCCGATGCAATCATCGGCCTTTTTCTTTGCCACCTGGGTTCATGCAGACGAGCTGTCTGTCGCTTAGATTCTTGCGGACATTCGCCGTGCCCATGTCTTTGTGGGCGTCAGCGGTGACGAAGCGCAATCAACCGGTTTCTCGGCCAACGAACAAAAAATGGGGTCCAACGTCACCCTTACAATTGAAGAACTGGTGTTCCTTATCGGCTGGGAGGCGCCGGCTATTCGCGTTGGTTTTATCCACATGGGCGTGGAGATTGAACCCGCAACTCGACGATTGGACCGAGCCGCACTCGTGCTATTCGAGCACCGACAGGTTCAGAAACCGGGCTGGATCAGTTTCGATCTGGTCAGCACTGATGACGAGACTCTCCTGATCGGTAATCCGGTTTATCTGACGCGCTGAACACAGGGTCAGCGGCTGAATTCAAGGTCCAAACTTCGGCTTTGGTGGGAGTTCGGACAATATTATCGGCCCATCCAATCATTAGTACTGATGAATTCATTCAATCGCTGACCGCTGGCCAGGGTCCTCCACGGTAGTTGCTCTTTGCTTCGCAGCTGCCAACGACAAAGATTTTTTGACTGCCGCCTAAAGTTCAAAATAAGCACATTGAACTGTTGCATTCAGGTCGATCACTCAATTCAAACTCATCTTCGAAACAATGACGAAAGACAAACAGCACAGCCAGTTAGACCTTCCCCAATTATCTCAAAGTCGTAGAAACACCAGGCCTGACAGTCGCCAAGGTTAACGTCCCGGACAGCTCGAGCACTGACGCGGTTATCCGTTGGTGCATCAAGACAGCAACAACCACCTGGACTGAAGCATCAAAAGCGTCGGGAAAATTATTTCTTGACACCAACTACGTTTGTAGCCGATAGTTGGCTACAACTGTAGCCATGAATGAATTTATCCACCGGCAGTGGCGAGGAGATCCCGATGACTGATTCGGTCAATATCGCTTCAATTCTGATCAATGTGTTGCTGCAAGTTACTCTGCTGGCAGCCTTGCTGTTGATTGCGATCTGGTTGCTGCGTGGCAAAGCGGTCTGGCGCTATCAACTGTCCTTCACCGGTCTAATTGCTGTGTTGTTGCTGGCAATCTCTTCTGTGTGGATGCAGACGCGCGACATCAATCCACTGACGCTGCAGCTGCAATTGCCAATTCTTGCTATCTCGCAGCCACTGTCTTCGTCTATGGATGCTGCCGGGGCTCCTGCCTTAGACCAGTTTGAAGTCGTGCCACCACCAGCAGCCAACCTGGACCAATTGGTGTCTGAAATGTTTTCTTTCTTTTCGACTTCTGACTCACGGATAAGCGGAAGAAATTCGTTTGGAACTGGAATCTTTGTACTCATTACCCTCTGGCTCACTGTTAGCTTAATAGGCCTTGCACGCCTGGTTTACAGCGGATTCAAGCTAGGCCAATTACGCCGCCTTTCCCGATTACCAAGTAATGTTGCACTGGCGCGCTTGCACCAACTGACCGCGCGACTCCACAACCAACTGACACCTGACTTCCTCCTCAGTGAGCGTATGCACAGCCCGGTGCACGTCGGATTCTTCAAGCCGGTAATAATCCTTCCTGGGGACATCATAGAAGACTGCGATGACGCTCAATTAGAGGCCGTGATTACGCACGAAATCGCGCACTGGTACCGCCGCGACAATGTGGCCAATCTCGTGCAGCAAATCATAGTCGCGATGTTTTGGTTTCACCCCTTGGTGCACAGGTTAGCGAAACTGGCGTCTCAGAGTCGAGAGGAAGTCTGCGACAACCATGTGCTGGCGCACCAGGACCCAATTCGCTACAGCGAGACACTATTTTGGCTCAGCACTCGCAATCGACCCAGGCTCGCTCAATGGAAAGACCAACGCACTGCGGTTGCCATGTTTACGCAGCACTGGCGATTGGAGCAGCGCATCCAGCAACTGCTTGATAAAAACAGGGAGACCACCATGCAACTCTCAAAACGGTACACGCACACTCTGCGATTCAGTCTGCTCGCGTTAACTCTGCTGATCGCCTCATTCACGCTAGTACCAGCACTGAACACTGTAGAAGCACAATCGACTGATGATTCGGAAGATCGTTCGCCGCCTCAGACGCGCGACGCTGAGACGCTGAGCGAGGCTGTTTTTGAATCGGTAACTGAAATTCAGGAACTGCTGACCGGCCGCCGCCCCGACAGTGAGGATGAACCTGAGCCGGAAGCGGCCAAGGAACGACTGGATGCGCTCTACGAGTCAGAGTTTGCTGACGCCAACAGCTTCGAGCAATCCACTATTTTGAATTTCTACACCAACTACTACCTGATGCAACAAGACTATCCCGAGGCACTGCAAACCTTTGAGCAGCTCCTGGAAATCGAGGGTCTTCGCGCAGATACAAGACTGCGTACTCTGCGCTCATTGGGGCAGCTTTATGCCCATCAGGAACGCTGGCAGGAATCTCTCGACGCCTACAGTGAGTGGCGCCGGTTGTCTGATGAAGAAGATGATCTGGTATTTCGCGGACTGGCCTACAACCTTTACCAGCTGGAGAACTGGCTGGACTCGCGAGAATTCTGGCTGCAATACATGCAAATGCAAAGCAGCGAAGACATGGACCGTGACGACTATGCCTATCTCAACGGACTACACGTCATGCTGGAAGACTGGCAGAGTGCCGTCGCACTAACCAAGGAGATGATTCTGCGCTTCAACGAACAAACAGACTGGGATAACCTGCGCGCGATATATGCGCAACTTGACGATCAGAATGCCCTGGCGGCACTGAATCCAGATCTCGGCGGTACGCTGGATCTGGCGGCCCAGGAGCCGCAGATTGCATTCGCCAGTGTCGTGCCCACAGATGGTGATTACATGCCACTGCTCGCAACAGCTCCCATGTACCCGCGCGCCGCCGCTGACCAGGGCATTGAAGGCTGGGTGCTTGTGGGGTTTACGGTGGGTGCCGATGGACAGGTGCAGGAAGACTCTATCGAGATCGTCGATGCTGAGCCTGCAGAGGTATTCGATGCAAGTTCTGTTCGCGCCACAAGAGAGTTTGTNTTCGCTCCAAGGATGGTGGCTGGCGAAGCAGTACCCGTTCCAGGCGTGCAGTATCTGTTTCGTTTTCGCTTGAGTGATGACGATGCCTAGGCATCAAAATCAGAATCTGCCTCCGCTTTCCCGCGCCCAGCGCGAGGTGATGGAGATCATTTGGGACGCTGGTGAAGTGTCAGTCCAGGAAGTTACCCGGCGCCTCAATCAAGAACGGCCGGTTGCCCGCAATACTGTGCGCACGTTAATGGAGCGTATGGAAGCCAAGGGCTGGTTGAATCATCGCAGCGAAGGTCGCAGCTTCGTCTACTCCGCGACCGTGCCCCGCGAGGAGAGTCTCGGGCAGCGGGTCTCGGACATGGTAGAGAAAGCCTGCGGTGGGAACCCGGAAAAGCTGATGATGGCGCTGCTGGATTACCGGGGGCTCAGTGACGAGGAAGCGGGCCGGATTCGCAAAATGCTGGATGAGGCTAAAAAACAATAGCCGGGAGGCTCGATTCCACGCCTGCCTTTTCCCTTCCGCCGCTCTCCATAGACATCACGGCAACGGAAGTTTATTCTGGTCTGCCCCTCACCATTGAATAGAGGTGTTGTAATGTCAATACGTCTGCTCCTGGCGTCACTTGCTGCAGGTCTTGTCCTGATCTCTTGTGGAAGTGAAGATTCCGCTGCTCCTGTCGCCCCTTCCACCGAGTCAGTGGCCTCAACTGAAACTTCTGAAACCGACATCACTGACGCCGGCATTCCCGAATACCCCATCGAAGACTTCATGAACAGCGTCTCCTATAACGGCGCCAGCTTTTCACCCGATGGGTCCAAAATTCTGGTCAGCCACAACCGCTCCGGCATCTTCAATGTCTACGCCATTAGCACTGACGGTAGTGGCGAAGAACAGCTCACGGATTCTGGCACCGATGCCACCTTTGCGGTGTCCTACTTCCCGGAAGATGAGCGTTTCATCTACACCGCCGACCAGGGCGGCAATGAATTGAACCACGTCTACATCCGCGAGCAGGACGGCACGGAAGTGGATCTGACCCCCGGCGACAATCTCAAGGCCGGTTTTGCCGGCTGGGCCGATGACTATCAGTCGTTCTTTGTGCAGTCCAATGAGCGCGACCCGCGCTTTTTCGATGTTTACGAATACCAGGTGGACGAAGACTACCCGCGGGAGATGATCTTCCAGAACGAGGCAGGCTTTATCCCCGCCAACCTTTCCGGCGACGGCCGCTACCTGAGCCTGGTGCAGCCCATCACCGCCAACGACAACAATCTGTTCGTGCAGGATTTGGAAACCGGCGAGCGCCTGGACATCACACCCCATGAAGGCGACGTCAATTCCGGTCCCAGCGACTATTCTCCGGATAACCGCTACCTCTACTACACCACTAACGAGGGCAGCGAATACCAGCAGCTGATGCGCTATGAGCTGGCCAGCGGCGAGAAAGACGAAGTACTGGCCATGGACTGGGACATCTATTACGGCGTGTTCTCCCGCGAAGGTACCTACTTCATGGTCGGCGCCAACGTCGACGCGCGCACTGAGCTGCGTATGTTCGAGGCCGACTCGCTTGGCAGTGGCGAGCCGGTTGAGATTGAGACACCGCCACTGGAAGGCGTCAACGTTACCTCGGTGCGCTTCTCCGATGGAGACGAATCCATGGCCCTATACGGTAGCGGCAGCCGCTTCCCCAGCGACCTGTTCGTGGCTGAGGTGGGCAGCAGCCAGCCACCGCGCCAGCTCACCAACAGTCTCAATGAAAACATCAATCCCGAGCATCTGGTGGAAGCAGAGGTGGTGCGCTTCGAATCCTACGACGGCCTGGAGATCCCCGGCATTCTCTGGACGCCCCACGAAGCCAGCGCGGACAATCCCAAGCCCGCCCTGGTCTGGGTCCACGGCGGCCCCGGCGGCCAGACTCGCGCCACCTACTCCGGCCTGATCCAGTACCTGGTCAACCACGGCTACGTGGTCTACGGCATCAACAACCGCGGTAGCTCTGGCTATGGCAAAACCTTTTTCGCCATGGACGACCAGCGCCACGGCGAAGCCGACCTCGGCGATGTAGTCGCCAGCAAACAAATGCTCATCGACACCGGCGTCGTCGATCCCGAACGGGTCGGCATCATCGGCGGCAGCTACGGCGGCTACATGGTGGTTGCAGCACTCGCCTTCGAGCCAGAGGTATTCGACGTCGGCGTCGACATCTTCGGCGTCACCAACTGGCTCCGCACCCTGGAAAGCATCCCACCCTGGTGGACGGCGCAAAAAGACGCCCTCTATTCAGAAATGGGCGACCCGGCAACCGACCGCGAACGCCTGCAGCGCATCTCACCGCTGTTTCACGCCGAAAATATTGTGAAGCCGATGATTGTATTGCAGGGAGCCAACGACCCAAGAGTGTTGCAGGTGGAGTCGGATGAAATGGTGGCTGCGGTTCGACGTAATGATGTGCACGTGGATTATCACGTCTATCCTGATGAAGGGCACGGGTTTAGAAATCGGGAGAATCAGATTGAAGGGTATCGGGCGATCCGGGAGTTTTTGGACCGGTATTTGTGACGCCAACGGTAAGCCTTAGGGAACCTCTGATGTAAATGCTTGGACTTGACCTTACAGACAATGTCCGCTTCGATTGGGAGCAGAAAGATATTGAATATCAAATACAATGACGGCTCCTGACCGAAACCAGAACAACTAATGAATGAAACTTCAGATCAATTACAAGCATCTTGCTGCACCGGCCATATCCGGCCATATCCGGCCATATAGGGATACGTACACATTCCGGTATCGAATTAATACACCTTATCCGGTGTGCAGCGCTTGGCGAGTTCGTGACTGACACACAATAGAAGGTTCTCAGCATGTACAATCGGCGCGATTTTCTCAAAACCTCTCTGGTCACACCCTTCGTGCTTTCAGGCAGTGGCGCCTTTTCCCAAGCCGCCCCTGCGGGGAAGATGCTGTTCTCAATGCATCAAAGCACCTCACGTGCAGCCGGATTCAGGGAGTCGCTAGAAGGCTGGTCCCGCGCCGGCATTGAGTACGCCGAGCTCAACGGTGGAATGCTTGACGAATTCCTTTTGAACGATACATTGCGAGGCGCGCGGGCGCTTCTCGACGACCTCGGCATGACGCCGGTCTGTGCCTCGACGGGCCTGCCCGACCTGTGGCTTCCCGGGCCAGAACGCGAGGCATCCCTCGAGGAATGGCGTAGGCGCTGTGATCAATACGCGTCTCTGGGGATAAATAAACTCTATTCAGCATCCGTTACCACCCGCCCGGTCACTGCGGAGGATCTCGCAGCAACACCAGCCAGCGTTCGAGAAGCCGCTGATATCGCAGGCGAATACGGTCTCACCTGCATGATCGAATTCATGCGAACCTCGACGCATCTTGCTACCCTGACCTCGGCGCTCAGTATGACCCGGGCTGCGGATCACCCCAACCTTCTAATGATGATCGACTTTTTTCATTTTTGGTCAGGGTTGAGTAAGCTGGAAGATCTGGATCTGCTCGAACCGGGGGAATTGGCCCATTGTCACTTTCAAGACTTGCTGGACGCGCCAAGGGAGTTAACTGACAACAGCTACAGGGTTATACCGGGGGACGGCATCGCACCATTGGATGCGATAATCCGAAAACTCGCCGACAAGGGTTATACCGGCGCCCTGTCGGTAGAGCTTTACAGGAGTGAAATCGTCAACGGCGACCCTTTCCTTGTGGCTACCGAAATTAGGGAGAAAGTTGAAAGAGTGATGAGGGCGGCCAAGGTCGCTTAGGCTCACCTCCTGTTCAGGATAAATCAGTAGAAGATCGATTTTCGGCAGCGGCTAGCACATAGCAAATTGTGCAAAGGCTTGGTCTCACTGCACACTTAGCCGGGAGTAGTAAGATGCCTGCTATTGGCCGATAAGAGACATACGCGCCCTTCCAGCAATTGGCCGCTTCCGACCCATTTCTGTCATACGATATATTCTGGTAAGTACGAAAATTACAGAAATTGAACATCTGACATACGCTGCCGACGGAGAAAAATACCATTGTCAGTAAAACCAATTACGCCATTCCTATTGTTGGCTAGCGCTATGATTTTTACGAGCGGAACTAAGGCTCAATTGTCTCCCTATTTTGAACCCTGGAAGCCAATTTATACCCACCGTACAACTCCTATCTTCTTCGATTCGAATAGCAAAACCATACGACTGCCCGCAGTTGATACTCTTTCGCAACCTAATCGCGAACAACAAACTTTCTATAATGTAATTCTCAAAGAAATCGCAGACGGACAGTTCGAAGTTGAAAGTTATGTTGACCCAAATACGACCTTAATCTGTAGCGAAACCAAGACCCTGGCGGCCGTTCCAAACCTTAGTTTTGATTTGAGCTTCAGGGAAGCGAACGAGCTAATCGGTTGCTACGGCCAAATTGATGAAATCGAGGTAGATGATGAGTTAGGCAAACTAATCACAGCTACCTGGCCCAACGGGTTAGGAGTCGAATTTCAATTTCCCGTTTATGGGCCCGGCGCCTACTCTGGAATCAGGCCAGCCCGCATCAGCAACTCCTCGATTACCCTATCTTTCCGAGAAGGCGAGGTGGTCAGCTATGTAGTTGCCAAAGCCAGCCCTACAGGACAATGTAGTGAACAGGTTCTGGAAACTGCTTTTGAGTCACTAACTCTGGGTATGAACTACGAAGACGTGGTAGCCCTAAGTGGGTGTGATGGCGCTGTCACCTCGTTACTCGTGGATGCGCGAGGAGAAAGACAACGTGTCGTTTGGTACGAGCAGATACAACCATTCCTTCCTGTAATCGATATAGTATCCAGGGAAGAAGCTGAGAACCACATCCTTACGATTGACTTTTTCGGCGGTGTGGCTGAGCAACTAAATTTGTTTTCCACACCAGTACCTGACGTTTCCAATGGATATTGCTCATTGGAAATTTTGACTAATGCATACGACTCACTGTCAATAGGAGATTTCGAAAGCGACTTCGGTGTACTGAACTCGTGTCCTGCCTCCTACAAGGATATAAATATCAGAGATGGCGTTACTAGGAAAACTGTCAGCTGGTTATTCGTTGAGCAATTACGCGAAGTGTTCTTTGCCAGAGGACACGAGCTGACTATCTCTACAGTTGACGAGAAGGTTGTTGAGATTGATTTTTCCCGCATATAGTAAAGAAATTGGACTGCTCATCCAGTTCAGCACCTGGCAGCCATCAATGAAGAATATATCGAATTCCGAAGAATTCTGACGCTTTCACCAACATCGAATATTGAGGCGATGTGTGCTGCTTGGGATCAAGCTGTTGATGCCGGCCAATCGCGTATGGATGACGCCATTAACGCATTCAATCAGAGCAAAGCATTCACGGACCGGGCGAATGCAAACTACATTCAGGAAACTTTGGAAGATATAGAGGCCAAAATTAGCAGACCATCATGGCAGCAATTCTCGCAATATTTGTCTGACACAGTGGAGCAAGTTGCATCGAACTACGCCCAGACTGCGAAGACTAGCTCGCCCAGAAAAACAGATGGACGAGCGGCTCAGGCAAAATGGTCGGTTACGAGCCCTATGTCGCAGCGCTTCCACCGCTACCACCGACTGCGCTAGCTCCAACGACAAATCCGAAGTTGTACCAACCTCCGTTGTTGTTGATTTCATAGATTCCTACATCGGGGTTGAACAGACTTACTATAAACGTGAAGGGCATGATTATTCCGTGCCATAGCCCAGCCCAAAAGCCAGCCCGAGCGGCACCAGGCTCTTGGTATACCGAATTTCTTCCTGCAACAAGCAAAATATTAGCCATTGAATCTCCGTTAGAACTCTGGGCACACAGCCCTGGTTAATTGGCATGTGACGCAGCCGTGTAAAGTACCTGCGCCAATTGAGACTGGGCGGCCATCTCAGGTGGCAGGCTGGAGCCATTTAAGATAGCCACCCTGGCGTTAACTTCATACGTTCAGCAAAGTTTGTTTTTGAGATGCACTTCCCAACCAATTCACCGATTTCCTTGTGAGGTTCAATCTAGAGATACTCGAGGCATTCGATGAGTAACTTCCACGAATTGGCTTCATCCTGATGCACTTTCATAAGTAAATTTTGCCATTCCACACTTTCGGCATCTTTCAGAGAAAGCGCACAGACCTGCGCGCCCGTGCGCTCTACCGTCAATAAAGCCAGGAGAGAAATTCTTATTTCTTCAATATCTGCATAACCCCCATACATATCGCTCACTTCACTGATGAAGCAAGGGCTTGAAGCCACTTTTGTGATTTCGCTTTTAGGTGAGCTCGAATGCTTTGGGCTCATAATGCGTTCGACTAATTGAACTGCCTGAACCAACTCTCGCATAAGTTCAGCAACGGGTATCACAGAATCGACCTGGTCACAGGGCTGGCCTCCGTTTAGGGACGGCAGCTAGCTACGCCTTCCCGACCTCGTGGATTCTAAACCCAAGATGATCAAGCTACTAGCCAATTCAATATGATTAGGGCCGCCTTGCTACTTTACCTTCTGTCGAACTTCGACAATCTCTGCGGCATGTGCGGTCTTTTTGAAAATACGGACACCTTCCGCAGCAGCATCATTGGAGGAATATCCTTGCGAGCAGAGAATCAGCTCCTTTCCCTCGCATACCATACTGAAGTAGTACTTGCCATTTGACTCCATGAATATTTCGTAAAGACATTCATCTTCGACATTTTCTTTCATGAACTTAATCGCATCCATTGCCTTTGACTTGCAGGAGAATACTTCAGAAGAAGCTAATATAGCCCGGTTATCAGCGACCACATCAAATCTGAATTCCCTGAAATCTTTCTTGTACAGTTTGATTTCCTTCGGCATGTCAATGCACCAGCGAGAAACGCGGTCTGAGCTGATCACACAGGAATCGTAGGATTACCCACAACTTAACAGCTTAAGATCGTGAAAAAACAGATCCCCAGCGATATCAGATTACCGTCCCGCCGTCGACGACGATTGCGGAGATCACCGTCGCGCTGACTTAGCCCTAGCAGTCCCCAAGCAGGAATTTCAGCGGCCCGTGTGTTGAAGGGGTGCAATAGATCAAGCCTGTGGAACCATGATGAACCATCCTTGGGAACAGGTTGCTCGATTCAAGTAGATAGAATCAAGTGACTTCGCGCGCCACACCATGAAGCGACATCAAACCAGTTGAATCCTGGTCAGAAATAACCTCGAACCGGCCATGGTCTACGCAAAGTCCGGAGGTGTAGAAGGCGCCTATGCATTACTGTGTATGGGTAAACGCAATAAGACACTCAATGCCGCTGCATTGAAGGTCGCCAGGGCGATTGGCCCGATCGAGTATGAAGGGGACAAGAAATGCGCTCCGTTTGATGTAGCGGAACATCTCACCAAGGGGCATCTGAAAAGGCGATTGGGAATTACAGCCTAGAACTACCTGGGGATGCTCGTTAGCGAGATAGGAAATCTAATCAGCGATACGCTCGGGCCTCAATAAAAACTGAACTTCTACACGCCAGCGAACCAGCTAGCGCGCCGGTTTTGCCTTCGGTTTGCCGCTCGGCTTTGGCCTGGCCTGCTTGGCACCCTCAGAAAGCAACCGTAGCGTCCGTTCGCCGTGATCAACATAACGGTTCCACATGTAGCAGACGTAATTTTCGATATTGTTAAGCAGTGTCTTTTTGGCACTGCCGTTCCCATCGGTCGCCG
>JGI12109J20283_10333093_pt1 | contig 21271 bp, 15 predicted proteins | sample ElkSlonscriptome_12_FD_20283 | JGI IMG/M metagenome (IMG submission 20283)
GATATAGGTACCCTTGGAACAGACCACGCGTATCCGCAGACGGCTCCCCGGCCCGGTAAGAACGCCATCCTCGCCGAGCCGCTCTATCTGTCCTATATGGACCCGACGGGCATCCTTTTTAACCTCTATTCCCCGGCGGGCGTAATAATAGAGGGGCTTGCCCTTGTATTTCAGGGCCGAAAATGATGGCGGCGTCTGCATCTGTTCACCGACGAAGCTCTGCAGACATGCCCTTACTTTCTCGGGAGTGATGTCCTCTACGGGACAGCTAGCGATGATCTCCCCTTCCGGGTCCTGGGTGGTGGTCTCATGGCCCAGGACCAGAGTGGCGATATATTCTTTTTCCCCTTCCATAAGGCTGGAAATCATCTTGGTCGCCGGTCTTCCCGCACAGACAATCAAGAGTCCGCTGGCAAACGGATCGAGGGTGCCGGCATGCCCCACCTTCTTCATTGCCAGCAGACGGCGGATTCTGCGCACCATATCGAAAGAGGTGGGTCCCTCCGGTTTATCGATGAGAAAAACCGCAGCCTCGAAATCCGACATATCCTCGGAGACATCGTGCATAAAGTCTACAGCGTCGGAGGGCGGCTGATCACCCTCTTGAGTTCATCAATGACAATCTGTTGCACCTGCGACGCGGATTTGTCGTTAAAGCGGAAACCTGCAGCATTTCTGTGCCCGCCTCCGCCAAAGATTTTCGCGATTTCCGCAACATCGACCTCTCCCTTGGCCCGCAGGCTAACGGAGACGACCTCTTTCCGGCTCTCTTTTATAAAGACGGCTACCTTGACACTGTTGATCGAGCGTGGAAAATCGATGAACCCCTCTACGTCCTCGGGCAGAGCACCGCTTTCTTCGAACATCTGCCGGCTTACCCGGATCACCGCCAGGGTATCGTGTTCATACAGGGTTAAGGTGCTCAGGACCTTCTCCATCAGCTGGATTCTCTCAAGGGTATAATTGTTGTAGATATAGCCTGAGACTTCATCCGGGGAGACGCCGGCATCGACAAGATCGGCGGCTATACGAAGAGTGCGCGACGTGGTCGACTCATAGCAGAAGGAACCCGTGTCCGTTGAAATCGCCACATAGAGGTTATAGGCGCTGCGGTAGGAAATAACAGCCCGCATGTGCTCTGCCAGTTCGTAGACCATTTCACCGGTTGACGATCTGTCGGAGTCTATCCAGCGATGGCTGCCGAAATTTTTATGGGAGCGGTGATGGTCGATGACCAGGAAAGGCTCGATTTCGAGCAAACGGTGATGATGCTTTCCGAGTCTGTCGCGGTCGCCGCAGTCAAGCGAAATAGCGATTGAATTTGGATTTTCTTCGACAAAGACGCCCAGTTCTTCAATGGAGGTGTTCACCATCTCACAGCCGGGTAGAAAACGATACAGGTAGGGTACCGGCTCCTCGAGATAGCAGAAGACCTTTTTGTTCATGTCCTTGAGAATTTGAGCCAGACCGAGCAAAGAGCCGACGGCATCTCCATCCGGATGGACGTGAGTAGCCAGAACCACGCAGTCCGCATCACCTATTGTGCTGCTGATGTCCTCAGGAATCTTTTTCATCCTTTCTTTCCAGAGCTATTTCCTGAAAAAGCTTTTCCACTTCCTCGACCTTGTCGGCAGTCTCGTCATAAAAAAACTGAAGAGAGGGGGTATGACGGAGATTGAGTGATTTGGCGAGATGAGTGCGCATGAACCCTTTGGCCCTGTCAAGGGCCTTGCCGGCCTGCTGCTTGTCTTTATCGCTGCCGCGAACTGTATAATAGAGCCTGGCGTATTTAAGGTCATCGGTGACATGAACCCGGGAAATCGCCACCGTGTCCAGTTTCGGATCCCGCACCTTTTCAATGAGCAAAACAGCCAGTTCATTGCGAATCACCTCCGCCACCCGAACCGATCGTTTCTGCTCTTTCTTGCCGCCCCCCAGGGAATCAAGAATATTTTTCGGATCCCAGATACTGCTCATCACTATTTCTCAGGCCCCAGCGTTGCCGCAACCTCTTCCATGACGAATGCCTCGAGATTATCGCCGACCTTGATGTTGTTGAAGTTCTCCACACCTATGCCGCATTCATATCCGGAAACGACTTCCTTGACATCATCCTTGAATCGTCTCAGCGAGCTGATTTTGCCGGTATAGGCGACAACGCCGTCACGTATGACCCGTACCTTGGCATTTCGTCTGAACTTGCCGTTGGTAACAAAAGAACCGGCAATGGTACCGACCTTGGGTACACTAAAGGTTTCCCGAACCTCGGCGTTGCCGATCACATTTTCCTCAAAGGTGGGATCGAGCATGCCGACCATGGCCTTGCGTATATCATCCAAGGCATGATAGATGACATCGTAGGCCCGGACGTCGACGTTTTCCTTTTGCGCCATTTCCTTGACCTTCACTGTCGGTCTCACATTAAAGCCTATTATAATTGCTTCGGAGGCAGATGCCAGCAGGATATCTGATTCGGTAATAGTTCCGGTGCCTTCGTGGAGCACCTTCACCCTGATCAGGTCGGTGGAAAGCTCCTCTGCGGCCTTGGCGAAGGCCTCGAGAGTACCCTGGACATCGGCGCGCAGAACCACCCGCAGTTCCTTGACTTCACCTTCGCTCATCTGCTCAAAAAGCTTGTCCAAAGAAATTTTGCTGTTGGCGCCGAGTTCGCTCTCTCTGGCTTTGAGCGAGCGCGACTGGCTGACGCTTTTGGCCATTTTCTCATCGTTGACGACGATGAACTCATCGCCTGCCGACGGGACTCCCGACATGCCCTGGACCTCCACCGGAGTTGAAGGTCCGGCTTTCTCTATCTTGCGCCCTTTATAGTCCAAAATGGCACGGACCTTGCCGCTAAACTGACCGACAACGAAATAATCCCCGGCCTGCAGGGTACCCTGCTGAACCATAACGGTGGCGACAGCGCCGCGGCCCTTATCCAGTTTGGCCTCAATCACCCGCCCCTTGGCCTTACGGTCGGCATTGGCGCCAAGCTCAAGGATTTCCGCCATGAGTTGGATGTTCTCGAGAAGATTGTCGATGCCGAGATTCTTTTTAGCCGAGGTCTCGCAATAGATGGTCTGCCCCCCCCACTCCTCAGGCACCAATTCCAGTTCGGCAAGCTCCCGTTTCACCCGGTCGATATCGGCGTTGTCCTTGTCTACTTTGTTGATGGCAACAATAATCGGTACTTCAGCTGCCTGGGCATGGTGTATGGCTTCCCGTGTCTGATCCATGACACCGTCGTCGGCAGCAACAACCAGAATGACAAGATCGGTGACCTGGGCGCCGCGAGCCCGCATCTCAGTAAAGGCAGCGTGTCCAGGGGTATCGACGAAGGTTACATCGCCTGCGGGAGATTTGACGTGGTAAGCACCAATATGCTGGGTTATGCCTCCGGCTTCGCCTTCGGCAACATCTGTTTTTCGGATGGCGTCGAGAATCGATGTCTTACCGTGGTCAACATGTCCCATGACGGTGACAACTGGCGGTCTCGGCTGTTTTTCTCCACCTTCCTGTTCCTGGTCGAGTATCTGTATGCCTATTTCTTCGGTGACTCCCTGTTCAACTTCATAGCCGAAGTCGGCAGCAATCAGCATGGCCGTATCGACATCCACGGGCTGGTTCATGGTGGCCATGACCCCCAGGCCCATCAACTTGCCAATCACTTCACTGGCCTTGATCCGCATCTTTGCGGCCAGATCGCCAACGGTTATGGAGTCGTAGACCTTGATACGTTTCTTGCTGGCCTTCATCTCCAGAGGCGCGGCGGTCGGCTTGTGATCTTTCCTTCCTCGACCCTTCTTGCCGCGTCTACCGGCGGTACGCTGATAATCACTGCCAAAATGGGTATATTTTACAGCTTTTTTACCCTTTTTCAGTCCCTTGCCAGTTTTGCGGTCAAGCTCGTCTGCGCTCTCCGGCTGGGTACCTTTGCGGCCCTTCTTTTTCGGCCGGCCATCCTCAACTGCAGCTGCGGCGCCAAATACCTGATCCGGGCCCTTGGCAGCAGCGGCCGGTTTGCCAGGTTTCCGTTTGGGTCGCGGGGGTGCGGGTTTTTCTTCCTCAACAGGAATGTCGATGGTACCGACGACCTTGGCATAGTTCTTTCGCGGTTCCTCTTTCTTGACCTTCTTGCCGGGTTTCTTTTTCTCCTTGCCCGTTTTAGCCGATTCTTCAGCGGTCTCCAGGTTCTGCCCTTCGACATCGGCCTCGGCGACACCCTGCTCTTCACCTCCAGCGGCTTCAACGGTTTCGGTGGGTATCTCTTCCTGCTCGTCACCGTGCTCAACGGCAGGAGTCTCCGGGGCTTTCTCCTCCGCGGATTCTCCCTCGTCCTGATCGGCGGCCGTTACCTGAGTTTCCGTCGCTTCTTCAGCTTGAGGTGTCTGTTCCGTCTCTTCGGTTGCAGCCTCTTCACCTTCCGGCTCCGTTGCCCTCGCCTCGAGGTGATCCCCGGTTTCGGCTTCGTCTTTTTCTTCCTGATCACTTTCCTGTGATTCAGCCTTCTTCCGCCTGATGATCGTCGCTCTCCGGCGAATAACCGTCGGTCCGGCAGATGCGCTGATGCGTTTTTCGACGAGTTCCGTATCGGTGGTCTTCAAAACGGTTTTACGGATCTTCTCAGCGGTCTCCTCGTCAACCGTCGAACTATGGCCTTTGATATCATAGCCCAGTTCCATCAGTTTCGAAGCCAATGCCTTACTGCTCATTCCGGCCTCTTTTGCCAGCTCGTAAATCCTCACCCTGCTCATCATCTGCTCCCGTAGTACATCTCTACAGCAAAAATGCTCTCATACCTTCCGGCTCTTCTCTGGTGGAAAGTTATGCCTGAGCGTCATTTAAAAGTCAACTTACTTTCTAAATGTTTTTCGCCACTTTTGTTCTTGTGCAAGAAAACTGTCCTTACATTTTGCCGCCTTGCAGCAATATGCCCCCCTGCCGGTGAATCTCTGCAATTCATCATGCACCGGGCCGCCGGGCATCCAGACAAAACGGTGAAGCGTGTCTTTATCAGCTTTGGTCCGGCAGACGACGCATGTTCTGACTGGAGGGGCCACAGGAGGCTATTTCTCTTCTTCCGTTTCAGTATTTTCCGGGGTCTGCCCTCCGCCTTCGGGCGTATCGCCTTCTGCGGGGGCATCCTCACTCTCTTCGGCCGGTGCGGCTGTGTTCTCTTCTACCTGCTTTGCCGGCTCGTCTGCGGCCTGATCTTCCAGCTGCTCCCCGGCCGCGTCTTCTGAATTCTGTCCGACCTCAACTTCCTCAGCTCCCTCAGCTCCCTCAGCTCCCTCAACTTCCGTCCTCGAGGCGTAATCCGGAGCGTCTTCGGCGGCCTGTTTGGCCGCATCGATCAACCTCTCAGCCATTTCCTCATCGATAGCCCGCAAAACAACAAGGGTCTCGACACTGGCTTTGGCCAGTTCATGCACGGAGAGGATCCCCTTGGCAAAGAGCTGGTCGGCAAGTGGCTCTTCAATGCCTTCGAGCGACAGTAAGCTCTGGTACCCTTCGTCCTCGAGATTCTCATATCGCTGCTCGCTCTTGACGTCTATGCGCCATCCGAGCAGTCTGGATGCCAGCCTGACGTTTTGGCCCTGCCGGCCGATGGCCAGCGAAAGCTGGTCATTGGGAACGACGACCAGAAGCGACTGGCTTTCCTCATCCACCCGTACCATGGAAACATGGGCAGGAGCCAGGGCGTTATATACATACTTGGCGGGGTCCGGACTCCAGGTAACGATATCTATTCTTTCTCCCTGCAGTTCCTGGACGACGTTTTGGACCCGCGATCCTTTCATGCCGACACAAGCGCCGACCGGGTCGACATCGGTTTCCATGGAACTTACGGCAATCTTGGCCCTAAACCCGGGTTCCCTGCTGACGCCCATTATCTTGACGATGCCTTCGGCTATCTCCGGCACCTCCATCTGAAAAAGCTTGGCGAGAAAATCGTCGCAGGTCCGGGAGAGGATCAATTGTGACTCCCTGGTCGTCTGACGCACTTCCTGGAGAAAAGCCCGGATCCTGTCTCCCTGCTTGAAGGAGCGCTTGGGAATCTGCTGATCCTTGGGCAGCACAGCATCGGTCCGGCCAAGGTTGACGATCATGTTGCCGCGCTCGAAGCGCTGGACGATGCCGCTGACGACTTCGCCGATCCGGCCCTTGAACATCTCGTAGATAACTTCCCTTTCGGCGTCCTTCATTTTATGGATGATAACCTGTTTGGCAGACTGGGCCGCTATCCTGCCAAGATCCTCGATCTTATCCATTTTTTCGCCGAGCTCATCACCGAGCTGTACCTCAGGGTCGAGTCTGACAGCCTCTTCCAGGGCTATTTCCGTCTGTTCGTCTTCGGCGTTTTCAACGACGCTGCGAAACTGAAATATCTCAACCTCTCCATACTCTTCGTTATAGCGAACCTCGATATCTCTGCGGCTGCCCAGTCTTTTCCGTGCGGCCGATGCAACCGCTTCTTCTATTGCCTCAATCAGAAGCCGCTTGTCAAATCCTCTATCCCTGCTGATCTGATCGATAATGCGTTTTAAGTCTGACAGCATCCTCTTACTCCACCGTTTTTGTCCAAACTCCTAAGAACGGACACTCATTCATATTTCGACAAGGCATCCGCCCAGTCACAAAGCAAGTCGCGCCGTACTGACCATATCGAAGGTGAAACGCAGCTTTTCCCCTTGCTCGGTCAAGAGGGTTATCGTCTCACCGTCCACTCCGGAAATGACTCCGATAAAGGTTTTTTGCCCATCCACGGGGTCCTGGAGCTTTACTTTCGCCCGTTGACCACTGAACCGCCGAAAATCTTCGGTCTTATAGAGCTTTCTTTCCAGCCCCGGCGATGAAACCTCAAGATGGTACTTATGATCAATAATATCTTCGACGTCCAAATAGTCGCTCAGCTCTCTGCTGACCCGGCCGCAATGCTCAAGAGTAACACCCTCTTCGGTATCGATAAAGACCCGGAGGACCCAGCCATGCTGTTCTCTTCTAAACTGCACCTCGACAAGCTCAAGGCCCATGGAAGGAAGAAGCTCCTCGGCAAAATCACGCACTCTGTCCACTACTAACTCGCTCATCACATCCTACTGACGTTATTCACAACACTACCCAACCTGCCTGTCTGGCCGAATCGAAAATCGTCAGACAGGGCCGGGTAACAGGCATAAAAAAAAGCGGGCAAAGCCCACTTTCAAAAACCCGTCTTGACGACGGTATACCTGGAATCCTCTGATTCCAGCTCCACCGGTACCCTATACCTCTGTGGAGCGGGCAACGAGGTTCGAACTCGCGACCTCAAGCTTGGGAAGCTTGCGCTCTACCAACTGAGCTACGCCCGCACGGACCTGTCTCAAGCGGAGAATTTAAACATTTTACAAGAAGATTGTCAAGGGATAAGGTCTTTTATTACGGTAAAGGTGCATCATTCCCCGTGTCTTGCGTTATTACAGGGGGTCTTTTTTCAAACCGGACAATGGCGGAGCTGTTTGACATTTACCTGGCAAGGCATAGAATACACTCTGCACAGTTCCGTTGGGACCCGGTTGGCCGGGCTGAGTAGAGAGTATGAAAAAAAATAGCGATTGACAAACACCCGGCTGGCTTATAGAACATCTGACTATTTTCCGGCCCAAGAACAGGCGTTTTCCTGGCGGGGCCTCCCCAGGTGAGCTCAGGCCGGCCGAAAGGACGAGGAAAAGACAATCACTGCCAACAGAGATGAACAATGACTTCTCTTTGAACGTCGGCCCACTGTATATATATACTCGATATACGTTTGAGCAGGAAGACGCCGACATAATAAATGCCACTCTGTTCCAAAGACATCATCTTTGCGGAGTCGGCAGCCTTTTGCACCACAGATAGTCCATGACTGAAAAAACCCTGATTATAGCAGAAAAGCCCAGCGTCGCTCTTGACCTGGTCAAAACCCTGCCCGGCAAGTTCACAAAAAACAAGACCCACTACGAAGGCGACACCCATGTCGTCTCCTTTGCCGTAGGCCACCTTGTCTCCATCTGTTACCCGGAAGAAATCGACAGCAAGTTCCAGAAGTGGAACCTCGAAGACCTGCCGATTCTCCCGGAAGAGTTTCCACTCAAAAGCCTCCCAAACACCAAGGGACAGCTCAACGCCCTGCAGAAGCTTATCCGGCGCAAGGATATATCGAGAATAATCAATGCCTGCGACGCCGGACGTGAGGGCGAGCTGATCTTTAAAAACATCATCCGCTACGTCTGGAACAATTCCGTGGCCAAGAAGTCGTTTCAGCGTCTCTGGCTACAGTCTATGACCAGCGATGCCATCGGCAAAGCCTTCAGCAACCTGCGCCGCGAGGACGAAATGCTGCCCCTCGAGGACACCGCCCTCTGCCGCTCGGAATCGGACTGGCTCATTGGCATCAATGCCACCCGGGCCCTCACCGGCTTCAACTCTCGTTACGGCGGCTTCTTTCTCACCCCCTGCGGACGGGTCCAGACGCCAACGCTTTCACTTCTGGTCAAAAGGGAAAAAGCGCGCAAGGAATTCAAACCCCGCACCTATTTCAATCTGCTCTCCACCTTCGCTCACGAAAAAAACACCTATGTGGGTAAATGGATAGACCCCGAATTTTCAACCGATCCCCAGGATCCCCACCTGCGGGCCGATAGAATATGGGACGACGCCAAAGCCGACGACATAATAGCCAAATGCTCCGGAAAAAAAGCAAAGGTATCGGAGAAAAGCAAACAGTCCTCGCAGAAATCGCCTCAGCTCTACGACCTCACCTCGCTGCAGCGCGAGGCAAACTCCAGGTTCGGCTTTTCGGCCAAAAACACATTGGGCATTGCCCAGGCCCTCTACGAGCGGCACAAGGTGCTCACCTATCCCAGGACCGACTCCAGATATCTCCCCGAAGACTATGTTCAAAGCGTCCGCCAAACCATGGAGTGCCAGCTTGGCTGGCAACTCAGCGAGTTCGCCCGGACCGCCCTGGAGAAAAAGTATATAAAAAAGGACAGGCGCATATTCGACAACCGGAAAATCAGCGACCATCACGCCATCATTCCCACCAGTCTTCTGCCCAAAAATCTCAGCGAGCCGGAGCAGAAGATATACCTTATGGTTGTCCAGCGATTTCTGGCAGTGTTTTTTCCTGCCGCCAGATTTCTTATCACCCGACGTCTATCCGTGGTCATGAAAGAAACCTTTCTTACCGAAGGAAAAATAATGACCGAGCCGGGCTGGAAGGCCATATATGGAAAAGTCCAGGAAAGCGGCGAGGGGACGATACTCGAGCCTCTTGCCGATTCGGTTGAGGTTGTCTGCGATCACATCGACAAAGAGCAAAAAGAAACCAAACCACCGCCGCGTTTCAATGAATCAACGCTCCTCTCCGCCATGGAGAATTCCGGCAAACTTGTGGAGGATGAAGAGTTGGCCGAGGCCATGAAAGAGCGCGGGCTGGGTACGCCAGCCACCCGAGCGGCGATCATCGAGAAACTGATCAAGGAAAAATATGTCATCCGTGAAGGCAAGGACCTGACGCCGACAGGCAAGGCTTTCGAACTGCTGACTCTGCTCGATGCCATGAAGATCGATGTTCTGGCCTCACCAGAAATGACCGGAGAATGGGAGTACAAGCTCAACCAGATCCTCAAGGGAGAATTGACCAGGGAAATCTTCATGCAGGAGGTCCGTGAGTTGACAAGGCACATTACTTCCCAGATTGTCAACTTCGACGACACAGAAGTACGCCCTGAAGCCTCTTTCAGCCCGATGAACGGTGTCCGGTATTTCGAGTCACCCACTGCCTACCATGCCGAAGACGACTCCATCACTATCCGCAAGGTTCTCGGCGGCAGGGTAATGGAAGACCGAGAGATTCGCGCTCTGATCAAGGGCGAGACCATAGGACCATTCAGCGACTTCATTTCCAAGAAAGGCAAGCCTTTCACCGCCTCGGTCCAATTAAAGAAAAACAAGGTTGATTTCCTCTTCGCCAACTCCACCGACGATCTCGACATCGACAGTATCACCGCCCAGCAATCTTTGGGAAAATCACCCGTCGACAATACCGAAGTTTATGAAACTCCGGTAGGCTACATGTCGAAGTCCGCTCTTGAGGGCGACGACAAAAACGGTCTCAAAATAAGCAAGATAATTCTCTTGCGTGAAATAACGCCATCAATCATATCCCAGCTGCTGAACTCCGGCAAAACAGAGCTCATAAAGGGGTTTATCTCCAAAAAACGCAGACCTTTTGACGCCTATCTTCTTTTAGCGAAAAATGGTAAAATCTCCTTTGAGTTTCCCCCCAGAACCTCGAAGAAAAAAAAATAAGAAGCGTGCCATAACGGAAGGTCACCAACTAAAACTATGAAAAAACTAAAAAAAGAACATATCTCCAAATCAGGGCTGGAGCTTGCTATGACCTGCGCCCAAGTGGCCGAAGACGCCAAAGCCGAGGAGCTGGTGATACTCGACGTTCAGGGCCTTTCCTCCTTTACCGACTATTTCGTCATCATGAACGGACGGTCAACCCGCCATGTACAGGGAATCGCCGAGGCCATCGAAGGAGGGCTTCACTCAAAACGCATCAAGGCCTCCCATGCCGAAGGTTTGGAGGAAGGCAAATGGGTGCTCCTCGACTTCGACGACGTCGTTATCCATATTTTTTACTACGACCAGCGAGAGTTCTACAACCTCGAAGGACTATGGCATGATGCCAGAAAGGTGGAGATTGAAACACAATAGCTTGCCGCAGCAGAAGCGCCGGCCTGTCTATATGTTTCATAACTTTACAACAACGGTAAGAGACACGTCATGCAATATTTGAGCACACGGGGAGGCATCTCTCCTATTTCCTTCAGCCAGGCGGTAATGATGGGCCTGGCCTCGGACGGCGGCCTGCTGCTGCCGAGGAACATCCCCAAGATAGGGGCCAATACCTTCAACTCCTGGTCGGAATTGAGCTATGAAGAGCTGGCCTTTGAAATCATGTCCCGCTTCATCGACGATATCCCCTCCAGCAGTCTGCGGGACCTTATTGCCAAGAGCTATGCCGGTTTCACGTCGCCCGAGGTTACACCACTCGTTCACCACGGCAGCCTGCACATTCTCGAACTCTTTCACGGTCCGACCCTGGCTTTTAAAGACGTGGCCCTGCAGTTTCTCGGCAACCTCTTCGAGTATCTTTTGCAAAAGAACGAAAGCTATCTCAACATCCTCGGCGCAACCTCCGGCGACACCGGCAGTGCCGCCATCTACGGCGTCCGCGGCAAGGAACGTATCAATATTTTCATCCTCCACCCTCACAACCGCATCTCACCCGTGCAGGAGAGGCAGATGACCACCGTCGGCGACGGTAATGTCTACAACATCGCCATTGAAGGCACCTTCGACGACGGCCAAGCCATCGTCAAAGAAATATTCAACAACCTGGAATTCAAAGAGAAGTATCATCTTGGTGCCGTCAATTCGATAAACTGGGCACGGGTGCTGGCCCAGGTTGTCTACTATGTCTACAGCTGCCTGCACGTGATCAAGCACGAAAATGACAAGGCCATGGATTTTTCCGTTCCCACCGGCAACTTCGGCGATATTTTCGCTGGATACATAGCAAAACATCTGCTGCCCGAGGGAACCATCCGCAGACTGATCCTGGCAACCAACGACAACGACATTCTCAGCCGCTTCGTCAACCTCGGCGACTACTCCAAGGCAGATGTGAAAGCGACAACCAGCCCATCCATGGATATTCAAGCTGCCTCCAATTTTGAGCGCTACCTCTACTACCTGCTCGACAAAAACAGTAACAGGACTGCAGAAGCCATGGTCGAATTCAGCGAGAAAGGGTCCTTGCAACTCAGCGGCTGCCGCGACCAGATAAAAAGAGACTTCAACGCCGTCGCCGTCACCGGCGATCAGGTCGAGGAAACCATTCGCAGCTTCAAGAAAGACCACGGGTATCTGCTGGATCCCCACACCGCCGTGGGCGTATGTGCAGGACTTGAGCGACAGCAGCGCAACATCCCCATGATCTGTCTGGCCACAGCCCACCCGGCCAAATTTGCTGATACGGTGAGAAAAGCCACCGGGGTCGACCCCAAAGTACCCGATGTACTGGAGGGGCTGTTCGAAAAAGAATCCCGCTGCCAGGTGATGGCCGCCGACCGCGACCTGATACGAGAATACGTCCAGACCAATGCCATAACCGAAACAAATGACTGACGCCAGCTACCTCAGCCGGGTCGACTCGACCGTCTCACACCTCCGACGCCGGCTGCCCTACTCACCGGATATACTGCTCCAACTGGGCACAGGTCTGGGTGGTCTGGCCGAAAAGCTCGAGGCCGATGCCGTCATCCCCTATGCCGAAATACCCGATTTTCCCACCGCCACGGTAAGCAGCCACCACGGAAACCTTATTATGGCCAGGCTGGGCGGGAAGAAACTCGCTGTACTTCAGGGACGTTTCCACTATTATGAAGGCTATTCTACCCGGGAGGTTGCCTTTCCCGTTCGCGTTCTCTCACTTCTGGGAGCGCATACGCTCATTGTCACCAATGCCGCCGGTGGCCTCAACCCTCTTTTTCAGCCGGGGACGATCATGATCATGCGCGATCATCTCAACTTTCTCGGGGAAAATCCGCTGCGAGGTACCAATATCGATGCCTGGGGCCCCCGCTTTCCCGATCTCTCCCAGGTCTACGATGGCGCCCTCATAAAGAAAACACTGGACTGCGCCACGGCCTGCAGCATCGACAAAGTCGTCACCGGCGTCTATGTCTGTATTCCCGGCCCCAGCCTGGAGACACCCGCCGAGACACGCTGGCTGCGCCAGTGCGGTGCCGACGGCGTCGGCATGAGTTCAATTCCGGAAGTGCTGGTCGCCGTTCACGGCGGACTGAAGGTTCTTGGTCTTTCAGCCATTGCCAACGTCAATAACCCCGATGATTTTCAGCCCATCCTGCTCGATGACATCATCGCCACTGCCGCTGCAATCGAACCGAGGATGGAAAAGCTCCTATTTGAGCTTATTGCCCGGATATAGCTTTTTCATTCCCGCTCATCAACCTTCCACAATACATCTACGGCATGACACACAAACAGGCAGATTGTATTTTCACCGGAAGATACCTCCTGACGGACGGTTTCCAGGAGAACATCGTTGAAAACGGCGGCATTGCCGTAAAAGGTGATACCATCGTCGCCATCGGCGAGGCCGAGAGCCTGCACCGCGAATTTGCCGAAGCGCCCGTCATCCATGAAGAGCACGGCCTGCTTATGCCCGGGCTCATCAACTGTCATACCCACGCGGCCATGTCCTGCTTTCGCGGTCTCGCCGACGATCTGCCGCTTATGACCTGGCTGGAAAAACACATTTTTCCCATAGAGGCCAAGCTCACTCCCGAGATGGTTTATAGCTCGACGCTACTCTCCATTGCCGAAATGATTAAATCGGGGACCACCAGCTTCTGCGACATGTATCTCTTCTCACAGGAGGTGGCCAGGGCCGCCGATGCTGCCGGCATTCGCGCCTGGATCGGCGAGGTTCTCTATGATTTTCCCTCACCCTGCTATGGCCCTGTGGAAAACGGCATCGCCTATGTCAGCGAACTGTTTGAAGAGTATCGCCGCAATCCGCTCATATCCATCACGGTGGACCCCCACAGCGTCTACACCTGCTCCCCTGACCTGCTGGTCCGACTCGGCCAGCTGGCCGCCGACAACGACAGCCTCTATGTCATTCACCTCGCCGAAAACGATGCGGAGGTAGCCACCTGCCTTGAGCGCTACGGGGCAGGTCCAGTAGATCATCTCCACAAACTCGGCCTGCTCTCAAACACCACTCTCGCCTGTCACTGCGTCAAGGTCGCCGGTCACGAACCGGCTCTGCTCGCCGAAAAGCAGGTAAAAGTGGTTCATTGCGCCGAATCCAACATGAAACTGGCCTCGGGTATCGCTCCAGTGGTCGAGCTTCTCAATACCGGCATCACCGTTGCTCTGGGAACAGACGGCAGTGCCAGCAACAATGATGTCGATATGTTCAGCGAGATGAACAGCGTCGCCACGGTCCAGAAAGTCACCAACATGGATCCCACGGTGATGAGCGCCGAGCAGACACTGCGTGCGGCAACCGCCGATGGGGCTCTGGCCCTTAATGCCGGTGATCAGCTGGGCACCCTCGCCGTCGGCAAAAAGGCCGATTTCATCGTTCTTGACCTCGATCAGCCGCACCTGACGCCTCTCTACAATATTCCCTCACATCTTACCTATGCCGCACGCGGCGCCGATGTCATACACAGTTTTGTCGGCGGTCGTCAGTTGATGAAAAATCGCCGGTTGCTGACCATAGACGAGCCCCGGCTGCTGGCTGAGATGCGCGTGATGGGGGAAAATATTTTCCGCTTGAACAACGGTGGGCTTACGGCGTGAATCGGCAGTGTTCCAGCAGCAGCCTGCTGAAAACTCTGGCGGCAGATAGTCAGTCTTGACTTTCTCCCCATACTGCTCTACATTCAGAATTCCCGTATGGTAAAGGACTGTCCATTGTCCCTGTGGCGCAACCGGGGTCAGATCAATCTACATTGAGGATGTGTTATGTTTGGACTTGGAATGCCGGAACTGATTGTCATTCTGGTAATTATTGTAATTATTTTCGGAGCCGGCAAACTTCCTGAAATCGGCTCGGGCATAGGCAAGGGCATCAAGAACTTCAAAGAAGCCACCAAACAACAGGAAGAGGAAAAAAAGAAGAAAATCGATGACGAGGAAAAACCCGACTCTTCTGCCTGAGTCCTTTCCCAGCGCATCATATGTAATGTAAGGAGAATGATATGTTCGGATTAGGAACTCCGGAGCTCGTTGTAATTCTGGGCATCGCCTTTCTGATTTTCGGCGGCAAGAAGCTGCCGGAAATAGGTTCAGGCCTCGGCAAAGCCATCTCTTCGTTTAAACGCGGCATAAATGATGCCGAAGAAGGCGGCAAGGATTTAATCGACTCCATTCCCGGCGTCAAAGAGGCCGCCGAGGTCAAGGAGAAGGTCGATCAGGTAAAAAACATAGGGAAAGTACTGAAATAATCTACTCCCGCCGACGGTCTCCGGCAACACGGCCGTCAGCGGGTCTTTATCCGGCGCTCGATCCCGCCTCTTCTTCATCTTTCGTTGCAGCGCAGCCACCCCTCCATCCATCCCCACAGACAATCAGAAATCACGTTCCGTTTCGAATGTGCCGGTATGATGTTATGGCAACACCACAGTCTCCCCTCTTTTTCATCAAAGATCGGCTTCGCAGCCGACCGACGGCCTTCCTCGCCTGAAATGGGCACTGCCATACTCCTCCTGCTCGGAGCAGGAAGGTTTCTTCCAAAGGCGGCAGGCCATGTTTTCAGCTTCAAAGTCGAACTCACCACCGGAGTATCCGGGAGAGCTATACTCCTGAATCGCTCTCTTCTCCGGTCTCCATTTTCACATCTTCTCACTACCTAATTCGTAAGGTTGTGTATTCGTGTGCCACTAAATGTCAACGAGTCGCGGATCGGAATAGATCTTTTCACGGGAGGTCATGCACCCATATCCGGCTGCAGGCGACCGTGAAAATATCCCCTGTCTCCCTGGAATTGGACAAGCTCTGCTTCAGGGGGAATCAAATGTTCACATACCCAAGCGCTTCCCAGTCTGATCAATACCGTAAATACTGCCAACAGTGATTTTTCCGGGGAGGTGGTATAAAGGCCTCCCCCATCACTGGGCGTTTCAACTGACGATACCTCCCAAAACACCCCTTTCCTTGACGTCCTATCACTCTGTTTTTACATGATAAAATCAAAGAACATTGACTTCGTTTTTTTTTCATGCTAATAATGCGAGTTCGTCGCAACTATTTCTTTACGATCAGGCCAGAAGTACCCCTCCGGTTCACATTCTGCCATAATAATTTTCTGCCTCCGGCAGTCTCTTTTCTACTATCAGGAGAAAACATGTGTCGTCTAGCCTTGAAATCAGCCAATGAACCATTCTCACCGTACTCGGTTCTGACAGCCATGGAGGCCATGAAGGAAGGATATGACGGCTCCGGCCTCGGCCTTCTGCTTCGCGGCCTGGAATTCGAGGATTTTAAGTATAATCCAAGGTTTCCCGTACTCTCCGGCATTGCTCACAGTAAGAAGGCAGAATACCGGCTTGATGAATACATGGATGCCAACGGCTACGAACTCAAATACGACCATCGTTTTGCCATGCGTCCCGGCCTCATCGAAGCCAAGGACCGCTTCCGCTATTTTCTCAGGGCCTACCGCATGCCGGAGTCCTACAAGGAAAAGAGCCAGGAAGAGCGCGAGGCCAAACTGTTGCGGACACGTATCGCCCTGCGCCGGATAGGCGAAGACAACGGCGACGATTTGACGGTTTTCTCTTTCTATCCCGATGTTGCCATGATCAAAGAAGTCGGCTGGCCGCTACAGGTAGGCGACGCCCTTTGTCTTGACGACGGCCAGATCAAATCACGGGTCTGTATGGCTCAGGGGCGCCAGAACACCAATTACGGCATTAATCTCTATGCCTGCCATCCTTTTTTCATCCAGGGCATCGCCACCATGACCAACGGCGAAAACACCGCCTTCGTTCCTATTCGTGACTGGTTGCTCGGCAGAAAGCTTCCCGGATATATGGGCTACCAGAGCGACTCCGAGGTCTTTGCCCATATACTTCATTATACGCTCAAAGAGTTGAAGCTGCCGCTGCAGGCCTATAAGCATATTATCACGCCACTCAGCAACACGGAACTCGATGAGCACCCCCAGGGCGAGTTTCTGCGCGGCCTGCGCAATGTCTGCAAACGGCTGATAATAGACGGCCCCAATGCCGTCATCGGTACCCTTCCCGATGAAACCTGTCTGCTGGTCATGGACCAGAAGAAACTGCGGCCGGCCACCGTCGGCGGTCGGCCCGGCGAATGGGCAATCGCCTCGGAGATGTGCGGTGTCGATGCACTGGTGCCCGACCGCGACCCTGCTCTCGATTTTCAGCCCATGCGTGAACATACAGTACTTATACCCCCCGATAGAAAGGAATTGACAATATGGTCTCAGCTCGATCCGTATCCGTTACCCCAAGCAGCTTAACCTACAGCGATCTCCCCTGGATAATCGAACACCGCGAGGACCGCTGTACTCTCTGCGGCCGCTGTACGGCCATCTGCCCGAAAGAGGCTATTTACCTCGGTCATTTTCGCCAGAGAATTCCAAAACTCGACGTCTTCAGCACCAAGAGGCAGACCGAGTACCGGACTTTTACCGGCATACGCCAGAACACCAATATGGCCAACAGCTGCATTGGCTGCGCCATGTGCGAGATGATTTGCCCCAACGAGGCCATCGCTCCCCATCCAAATACCAGTGAAAACCGTTCACTGTTCTACAACAATCAGAAAGGCGAACCCTATAAGCGTGGTGGCAGACGCAACGTCACCGGCCCGACCCTGCTCGACCGCATTATGTTCGACCGCATCTCCATGCTCACCGATCCGGCGCTCGATGCCGGCCGGCACGAATTCAACATCACCACTTCGCTGGGCCGGGTGCTGCCGCCTGAGGAGTTTTTGCAAAAGAACATGAACGGTGGCTGGATTCCGCCGACCCGGGAAATTTTCCCCTTCGTCATCGGCTCCATGTCATTTGGTGCACTGTCACCCAATATGTGGCTGGGCCTGCTGCAGGGGGTCGCCTACTGCAACGAGGTCCTGGGCATTCCAGTTGTCATGTGCACCGGTGAGGGCGGTTGCCCTCCCTGGGTGCTGAGGAGCCCCTATCTCAAATATCTCATACTCCAGATCGCCTCAGGGTACTTCGGCTGGGATGAAATCATCCGAGCCATTCCCGAAATGCAGTGCGATCCGGCAGCCATCGAGATCAAATATGGTCAGGGCGCCAAACCGGGCGACGGCGGCCTTCTCATGTGGTTCAAGGTCTCCGAACTCATAGCCAGATTGCGGGGCGTGCCGGAGGGAGTCGATCTGCCTTCGCCGCCGGTTCACCAGACGCTGTACTCCATCGAAGAAAGCGTTATGAAGATGATCCAGTCGCTGTCCATGGCCTTTGGCCACAAGGTTCCCGTCTATCCCAAGATCTCGGCCTCAACTTCGGCCAAATCTGTTCTTAACAACCTGGTGAGAAACCCCTACGCCGCCGGTCTGATGATCGACGGCATCGACGGCGGTACCGGCGCCGCCTATGACGTCTCCATGGCCGCAACCGGTCATCCCATCGCTTCCAATGTGCGCGAGTGTTATCTCGATCTGGCCAAACAGGGTAAACAAAACGAGATTCCCATCTTCGCCGCCGGCGGTATCGGTAAAAACGGCAACGTCGCCCAAAACGGCATGGCCCTGATTATGCTTGGCGCCTCCGGCGTCCATATCGGCAAATACGTCATGCAGGCTGCCGCAGGCTGTCTTGGCAACGAGAAGAACCGCTGCAATGTCTGCAACGTCGGTATCTGCCCCAAGGGTATCACCAGCCAGAATCCCAAACTTTACAGACGGCTCGATCCTGACCTTGTAGCCCAGCGTGTGGCCGATATGTTCATGTCCATACGCACCGAGGCAAAAAAGATCATGGCGCCTCTGGGCCGATCGCAGAGTCTGCCGGTGGGCATGTCCGATGCCTTGGGAATAAACGATAAGGCGGCTGCGGAAAGGCTGCAGATCAAATATGTCTGTTAGATGAAATGAGCGAAGAGCCCCGACGGTTCTCGCCGTCAGGTATTTATAAGGAGTGACCAGTGACTACTACCGTTGTGAAAGGCCTCGACCAGCAGGGGCAGCGTATCAGCTCTATGGATTTTGAAAAGCTCGTACGCGACGCAGCCAGGGAGTCCGGCGAAATCGATCTGGAAACCTATGGCCAGCATAACATCGGCATTCGCCTTAAAAGAGAAGATGGGCTCCAGCTGCACCTCAAGGGTCCCGCCGGTCAGCGCCTCGGCTGCATGGGTATGCCCGGCACCACGATTACCTGCGACGGCGCCGCCTCCGATGACGTCGGCTATCTCAATATCGGCGCAGAAATCACCGTCAAGGGCAATGCCACCAACGGTGTCTGCAACGCCATGGCCAACGGCAAGGTTTTCATCGGCGGCTCCATAGGCGCTCGCGGTCTGACCATGACCAAATGGAACCCCGATTTCGACCGGCCCGAACTCTGGGTACTTGGCTCCACAGGCGACTCGTTTGCCGAATTCAACTGCGGCGGCATAGCCGTGGTATGCGGCGAAGAAGCCAAAAATGCCGACAATGTCCTCGGCTATCGCCCCTGCATCGGCATGGTCGGCGGCACCATCTTTTTTCGCGGCAAGATAGACGGTTCCTTCTCCAAAACCAATGCCAGACTGCAGCAACTCGACGATGAGCAGTGGCAGTGGCTGTGTGACAACACACCGGCCTTCCTCGAAAAAATCGGCCGACCTGAACTCCTCGAGAAATTCAGCATCAGGGAGGAGTGGCAGGCGCTTGTCGCCATCTCCCCACAGGAGCGAGCACTGATGTTCTCCGGGCCGATGCCCATGGCCGAATTTCGCAATGATTTTTGGAACAAGGCTTTCGGCGGCGATCCCCTGCGCGACCTCTCGCCGGGTCTGGACCGCAGCCCGATAGACGCCATCGTCACCGGCGAGATGAGGAGGTTCAAACCCTACTGGGCCAACGCCGAACATGCCGCCCCCTGCACCTATTACTGTCCCATCCACATTCCCACCGTCGACCGGCTGCGCCTCATTCGTGAAGGCCGACTCGACGAGGCCTATGAACTGGTACTCAACTATACTCCGCTGCCGGGATCGGTCTGTGGAGCCATATGCCCCAATCTCTGCATGGAAAACTGTTCACGCTCAGGAGTCGACCAGCCCATCGAAATGCAGGTGCTCGGCCGGGCCGTCAGCGGTCATAAGGCTCCCGAACCGGAAGATCCCATCGGTAAAAAAGTAGCCGTCATCGGCGGCGGCCCCGGAGGCATGAACGCCGCCTGGCAGCTGGCACTCAAGGGGGTGGAAACCCATATCTACGAGAAGGATGAGCAGCTCGGCGGCAAACTGGCCCAGGTTGTTCCCTGGGAACGCCTCTCACAGGCCATCTGGGACGAAGAGGTGAGAAGATTCGTGGAAACACCCAATATCCACACCCATCTGGGGGTGGACATGGACCAAGAGACTTTTGATACACTGTATCAGGAATTCGAGTATATCATCATCGCCATAGGCACCCACAAGCCGCGCAGGCTTGAGTTTCCCGGCAGCGACCGAGTCATCACCGCTCTCGACTTCCTGAAATCGGCCAAAAGCAATCAGAACACTGCAGTCGGCAGGGAAGTGGTGGTCATCGGTGCCGGCAACGTCGGCTGCGACGTTGCCTGCGAAGCCTACCGCCTCGGTGCGGAGAAAGTAACCCTTGTCGATATCCAGAAGCCATTAGCCTTCGGTGCCGAAAAAGAAGCGGCCGAAAGCCACGGTGCCGCCTTCGTCTGGCCGGTCACCACCAAGGAGGTTACTGCGGAGGGACTGGTTTGCGACGACGGCACGCTTATCCCGGCCCAGACCGTTATCATCTCCATAGGCGACGTGCCCACCCTGCCCTTCCTGCCGGAATCCGTGGAGACGGTCACCGTCGGCGGCGCCGCCTGGATCAAAACCGACAAGGCCCATCTCACCAGCGATCCCAAAATCCTGGCCATCGGCGATGTCGAACGTCCCGGCCTGGCCACCAATGCCCTCGGCGCCGGCAAGACGGCTGCTGAATTTGTTCTCGCCAATTTTAAGGGTATACCCTGGCAGCCGTTTGCCAAGGAGGTCATTCCCCAGCAGGCGCTGACCATCACACACTATGTGCCTGAACCCGCCAGCAACACCGAGGATGACCAGGCGGCCAGATGCCTCTCCTGCGCAGCCTGCCGCGACTGCCATCTCTGCGAGACCATTTGTCCAACGGGAGCCATCAGCAGACGGGAGATCGATCAGAAGGTCGCGGCCGGCTCAACCATCAAGGCCGACTACGAATACGTCTCCGATGACGATAAATGCATCGCCTGCGGCTTCTGCGAGGATACCTGCCCCTGTGGAATATGGACGATGAATCCCTATTAGTCGGCAGATCTTGAGGTCTTTGGGGGGTGACAGGCGGTGAGAGAACATCGCATTGTACACCCCCTTTACCTGACTGCCAATTCCTTATAATTACTCGCCCCCCGCCCATTCCCCCGCTTCCTTTCAAGTACATTCAGTGC
>JGI12109J20283_10067434_pt1 | contig 21263 bp, 15 predicted proteins | sample ElkSlonscriptome_12_FD_20283 | JGI IMG/M metagenome (IMG submission 20283)
GCAGACCCTGGCCGATGACCGTGCCGCCGAGGCACGACGATTGCAGAGTCTCATAGACGAGCGCACGGCGTGGGCAGAGTCGTTAGAGGTTCAGATAAACCATGAGCGAGAGGTGTTCGAGAAATCACGTCGCAGTCAGGCCCAATCAATTGATCGTCTGAAGCTCGCGCTGCAGTTGACTCGAACTGACCTCGTTGCGCGCGATCATCGCCTTAGTGAACTCAATGCGGTCATGGAAGAGCGACAACACCAGCTCAGCGATCAACTTCAGCACATCAACCTGATGAGTAGCAGCTTGTCCTGGCGGCTTACACGTCCATTGCGTTTTGCATCGCGCCTGACGCGAAAATGTATAGAAGTCCAGCTGTGGAATCCCTTGAAATGGCCATCGATTGCCAAGTCCGGAGCCAAGGTGCTCAAGGCCGATGGTGCGAAGGGGATTTTGCGGGCCTTGTATACCGCTCCCAAGGTTGAAGAGGTCAGCACCGACGTGCAGGAACACGCCTTTGATCAAGCGCACTCTGAGCAGCAACCAGTCACTATCAAATCTGCTCAGGCTCCAACATTCAGCATTATTATTCCAGTTTTCAATAAGCTTGAATTCACCTCGGCCTGCCTGGAAAGTATCGCTGAGTACGGCGCAGAGACCAGTTTCGAGATTATTGTGGTAGACGATTGTTCCAGTGATGGAACGCAAGACTACCTCTCTGAATGTACGGGCATTCGTGCGTTCAGAAATGAGCAGAATTCAGGATTTATCGACAGCTGTAATCGCGGTGCATCCGAGGCCTGCGGTGAATTTTTGCTGTTTCTCAACAACGATACGACGGTAACTCCCGGTTGGCTGGATGCACTGCTGACGCCATTTGAAAACGATCCCAACGCCGGTATTGTTGGTGCACGCTTGGTCTATCCTGATGGACGGCTGCAAGAAGCCGGTGGCATTATTTTTAGTGACGCCAGCGGTTGGAACTACGGTAGAGGTGAAGATCCCCAACAGCCGCAGTATGGTTTTCTCAGCGAGGCGGATTATGTTTCAGGTGCCTGTCTGGCGATTCGACGTCAGGACTTCGACACCTTGGGCGGCTTTGACACACGATATCGGCCCGCCTATTACGAAGACACTGATTTATGTTTTCAAGTTCGGGCCATGGGCAAGAAGGTTCTGGTGCAGCCCGCCTGCACGGTTATTCACCACGAAGGTGCAACCTCTGGTACGGATGAAAGTAGCGGTGCCAAGCGCTATCAGGTCGTCAATCGCGAGCGCTTTTCGGAAAAATGGCGCTCGGTGCTTGACCAGCACCCTGACTCCAACCCGAATTTCGACCGCTCCGACCCGATTCGTCATATACGCTATCGGCGTTTCTCCAGGCGGGCGCTGGTGATTGATGCCACCACGCCACAGCCCGATCATGATTCCGGTTCAGTAAGGATTCGAGCGGTTATGGAGCTGCTGTTGGCGCGTGGCTATCAGGTTACATTTATGGCTGAAAATCGCATCTACGTCGACGGCTACACCGATCAATTAACTCAGGTCGGCATTGAAGTTCTGCACGCGCCATCCGTCGCACAATTCGACCCTTGGCTTGCAGAATACGGACAGGATCTGGATCTGGTTTTTGTTTGCAGGCATTACGTTTTGGCACCCATGCTGCCTCAGTTGACGCACTATGCCAGTCAGGCGCTGCTGGTTTTCGATACGGTCGATTTGCACTACCTGCGTGAGCTGCGTGAGGCGAAGTTGCTGGGTGATTCAGACCTTGCCGCGCAAGCTGCAGAAACACGTGAACAGGAATTAAGCCTGATTGCACAAGCCGATTTAACGCTGGTCGTGAGCCCGATCGAACAGGCACTGCTTGAACGGGAGAATCCGGATGCTGATATTCGGGTGCTGTCGAACATTCACCACGTGCATGGGCGCGGCGCGGATTGGTCAGAGCGCTTTGGCTTGTTGTTTGTCGGTGGCTTCCAGCACGTCCCCAACGTCGATGCGGTGCACTGGCTGGCGAGCGAAATTTTTCCGCGAGTACGTGCTGCGTTGCCAGACGTTGAGCTGCATCTGATCGGCAGCCGAATGCCAGATGATGTTCTGGCGCTGGAGCGCCATGAAGGTATTGTTGTGCACGGATTCGTTGAGGATCTGGACCCGCATCTGGCCAGTGCCCGAATTTCCCTAGCGCCACTGCGCTATGGCGCGGGTGTCAAGGGCAAGGTCAATCAGGCAATGAGCCACGGCCTGCCGGTTGTAGCGACGCGCTGTGCTGCCGAAGGCATGTACCTGGTGCACGAACAGGATGTGCTGGTGGCCGACGAGGCTGATCAATTTGCGGATGAAGTTATTCGCCTTTATCAAGACCAGGCACTATGGAATCGGCTGTCAGAAGGTGGTTTGGCTAACGTTGAAACGCACTTTTCGAGACGTGCTGCAGATTCGGTTCTGGCTAAACTGCAACCTGGTTTGTAGTGCCTCTCGCGCGGAAACGTCACGGTACCGGTCGCGTTTTGAGCCCATCCCGCAGACCAGACAGCATCGCTTTGGCGTGCTGCCAGCGCGGGGGGATCAAGCTGAACAGGCCGAATTTCCCTATCGCTCTCAAGCTGTCCTGAACGATAAATGCGATTGGTGCGCCTGATCGATAAAGAAACAAGCGATTTCGCATCATGGTGTAGAGCCGCTCTGGCGAGTGGCGGCGATAGGTGATTATGCCAAGCAGCTGCTCGCGGTCTCCGATTCGATGATCAAGCGTGGTATCGAAGCAGCCTAGAATCGTCAACCCCTTCCGCTGCGCTCGAAAACACCATTCCAGATCAATGTTGTCAATGAACCAGCTTGCTCGCATCGGCCCGACCGTTGGCCAGTGATCAAGATTGATCAGGCATCCAGACGTGATCAAGAAATCGCATGCGGCGCAGCCCTGTTCTTGGTCCAGGCGTTTATTGAACGGCAGGCGAAAGCGGATAAAAGGCGCGGACTGAGCGTCGTTATGGTCCCGAATGCGGGGGCCAATCGCCGCCACAGAGTGGCCGCTGGTCTGGTGGTCGTCGAGATGCCTGGTTAGCGTTGCGACAAAACCTTCTCCGATCTGACTGTCCTGGTCTAGCAACAGCGCGCGACTGAAATCTTGCTTGATCAATAGCTCTACACCGTGATTGATTGCCGCGCCGACGCCGATATTCTGACCAATTGGTTCGACCTGAATTGTTTCATCACTTTTTGAAAGCAGCAAATTCGTTGGGCCATTGTTGATAATGATGATTCGCTCGACTTGCGAAAAGAGGGATTGAATCAAAGCCTCCAGCCGCCCTAGCTCTGGATGATAAGCAACAATAACAGCCCCGGTTTTCCCTTCATTCCTCAAGAGAATTGATCCCAACTGAGTCCACTGGGCGTCTGGGCCTCATCAATATTGACAGTAGCTGAAAACTATTTTTCCTTCGCTGCGGTCTGGTCTCGCTGCGTTTTTTTGGCAGCGTTAGGAGCGCAGTTTTGAGCGTTGGCCAGTACCATTTTGCAACAACGCCCTGACGCCAGTTTTTTGCAGGTGTCCCGGCAGAGTACCCCACTCGACTTGTGGGTCGGATTTTTCGCCAGGCACGCCCAAGGATGGCCATGCCGAACATTTGCACCATCCGAAAAGCGAAGAAAACAAACCATATCAGCAGCAGAAACGGAGGCAGGTTTTTTCCGGCCACCCATATCGTGTTGCGCCATGCGCGGATGATGACTTCCAGGCTGCTGTTATCCGTTGAGGAGCCACGCTTGTGGAAAATCATTGCATCGGCCAGATAAACGCAGCGATGACCTGCAACTTGAGCCCGCAGGGCAATATCGACGTCCTCAAAGATCAAAAAAAAGTCTTCATCAAACAGGCCGATGTCATCAAATAAAGATCGGCGATAGATCGCAGCGCCCGCGCAGGCTCCAAAAACCCACGCATCTTGATCAACCTGCTTTGATGGTTGCCCTGAGGCCAGGTTGTAACCCGCGCCCAAACGCATCGAATACCCATCGCCTGCCGAATCCACCAAATGCGGTGGATCGTAGAGCAACATTCTGGATGCACCCAGGCTCGCCTCAGGGTATCGCTGCATCCCGGCGTGCAGGGCCGCCAGCCAGTCCGGCTCTGCCCGCGTGTCGTTATTGAGCAATACGATGAATGCTGCACGAGACTGCCGGATGCCATCGTTGACGGCTTTGGAAAAACCGCCGTTGTCATTGCGAGCAATTACCCGCACCCAATCAAAATCGCGGGCCAGTAGCTCGATGGATTCGTCACTGGACCCGTTGTCGACAACGACGGTTTCAAAGTTCTGAAACTGCTGAGTTCGCAGCGATTGAAGGCATTCGGGCAGGTGATGGGCACCATTCCAGTTGGGGATGATGACGCTGATCAACGGTGCGGCGGAGTTCATTGCGCCATCTTACAGATTACGCAATCTGCGCGCGCTGGTCACGTTGGGAATCGACTGCATTTTGCCAAGCAAGATCGCCAGCTGGTCGAAGTCTGCCACCTGCACAGTTAGCTCGATAGCCATTTGCTGGTTATCGTCTTCATGTCGAGTGTTCATCGCGCTGACGTTGACATTTTCGTGAGCCAGCAGGGTGGCCAAGTCACGCAGCAGTTCGCGTCGGTCCAGGGCCTCAATCAGGATTCGCGCTGGATAGTGGCTGCGTCCACGCTGCGCCCAGGCGACGGTCAAGATTCGCTCAGGATGCTGACGGATCAAATTCAGGAATTGACGGCAGTCCTGACGATGGATGCTCACGCCGCGCGATTGGGTGATGTAGCCACCAATCGCGTCGCCCGGCACCGGTTGGCAGCAGCTTGCCATTTGATGGAGCAATTTTCCGACGCCTTCAATCCGAATATCATCTTTCTCGTTTTCTTGAACCGGGCGGTCTTGAACGGTGATGCGCGAATTTTTTGGCGAGCGGGCTGTGTGAGCGCGCTCAACGGCACCAGCGACCTGGCCGGTGGTTAAATCACCGCTGCCGACGGCTACCAATAGATCATCCACGCGCTTGAAGTTGAAGGTGCTGATCACGCTTTCGAGATCATCCAGGTTCAAGTCCAAGCGACGGAATTCAGCTTCGATTGCCTGCCGCCCGTCGTCCAGATTGTCATCGTAGTTGGCCTGTTTGAACCAATGTCTGACTTTAGCCCGTGCTCGAGCGGTGCGGATGTAGCCCATGCGCGGGCTCATCCAATCGCGCGATGGTTTGGGTTCCTTGGCGGTCAGAATTTCAACGCGGTCGCCGTTTTGCAGCACGGTTGTCAACGGTACGATCCGGCCGTTGACCCGCGCGCCGCGACAGCGATGACCGACTTCGGTGTGGACAAGGTAGGCAAAATCAAGCGGCGTTGCGCCTGAAGCCAGATCTTTAACATCGCCCTGAGGCGTAAGAACATAGACCCGATCTTCGCCAGTTTCGTTACCGAAATCCTCAAGCAGGCTCTCGTCGTCATCACCCTGGCCGTCGAGCAAGCGCCGCATGACGCCAATGCGCTGCTCCAGCGCGCTGTCTCTGGGGCCGCCCTCTTTGTAGCGCCAGTGTGCGGCGACACCAAGCTCGGCGTGGGCGTGCATATCGTGAGTGCGAATCTGAACTTCAACCACGCGACCGCTGTCGCCGGTTACAGCGGTGTGCAGCGACTGATAGAGATTGGCTTTTGGGTTCGTGATGTAGTCGTCAAACTCTCCGGGTACGGGCTGCCAGTGGGTATGCACCAGGCCGAGGACGGCATAGCATTCGGCGACCGACTCGACCAATACGCGTACAGCGCGGACATCGAACAGCTCGTTAAAATCAAGCCCCTTGCGCTGCATCTTGCGCCAGATCGAGTAAATATGTTTTGCTCGTCCACTGATGTTTGCGTCGATCTTCTGTTGATTTACGATCGCTTTAAGGCGATCCATGAATCGACCGATAAACGCTTCGCGATCAGATCGTCGCTCAGCAACCAGCTTGCTGATTTTGCGGTAGGTGTCCGGCTCCAGATAACGAAACGATAAATCTTCCAGTTCCCACTTGAGCTGCCAGATCCCGAGCCGGTTGGCCAGCGGCGCATGGATAATCTGGGTTTCATTCGCCAGCGCCTGGCGTTGGTCAGAAGAAAGTTCCTGTGCCTTGCGCAGACGCGCCAGTTGCCAGGCCAGTGCGATCAAAACCACGCGCATATCGGCGATCAACGCCAGCAGAAGTCGACGTAGACCCTCGGCTCGACCGCTATCGCTGGGCAGATAAGTGCGACCGAAGTGAGTCAGCTTTTCTAGCTGCCCCAGCAGCGATTGCACCGCCGGGCTCAGCCTGTCTAACGGCTGTTGTTTCTGTTGCGCCAGCGGAATCAGCAAGCTGGCGGCGATAGTATCTGGATCAGGAGAGAGTCGATCAAGGCTGCGTAGTGTCTCAAGCACCAGCCCGGCGGTATGGGTATCCGGATCAGCACTGCGCAGCAGCTCAAATCCCAGCTTGATGTCGTCAGAGTCGCAGCGACTCGCTGAACGATAGTCGTTTAGCCAGCAAGTAATGGCCTGCGTTGGCGAGGTGTCAGACATGCCTGAGATTGTAATTGCATCGTGCCGTAGAGGGTTGAGTGCGTTGAAAAGAAAAAGGCCTGCCGCAGGGGGCAGGCCTTGTGCTGACTATATCCGCCAACCGAGTTACTGAAATATTCGAAACACCTCGAAAGTATCGCTTGTAATCGTCGGGTAGTCGCTAAAGACGCGCAAGTCGTAATTGGTTCCCGCAGTATCTACACTCAGATTGGAGAAGGTCACTACACCGTCTACAGCTACGGCGTCAGGGAAAAAGCTCTGACCGATAGAATTCTGCCGCAGCTGTAAAGTAATGACTGAACTATCATCGGCAACCACCAGATTCCCAAATGCATCTAGAATCTGAATGACGACCGCCGGCGTGATGATTTCGCCTGCAGCTACGTCGCTAGGCTGCACTACGAAAGCGAGCTGGGCAGGTTCACCTGGTGTAAAGCTTATTTCCGAAGAGGTTGTGCCGGCAATATTGAGTTGTGCAAACGTGGGCGAAAAAGTGCCGCTGTCCGTCGAGCTTGCCGTGAAAACGGCAATGCCGCTTTGATCGGTAGTTCCGGAGCTCTGCCCAAAGATAAGTCCATCTGGATTCTGTACGGTAACTAAAGCATTTTCGACCGGGTTGCTCAAAGCATCGAACACGCTGACCTCAATGATGCCAACGTCTTTTCCATCGGCCACAGCATTGTTGACGGTGGTGAAAGCGCTGAATTGAGCAGGTAGGTCTGCAACGAATTCGACCGAAATGTTTGTGTTGGCACCGTTGTTTCCGATGTCCGGTGCAACAAACTCGGGCAGGAAAGAACCGGCCTGTTCAGCACCAGACGTGCTGGCCAGAAACACCACGCTACCGTCGACGCCGGTCACGCCCGAAGTCTGATTGAATATCAGATTGTCAGGGTCGCTGACTTCAATAGTGACATCCGGCGTCGGGTTTTTCAGGTTATCTAGAGCGGTTACGCGAATCTGAGCTTGATCGATACCATTGGCGACCGGGAGCGCCGTATTTTCGAAACTTGCTGCGATGGTTTGGCCTTCGCCGATTACCGTCATGGTTGCAGTAGCAGCATCCCAGCTTCTGTTTGCCTCACGACTGCGCTCAACGGCGCCCGCATAAAGGTCAATGGTTCCGCCAACGACTGAACTTTCGAAAACCCGACGGCTTATATTGAATCTGACCGAGCCGCCCGGCGGAATGCTTATATCTTTTCCCCGAATCGAAAGGCTATTGAGACCAGATGTCGCGTCGGCGCAATTTGCATCGCCGCTTGCCACACAGGCGAAAAATCCAGCGATCAGCTGCCCGTCGGGGTAGAGCTCCAGATTACGTGGATAAAGCTCTTGAATGCCGACTTTTGAGGCTGTTTGAGCGCCAAAATTGCGGACTTCGATACTGTAGTTAACAGACTCGCCAATTCTTACAAATGAAGGCACGTCAATGAATTCAATCTGCAGCTCGCTGCTGCCGACGAAACGGTCGGAGAAAATTCGATCGCTTCCACCAGCTGAATCCGCGGGCTCGATCCCGTCGATCCCGAAGCCCAAATCACTTTCATAAAAACAGGCACCGTTGTCAGGAACCGACATCGCGATTTGGTTGGAGGCCAAGCGATACTGTAGCGCCAAGTCAAGTGGAAATGTTTCCAAGATCGGGTCGCCGTTAGCATTATCCAACGACATAAGAAGACCCGTGCTTGGGATGTCGTCGCTGAGTTGAAAACAGAACAGAGGGCCGAAAATATCAAAAGAAACAGCACCGGTGCTTGAGTCATAGTTCAGGCCTCCGGGCGAAATGATGTCAAAGGACTGATTTTCATCAATCAGCAACTCAAAAGAAGATGGTGTTGCACCACGCAAGTACTCTGGCACAGCGAGCTCGTCTGAAACAACAGATGCATTCGCAACATGTGCAGTCAGGCCGAGGCAAATTGCCAACACCCTCAACGTTGATGAACTCATTTTTTTCTCGAATCTCATAGTAACCGTCAGTTTGGTTATCCAGTAGGTTTAAAGGTGAGTAAGATTCTCACGTTGTATAGTTTAACGGCTTGCAATGTTTCAAAACCATTGAAAACAATAAAAATTCTGTTAATTCAAGCAGCTTGCGACGAATTTTAATGAATTTATTGGATTCTCATCCGCATTCAGCAACTTCGGTCCAGGCATTATTCAGGCGTTTCACGGATACCTTTTGGCCTGTCCCCAGCGTTTGGGCAAAAATTTGAACGCGATATTCTTCGATTAACCAGCGATAGTGGTCCAGTTTATTGCTGTACGCGCCGCCGTCATTTAAATAGTCCAGATAGCGACTCCAGAACGGTTGGACTTCTTTCATTCGGTCATGGTCGCGACGCGGGTCGTATTCGATTACTTCAATTCGCTTGGCGATGGCTTCCAAATATCGTGGATAGTCAGCTAGACGTGATGCTTCAATGTCTTCGATAAAACCTGCATACATCAAATCGTCGAGCTGCGATCGTAAATCAGCATAGGCCGACGGTACGGCATCGGACAGGCTTTCAATGTGCAGGCTCAACTCATGCCAGCGAATCAAGCAGTCGTCGAGCTGAGCGCTGAGCTGTTGGTAGCGTTCGATAAAATTGCCGCGAATTTCCTCAAATCGGCCTTGGACCGCTTTTTTGTCTCGAAGTTGCCAGGCGGATTCGAGCAGATCATACAGCGTCATATTGCGCAGGCGCTCGGTCAATTCGCTGATGTCTTCAACCCGTGTCCAGGCAATTTGGGCAGCCTGAGAGATTCCAGCGTGCTTGCGCAGGTATTTCCACTTGTCGCTGAGGGCTTGACGCAGCAGCGCTGCAATACCTTCGCGATGATTGATTTGAGCATCATGTTGACGGTCAAAAACGCGCACTCCAACGCGCGTGCCTTGATTTTCACTTCGATTGCCAGTTTGATCTACAAACGCGGGCCAGGCTTTATGGCCGCCGCGGGTGGTGATCTGGTCGGGTAGCGCAGGTATATCTGCTAATTGCAGACCGTCACGCTGCCATTGGTCGGCCTGGCGGTCCATGAATTCCTGGCGTGCTCTTGCGGCGAACCGCTGGATCAAATCGTCCAGGCTGCGACTGCAGCCCAGTTCTTTTCCGCCATCGTCGTGCAATCGGATGCGAATCCAGAAATGTGTGGGCAATTTTTCGGGCTGGAAGCTGCCTTCGTTTATTTCAAGTCCACTCATCCGACTGAGTTCGCGCCCCAGCACAGCTTCCAGTGATTGGTCAAAAGCAAGCGTGTTTTGCTCAAGCCCTGCATCAATGGCTTCATGCGCCGCTTGGGCAAATTCTTTGACCGGCACCAATGAACGACGAAGCGATTTGGGCAGGCTGCTGATCAAGGCCACAATCTTGTCGCGCTGCAGGCCGGGCACCAGCCAGCTCAGGCGTTCAGGTTTCAACTGGTTGAGTAAATGCAGCGGGCAGTGCAGTGTGATGCCATCGTCTGGCTCGCCAGGATCGAAACGATAGCGCAGCTTGAAGTGCTCTTTACCGATCTGCAGGCGGGCGGGAAACGCTTCGCGTTCAGCCAGTTCGGCGTCGTCGCGCAGGAGTGTGGCGCTGTCATACAGCAGCTGATCGCGTTTCTCGTTGTCTAGTCGTTTGTACCAGCCCGCAAAGGCCTTGGTGGTAAAGATATTCGGCGGGATTCGCTGATCAAAAAATTGCTCGAGTTCGGCTTCAGATGCCAACACATCGCGGCGGCGGCGGCGATGTTCATGCTCGGCCAGTTCGATCTGCAGGGCTTTGTTGCGTTTGAAGAATTCGGCCTGATGATGAATTTCGCTGCGCACCAGCGCGTGCCGAATAAACAGGTGGCGAGCCTGGGCTGGGTCATGCGGGCCGAAATGCGTGCGTCGTTTCTCGACCAGAATCAAGCCGTGCAGGCTGAGCTGCTCGAAGCCCATGACCCGGCCAGAGCGACGATCCCAGTACGGATCGAACACGCGTCGCTTGGTCAAATGACCGGCCTGTTGTTCAAGCCAGGCGGGTTCTATGGGCGCAACCGTGCGCGCATAGGTGCGTCCGGTTTCAACCAGCTCGCCGGCCATTAGCCAGGCGGGATTGCGCTGGCCAAGCACCGAGCCCGGGAAAATCCTGAATTTGTGCCCGCGCGCGCCCTGATATTCGCCTTTTTCCTGGTGCTGGCCGATCATGCTGAGCAAGCCGCTGAGCAGGCTGCGATGGATACTGGCATCATCATTATTTTTGGCCTGATCATCCGTCGTCGCCTGCTCAGCCTTTGCCTGTTTGACCGTCCAGCGTTCCTGCCGGGCAATTTGGGCGAGCTGGCCGTAGAGCTGACCCCACTCATGCAGCCGCGCTGCATTCAAGAAGCGCTTGCGCGCAGCCCGATCAGCTTTCGAGCGTGAAGTTTCCTTGCGCGTGTTTTGCCACCAGCGCCAAAGTTTCAGAGTGCTCAGGTAATCCGAGCCGGGCACGACGAATTCTTGATGAGCCTGATCGGCGGCTTGCTGCTGCTCCAGCGGTCGTTCGCGAACATCAGGCAGGCTGAGTGCAGCGACTAGAACCATGGCATCGGCCAGGCAGCCGCGCTGCTGGGCTTCAATCAGAATGCGGGCGTGACGCGCGTCCACCGGTAGCCGGGCGAGCTGTGTGCCGAGCGCGCTCAACTTGCGGTCTTCATCAGTAGCCTGGAGTTCATGCAGCGTTTGCCAGGCCTCACCCAGTAAGCGCTTTGGCGGCGGATCGATGAACGGGAAGTCTTCCGGGTCACCCAGCCCAAGGGCCAGCATTTCCAGCACGACACCCACTAATCCCGCGCGCTGGATCTCCGGTTCGGTAAATTCTGGCCGGTTGTCGAAGTCATCTTGCTCAAATAATCGAATGCAGACACCGGGACCAACCCGGCCGCAGCGCCCGGCGCGCTGGTTGGAGGCCGCCTGAGACACCGCCTCGATAGGCAGACGCAAGACCCGCGAGTGTGCCGCGTAGCGCGAAATTCGGGCAAGTCCTGAGTCAATAACAAAACGAATGCCTGGCACCGTTAGCGAGGTTTCCGCAACATTGGTTGCCAGCACAATCCGTCGTTGGTTGCCAGGCTTGAAAATCTTGTCCTGACTGGCCATGGGCAGGCGCGCGTACAGCGGTAAAATTTCAGTGTGAGCAAGCTGTTTTCGACGCAGTGCCCGTGCCACCTGAAAAATTTCGCGCTCGCCCGGTAAAAACACCAGCAGGTCACCGCGAGGATCGATGCGCGAGGCAGTATTGACCGCCCGTGCCACCTGGGCCGGTAAATCCTCGCCGTCATTGGGAGATTGATATTGAATGTCGACCGGGTAACCACGCCCTTCGACCTGAATGACCGGAGCCTGATCGAAATGCTTGGCGAAACGTTCGGTATCAATGGTGGCTGAGGTGATGATCACCTTCAGGTCCGGGCGCCTGGGCAGCAGGTTTTTCAAATACCCGAGCAGGAAATCAATATTCAGGCTTCGCTCGTGGGCCTCGTCAATGATCAGCGTGTCGTAGCGGTTGAGGCGTCGGTCGTGATGGATCTCGGCCAGCGCGATGCCGTCAGTCATGAATTTGATCCAGCTGTCGTCCGAGACCTTTTCGTTGAACCGAACCTGAAAACCGACGACGCCCCCCAGCTCGCCCTGCAATTCTTCGCTGACTCGACGCGCCACCGAGCGAGCCGCAATTCGCCGCGGCTGGGTGCAGCCAATCAAGCCGCGCTGACCGCGCCCGGCCCGCAGGCAAAGCTGCGGCAGCCGGGTCGATTTGCCGGAACCGGTCTCGCCGGCCACGATCAAAACCTGATGCGCTTTGATGGCTTCGACCAGATCATCTTCGCGCGCACTGATCGGCAGCTCAGGCGCTGGATGCACTGTTGGTGCGTTTTCTGCGCGGGCTGCTCGCATGGCAATTGATTGTTCGAATCGAGTCTGAAAAGCGGCCTGCAGCCGGTCGCGTTTTTCAGCAGGCCCACGGAAGCCAGCGAGCTGCTTCCTGCGTCGCTGCAGCCACGACAAATCGCGCTGCATCAGTTCATCGGGTTTAAGGGGTGGAAATGCCATTGAGATATTTTCGCAAAAGGACCGGGCCAGATGGTGAGCAGAGCCGCATGAAACATATTCCTCTTTAGCCGTCGCGAAAAAGCTTGGTAAACCTCATGGCGGATTGATGCGAACAGCATTACCATGCAGATCGACTTGTGACATACACAAAACGGTCTTGGACAGTGAATTTCAAAAGCGATAACGAAGCCCCAGCCCACCCGAAAATCATGGACGCACTGCTGGCGGCAAATGCTGGCTATGCGACCGCTTATTCGGATGATCGATACAGTCGTGAGCTCAACGCGCGCCTGTCGGACTGGTTTGAAACCGACTGTAAAGTGCTACCCATTTCAACCGGTACGGCAGCGAACTGCATTGCGCTCGCTGAAATCATTCCGCCCTGGGGGGCGGTCATGTGCCATCAGCAGTCGCATATTCACAATGACGAAGGCGGTGCGCCCGAATTTTATACCGCCGGTGCCAAGCTGATGCCGCTGGCCGGCGGCAATGCGCAGCTTGATCCGGCCAGGCTGGCACAAGCCATTGATTCAGCGGGTGTCCACGGAGTTCACAACGTCAAGCCCTCGGTGGTTTCAATTACCCAAGCGACTGAATGTGGGACCTGCTATCGCCCGGAACAGATTGCATCGATCGCAGAAGTGGCGCACGAGCGCAGCCTGCCCCTGCACATGGACGGCGCGCGCTTTGCCAACGCGCTGGCCTGGCTGAACGCTACGCCGGCTGAGATGACCTGGAAGGCTGGGGTAGACGTGTTGAGTCTGGGTTTGACCAAAAACGGCGCAATAAATGCCGAAGCGCTGGTTGTTTTCGGCCATCCTGAGTGGCTGGAGGGTTTGGAGCGTCGGCGCAAGCGTGGTGGACACCTGCTATCTAAAATGCGCTATGTCTCGGCCCAGATCCTGGCCATGCTCGACGACGATCTGGCGCTGGATCTGGCCCGAAGCGCGAACGGTCGCGCCGCCGAGCTGGCCGCCGTGATCGAGTCCAGTTCGATGGCGTCACTGAAGTGGCCGGTCGAGGCCAACGAGGTCTTCATTCAGGCCGATCCCGCCATCCTGCATGCTCTGAAGGACAGGGGTTTCGAGTTCCACCTCTGGCCCGGCTATCCCGACGTCGGCCGCCTGGTGTGTTCATGGGCGACAACGCCCGAGCAGATCAATGCCTTCGCCGAAGCCCTGAACCCTGAACCCTGAACCCGATCTAAAGTCTAAACTCCTGCCCCAAATACACATTCCGCACGTTCTCATCGGCCAGCACTTCTTCCGGCTTGCCGTGGGTAAGCACGCGGCCTTCGCTGATGATGTAGGCGCGGTCGCAGATGCCCAGTGTTTCGCGCACGTTGTGGTCGGTGATCAATATGCCGATGTGGCGTTCGGTGAGCTGGCGCACGATGCGCTGGATTTCAGCGACCGAGATGGGGTCGACACCGGCGAAGGGTTCGTCGAGAAGGATAAAGTTCGGGTTGCCGGCCAGCGCGCGGGCGATCTCGACCCGTCGGCGCTCGCCGCCCGACAGGGAAACGCCCATTTGGTCGGCCAGGTGCGAGACGTGGAAATCATCCATCAGTCGCGCCAGTTCATTCTTGCGCTGAGCGCGGTTAAGGTCTTTGCGCAGTTGGAGTATGGCCAGGATGTTGTCGGCCACCGACAGCTTACGGAAGATAGACGCTTCCTGCGGCAGATAGCCCAGGCCTTTGCGCGCACGCTGGTGCATGTTGGATTTAGTTAGGTCACTATCACCGATCTTGATCTTTCCGCCGTCGGCAGCGACCAAGCCCACGACCATGTAAAAGGTTGTTGTCTTGCCGGCACCATTCGGGCCAAGCAGGCCGACGATTTCGCCCCGTGCCACCTTCAGCGACACATCATGGACGACTGCACGACCTCGATAGCGCTTGACAAGCTGTTCGGCAATTAGCACGTCGAATTAACCGTTGCCGTCGTCAGGTTCATCAGCAGAGGCATCCTCCGTTGAACTCTCATCGACCGATTCTTCAGCCGATAAATCGTCTTCTGCCTCCTCGGTTGAAACGTCATCATCGGGATTGGTTGATGCTGCGGTAATCTGCTGAGTCGCTGAAGCAGCGGTGGCCGGTTCGATCAGCAGGCGAACGCCGCCATCACCCACCAGGCTTTGGGTATCCAGGTCGTAAACCAATTGATTGCCGCTGAATTGACCCTGGACGTTTTCAATTTCGGCGTTGCCCTGCATGGTGATCAAGTTGCTTATGAAGTCGTACAGGATCTGATCGGATTGACCTTGAACTTCGCTGCCATCCTCAAGGATGTCATTCCAGCGGGTCGGCTCGCCGTAGAGCTCGACGCGTTCGATCTCGCCTGAATCGTTATTGAACGATCTCGCTTCATCGGCGAATACGCTCAAGGTGCCGCGCAAAATGCGTACGTTGCCGCTCAAGACATAGGCACCGCTGGGTACGTCCAGCGCGCCATTGTCGCCAAATATCTCGATCGGTAGTTCGGGCGTTTGATCATTCTGTGCCAGCGCCACAGTGGAAGACAGCACTATAGAAAGTACGAGAAGCACAACGAGGCTGGATTGCATTAAATCGCGTCGAATTGATGCGCTAATCATCGGTTGCAGCGGATTTGGCATAGAGATATACGTCATCAGACAGTTCAACTGTTTCTGTGTCCAGGCGAATCATGAGACCGTTGGCATTCGCCTTAGTGCCCGGGCGCTGAATCTGCACCGGTTGGTCGGATGAGATTGTACGCGCTGGACGCAGGTGTTGCAGCGATTCGGTGACCAGGGTCAGTCGGCCGATGGCCAGGTCTTGCCACAGTTCAACATTGCTGGTCAGGCTTAATTGATCAAAGCCACGATCAAATTTGCCCAGATCAGCACGGCCCAGCCAGGGTGCGGTTTCGGTGCTGAGCTGAAATTCAGGCTCAATCATCGTGACGACCCGACTTTCGGCGTCATGCTCCAACTGCGGGCCGCTTACTTGAAGCTCAGGCTCGCCTTGCTGATCATAAAATTGAGCTTGATAGTTTTCCAGGCGATAGTCCAACCGGGTGTCGGGCAGGCTGACGATCGGGTTTGCCACCCGCTCGCTCGGCAACCACCAGCGGAAGACGAACACGGCGCCAAGCACGACGGCGACAAAAAGCACCAGCATCACGCGCTTCAAGCGAACGACTCCAGCCAGGCGTCGAGCTTGCCGTGGCCTGCGAGTATCAGTTCGCAAATTTCGCGCACGGCACCCTCGCCACCGTCCAGACGACCGCAGTAGTCAGCGTTTTCGAGGATGTAGTGATGCGCATTGGCAGGCGCGCATTTCAGGCCGCAGCGGCGCATTGCCGGCCAGTCGATCAGATCATCGCCGGCGTAGGCGACTTGTTTCTGCTCAACCTCCAGTGTCTTCAGAAGTTCGTCCAGGGCAGCTGATTTATCGTGCCGACCTTGCAATACGTGAGCGATCCCCAGCTCGCTCATTCGACGCTCGACGATGGTGGACTGGCGCGCCGTAATGACGGCGACTTCGATGCCATAGTTTCGCAACGCCTTCAGGCCCAGGCCGTCGTGGCTATGGAAATGTTTGATTTCATTGCCGTCGCTGGTGTAGCCCAGCTTGCCGTCGGTCATGACGCCGTCAACATCAAACACCGCCAAGCGCACCGCAGCGGCGCGCTCGAGAATCTCAACGCTTTGCCTGAACGACTGCTGGGACGACTGCTGGGACGCGTGTTGGGACAATTGTTTGGACATGCGGAATTAAACCACGCCGGCCTGCAGCAAATCCTGAAAATTGAGCGCGCCGACCAGGCGCTGCTCCTCGTCAGTCACCAGCAGCCCTTGAATCCGTTTGCTTTGCATTAAAGTAGCGGCAGTTGCGGCCAGTGCGTCGGGGCGAATGGTTTGCGGGCGGGCGGTCATTATCTTTCGCGCCGGAAAGTTTGCCAGGTCGCTGATCGCTTCCAGATGGCGGCGAATGTCGCCGTCGGTAATCACGCCAAGCACTCGGCGGTGTTCATCGACTATTGCGCATAAGCCCAGCCGAGATCGAGTCATTTCGAGAATAGCATCGCCCAGGCTGGCCTGTTCGGAGACCAACGGCAGTGCGTCGCCCTGATGCATGAGGTCTTTGATGTGCAGCAGCAACTGCTTGCCTAATTTGCCGCCGGGATGTGAGCGGGCAAAATCATCAGCGGTAAAGCCACGAGCATCAAGCAGCGCAATGGCCAACGCGTCACCGTAGGCCAATTGCGCCGAAGTCGATGCGGTCGGCGCCAAGCCCAATGGACAGGCCTCTTGATCAACCGAGGTGTCAAGATGCACATCCGCGTGGCGGGCCAGCGATGACTCTGGATTGCCGGTCATGGCGATCAGGCCCACGTCGAGGCGTTTGATCACTGGCAGAAGTTTGAGAAGTTCTTCGGTTTCACCGGAATTCGAGATGGCCAGGATCAGATCGTCGCTTTTGATCATGCCCAGATCACCGTGGCTGGCCTCGGCCGGGTGGACAAAAAATGCGGGCGTGCCGGTCGAGGCGAGTGTGGCCGCAATTTTGTGGCCTATATGGCCGGATTTGCCCATCCCGAGCACGATCAGATGCCCCTTGATGTCGAGAATTTGCTGGCAGGCCTGAACCAGCGTTTCATCCATTCGCTCAGTTAGCGAGAGTATCGCCTGAGCCTCTGTGGCCAGTACTTCGCGGGCGGCCGTGATCAAACGCTTGGGATCGATTATCTGATTGCTCATCACATCTCTCATCAAACCGCTCAACTCAAGCCTTGGTGAATGATAAAGCTTTGATAAGCCAGAAATGCCAGCAGCATGATCGTAGCGACAGGCCGGGTAATCATGCCCGGGCCACGCTTTCGCGCGACCGCTAGAAACAGGAAGATCGTTAGTACAAACATTACCGTGACATCACGATAGAGCAGGCTCGGCTCAATGGTCAGCGGTGCAATCAGCGCGGCAATGCCGAGTACGCCGAGCAGGTTGAACATGTTCGACCCAAGGATGTTGCCGATCGCCAAGTCGTCCTCTTTCTTGAGTGCACATGCCGCTGCAGCGGCAAGCTCTGGCAGGCTGGTGCCGAAGGCGATGACCGTCAGGCCGATCAAGGCGTCCGAGACGCCCAGAATGCCGGCCAACGTCACCGAGCCTTCGACCAGAATGTGGGCGCTTAGCGGCAGTAGAACCATGCCCATAGCGGTCCACAGAATGGCTTTGCGCGTCGATACGCCTTCGGGGACCTCGTCAGTCAAGCTGGCAGCGATCGGGTCCGAGCCTTCAGATCGCACGCCGAGATAAATCATGCCGCCGACGACGGCAAACAGGCTACCGGCCAGCACGATGCCGTCGAATCGATTGAGCTCTAGATTCAACATCAGGCCAAGCGTCAAAATCATGATGACGGCCAGCACTGGAAACTCCCGCCGCAAGGTGATGCTTTCCACCTTTAGTGGATAGATCAGCCCCGTAATACCCAGTATCAGACCGATATTGGCGATATTGGAGCCAATTGCGTTGCCGATCGCCAGCGACGGTGCGCCGCGAATGGAGGCCATTGCAGAGACCAGCATTTCTGGCGCGGAGGTCCCGAAGCCGACGATGGTCAGCCCGACGATTAGCGGCGAGACGCCCAGATTACGTGCAAGGGCTGAAGCACCCGAGATCAGGCGATCAGCGGCCCAGATCAGCAGGATAAATCCGGCGATGATCTGAAGCAGAGAAATGGCGAGCGAACTTGTCACGTTTGATAGCTAGCGACGGTGTCTGGTTCAGATGATTGATTCAAGTTTCAGTCCGTTTGATTGCAGTCTGCAGGGCGCATTGAAGCTGATCGCTTCCGTGTTCTATGCGCTACACTACCTGAAATTACTTGACACCAAGGGTGTCGTTAGTCTTGCAACGGCAATGTTGTGGCACTAAAACCGAACTCACAATACATCTAGCGGCACCGCAGTATGGACCCCAAAATAATTGAGACGCGTATTCTACAGGCAATGCCCGACGCTCGCGTAAGCGTAGTTAGCGATGATCAAGTGCATTTCACGGCCCGCATCATCAGCGATGAATTTGCCGGTAAAAATCGAATTCAGCGCCATCGCGCGGTCCATTCGGCCATCGGGCCTGAACTGGGGCGAGAAATTCACGCGCTCAGCCTGGACTTGAAAACCGCTGCTGAGGTAGCCGAGATTCCTTAGCATGGCGAGAATACAAATCACCGGCGGTCAGCGCCTGGCGGGTACGGTTGATATTTCCGGTGCCAAGAATGCTGTATTGCCAATTTTGATGGCGTCGCTTCTGACCGGAAAACCGTGTCGACTGAGCGGCGTCCCTCATCTAAAGGACGTCACAACCACAATCGAACTGCTTGGACATCTCGGCGTGGTTGTCTCGCTGGGCGACGATTCAGCCGTTAGCCTGGATGCGGGTGATCTTCAAAGCCATGTCGCACCCTATGACTTGGTCAAGACCATGCGCGCCTCGATTCTTGTCCTCGGACCACTGCTGGCGCGAACTGGAGAGGCCAAGGTATCGTTACCGGGCGGCTGCGCGATTGGAGCGCGGCCGGTCAATTTGCATCTGGACGGATTGATGGCCCTGGGCGCTGAGGTCAGTGTCGAGGCGGGCTACATTCACGCCTGGACCGATGGCCTGCGCGGCGCGCGCATTGTTTTTGACAAGGTGACCGTGACCGGGACAGAAAACTTGCTGATGGCGGCCTGTCTGGCCGAGGGCAGGAGCGTTATCGAGAACGCCGCTCAAGAGCCTGAAGTCGTTGATTTGGCCGAGTGCCTGATCACCATGGGGGCTGAAATCAGTGGCCACGGCAGCAACACCATTGTGATTGAGGGCAAACCGGAATTGGCCGGTTTCGATTATCGAGTGGTGCCAGACCGAATCGAAGCCGGGACGTTTTTAGTGGGCGCAGCCATGACGGGCGGCAAAATTCGTGCCGTTAACTCAGCCCCGCAGACCATGGAATCAATCCTGGCCAAGCTGGAGGACGCTGGCGCCGATATCACCACCGGGCCGGATTGGATCGAACTCGACATGCACGGGCGGCGACCGCAGGCCGTCAATATAGCAACCGCGCCCTATCCTGGCTTTCCGACCGATATGCAGGCCCAGTTCATGGCCCTGAATTGCATCGCCCAAGGCACTGGTGTCATCCGCGAGAACGTGTTCGAAAATCGCTTTATGCACGTGCAGGAACTGCAGCGTTTAGGCGCTGATATTCAAGTTGAAGGCAATACCGTGATTGTGCGCGGTGTTGAACGCTTGACTGGCGCACCGATTATGGCAACCGATCTACGCGCCTCGGCTTGCCTGGTCCTGGCCGGACTGGTTGCGAGTGGCAACACCATTGTTGACCGGGTTTATCACATCGATCGCGGTTACGAGAATATCGAAGAGAAGCTCGGCCAGTTAGGCGCCCGGATCAAGCGTTTGGCAGCCTGAGCTTAGTTGCTCAGAGGTTTCCCGGGCAGACGCTTTGGCGGCTCATCGCTATTTTTTCAAGCACAATTCTCGTGACCACTGGCACAGTCTTATTGCCTTCAGGGCGGTTACAATAGCGCCTTAATTTACGGCGATAAATTCGGAAATCAGATGGCTTTGAATCTTGACCAAGCGCGTTTCAATATGGTCGAACAGCAGGTTCGGACCTGGGATGTGTTGGATACGCGCGTTCTGGATGTGTTGGGTGAGGTGCCGCGCGAAGACTTTACCCCGTCGCGCTACCGCAAGCTGGCGTTCTCCGATTTGCGCATTCCGCTCGATCACGGACAGACCATGATGAAGCCGGTAGAGGAAGGGCGCGCGCTGCAAGCGCTCAGCCTGGAACCGGGTCAGCGGGTGTTGGAAATTGGTACAGGTTCAGGCTTCCTTGCCGCCTGTATGGCCCAGCTCGGTGCCCATGTGGTTTCGGTTGAAATTCACGCGAGCTTGGCAGAATCCGCCCTCGCTCGTCTCAAACGATTTGGATCGGCCCGAGTCGAAGTCATTAATGCCGATGCGTTGAACGAGTTTTCGCCAAATGGACGATTTGACGCGCTGGTCGTGACTAGCTCGTCCCGCACGGTTCCTGATGCCTTCAAAGACTGGGTGGGTGCCGATGGTCGGCTTTTCTGCGTGCGTGGAAACAGCCCGGCGATGGAAGCGGTCTGCTTGTCCAGGCGCGGGGAACGTTGGGCTGTTGACAGCCTGTTTGAGACGGATTTGCCGCGCCTGATTGGTGCTGAAGACCCGCAAGAATTTGATTTTTAGCTTTTGAGAGGATGATTCAAAAGCTACTTGACGACATCTATGACCGCGTAGTCGTGGTCAATCTGCACGGGAACGTTGCTATGAAGAAAAGTTTTTTAACCCTTGGTTTGTGCATCGCGCTGTCGCCCATGGCTCACGCGGTGGACTTGATGGGCGTTTATCAATTGGCTCGGGAGTATGACTCCGAGCTGCAGGCTGCCGAGTTTCGGCTGAATGCCGCAGAGCAGGGTCCGGTCATCGCTCGTTCAGCCCTTCTTCCCAGCCTTGACGCCACAGTGAGCCGCACTATCGGCGAGTCTACGGTAACGATTGCCGGAAGCGAACTACCGTCGGAAGACGCCGACGATGAACGCTACACGGTGTCGTTATTCCAGACGATTTATGACGATGCTAACTACGGGCGAATGGACGC
>JGI12109J20283_10018840_pt1 | contig 21259 bp, 20 predicted proteins | sample ElkSlonscriptome_12_FD_20283 | JGI IMG/M metagenome (IMG submission 20283)
CCACCATTCGGCGTTGCTCCTTCTCCACCGCCTCCCCCAGACCCGCAAGAAATTATGGTATTCCTCGTAAGAAAGTTGTGAGCTTCAAGCGTGTAGAACGAACTAAGCTGACTGCCACCAACAGGTGACGTCGTACCCCCACCAAGACCTTCCGCGTTCTCAGCTTTTGCAAGTGAAGTTCCGCTTAGTCCGTCTGTTCCGTCACCCCCTGGAGCTGTCCCTGCGTCCCCACCATCCCCACCCATTCCCTTCATGTCGATGCCCGGCGCAGTCGAGCTGATCGTCACGTCCCCCTGCGATTTAAGTATCAAGACCGTCCCGTTCGCGTGCTTGTTGCTGATGGTCAGTTTCGCCGTACCTGTGATGCTGATGCTCGTGTAGTTCTTCACCACCACCTTCGCCCCACCAGCGTCAAGCGTCGTCGTGCCGCTCGATATTGACAGAGCCCCGTCACTCCCGTCGCCACCGAACGCACCAATGCCCGTTGCGACATACCCGTTCACAGTGAGATTGCTGCCGTCCCATGCAATATACCGTCCGCTCGGATTGCCTACGTGGAACTTATACGCGCTACTTGAGTAGCCGAGAAAGAATCCCGTGCCGGTAAGGTATCCGGTCGCCCCACCACGTATATATCCGCTCGTATCCAGTGTTATCGTTCCCGCTGTTATCGTACCCATGTCTGCCGCGATCGCAGAAAGTAGTGTCACGTTCATCTTGCTCGCCGTGATCGTACCGGCCGCTATCTCGTTTGCAGTGATCGAACCAGCCACGATGTTCGCCGCGTCAATGTTACTGTCACGGTCATTCATCACCGTGAACACCGCCTCATCACTATTGTCCTCGGCGACCGCTACCAGGATGCGCCCGTCACCTACCGCTGCCGCTGCTGATGTCGTCTTTTGGAACGATGACTCAGACACGGCGATGTCGAGGAAGATGTACGTCTTCGCGCTCATGTTGCCGGTGTTTCCCGCACCGATCGACATTGTGCTGCCGTCAGACGCGGTAAACGTGCCGCTCGTCCACGAAACGGTGTTGCTGTCAGTTGCACTGAACGTGCCTGAGAACGTCCAGTCGTTGTTCGCGATGTTAAGCTGTGCCGAGTTGATCCGGAACCCGCCGAACCCGCCGAACACTTGGAAGATCGCACCGCCATTGTTGTTCTGTGCGACTGCGATCATTACCTTATCACTACCCGCTGCTGTCGAAGCGCTTGTTGTGGTTTGTAGCTCAGTTGTGGAAGTGTTTTTATCAAAATAGATGTACGTGCGCGCCGCCATGTTGCCGGTGTTGCCAGCGCTCAGCGAAAATGCCTGCCCGTCTGAAAACGTCAATGTGCCGCTGCCCCACTGCACCGTATCATTATCGAGATACGAGAACGATAGGTCGTGGCTATAGTCGAGGTTCTCAAGCGTCGGAGTGAATCCATCAGCAGAAGTATCAGAGTTCACCGTTACTCCCGCTGCTCCATAATCAATCTGCCCACCACTCAACAGATCACCAAGCCCCGCACCAGGCGTGCCGAGGTCGTCACCGATCGATTCGTAGGTACCTGCATCGCCCTCATACGGATCCACCATCTCACCCTGCTGGGGGAGTATCTTGTAGATATCATATTCTAGGTAGCGAGGTTGAGCCATATCAATACGTTAGTGACACCACAATGCTTGGAATCTCGATCTCATGCAGAACACCCTGCGCGCCACGCACTTCACCGCGCACGATGACACTGAACTTGTGACCGCGTATCTTCTCGCGCCACAACAGCTCCTTGATCTTCGTGTACACACCGCGCCCATTTGTCATCGCCATCACACTCTTACCATCGTCAGTCTTGATCTCTACCGACACGATGCCGAGGTTTTCCGCGTCGATGATCGCTTTGTTGGAGATGTCCTTGAGCTGGTTGAAATCGAACTTGTCCCACTGTGTTGCCACTTCCGTATGGATCGGCTTACTGCTGTAGTCTGTGTAGGTGTCCGGCTTGTCGAGCTGGATCACGTACCCCTTGTCCGTGCCGCCCACAATCTTCGTCGTGTTCGACGCGGTGTACGGCGCGAAGCAGGTGAACTTGAACGGGTACGTGCGCAGCGTCCACTGGTCGAGTACTCGGTTCCAACGCAGGACTGCGTTCTCGTACGTCGTTCCGTCAAGGGTGATATCCCCAACGCTCCATCCAAACACACGATCGGTGCCCCATCCAGCGATCGAGCTGTAGTTGCTCGAGCTGATCGCGTCGACGATCTTCTTGACCGAACGCACGCGGTCGTGACTGATCGGCATTGGGCGGTTTCCGTTCGTGAGGTAGAACCCGGTCGAGTCGTCAGAGCTCGCAGAGAAGAACGCCACCAGCCCGTGTCCCCGCACAACACTGCGAGAAGAAGGCGTACCGATGTCAATGAGCTGCTCGGGGAAGGCGTTATAGAAGTTCCACCGGTGCAGACTACGCTCCTTCACGACAATGAGGTTGTTCGGCACCTTGTTGAGTGTCATGATGTTACCGCCGTTGTCTTCGGCCTCCACTTCGATGTAGTCGACCGGACTATCCCACACGATCGCGCCGGACGTCGGCACATTGGAAAACTCAATTCGGTTCGGTTCAGTTGTCTTGCCGGCGAGGTACACGCGACTCAAGAACTCCTCCGCGTACTTGTGTCCGGATGGCATGTCGCCGAGGTCGAACGCACCGCCTGTGGTGATCCAGCTCGAGCCATTCCATGCCTTTACTGCGTCGGTACCGTTCAAGCGCAGCGTCTCACCAAGGTACGTGAGGAAGTGCGTCTGCAAACTCGCTGTGTCGTTCGCGTTGCTGATCGACCCCGCGATCACATCATGGATGTCGCTGTTCGCGTCGCCTGAGTCGTTCACACTGGCGAATAGTTTGCTCGTGCCCTGCGCCGGAGTGTGGTTGTGGATACCGAGTATTGACTTGTTAGACACAAGTGTGCTACCAACGATGCCTGTCCCGAGGCGTGTGGTAAGAGCGCCGATCTGTTCATCGGCGTCCATGTTCACGATGCGGCGCGCGGAGTTTGGTGGGAGTAGATTCTGAGCGACGTTCGTTACCATCGATGAGCTCCAGTCTTTATAGAATTGTGGATCGAGTGGTTGACTCATACTTAATCAGTTACACCCCACCGCCTGAACGGTCGGCTCTTATGTGTCATCACCTTTGGCTTGTTGCGGATCGCGTCTACCATACGGCTCTCGAACTCCTTATAGAACCCATCGCCGTAGTCAAGTATGCCGTCGTTCTTTTTTTGGCAGCGCACCTTCCATGCGAGGTAGTACTTCGCAGCATCGTACCGAGTCACATCTAAGTCGTCTCCTTCTGAGTCTACAGTAGTTGCCACCTTCCAGTAGTCTGCGTATATGTTGAGGTTGTGGTATGAGGCATTGGGGACAGGATGAAGCTCGATGTTACCTCCTCTGGTGGTGTAAGCACTTGGCTTTCCGAACTCCGTCCCTTGGTATATGTATGTACCAGCCGGCACTGTGACGGTGATCGCTCCAGTACCAGACGCGGGTACTCCTGAGAAGACGCCGGTCGTTCGGTTGACTGAGGTGTACGTGATGCTGTACTTGGTGCCGGACACGAAGAACGTAAGCGACCCAGCATCCGCGAAATCTCTGCCATCTGAAAGAGTAATTGTAGTATCGCTTGCGCTTGCCTCGGTGTCCACGGTCGTCCTGATCTCTCCGGGCTTGAGGTGCTCCTCGAACTCGACGGGATCGTACCAGTCAAGGTTGGCTCCACTACCCACTCGTACTGCGAGTATGCTTTGGTTACTTTCTTGATCATATGCGTCTGTTGGCACAGTCACCATCGGGGTGCCTGCATCTATGTTACCAATATCGGTGTTCTCCTTGAAATGCTCCGGCCAGCGCTTCTGCCGTCCTTGCCATTTTCTTAGGAAGTCGTTTATCTCGTCAATGCAAAACTGCAAATCGATCTCGTCATCGAACCCGTTGCGCATCCCGTTGCGCGTAAGTGCGTAGTTTATCGCGTACGCCACGCTCGTCGCTGCGTACCCGCCGTACGGTACGCCGTCAGCGTACGGTCCGAACGTGCTGCCGATCGATTCCTTATACCGCGCAAAGTAATAACCAGTCGTCTCCGTTGTGTCGGTATACACCTGGAACCGCTCATCCGCCTGCACACTCACCGTGGCGAGCGTACTCTTGCTGCCGGTCAGCGTATCGGCATGACTGATTTCGATCTGGTCGAACTCGATGATGTACACCTTGGTGCCGGCAGCATGTGCAAACTCCGTGTTGCTCGCCAACGTGACCGTGGTACCGGATGGTGCGGTGGAACCGTGTGTCTTGATAACCTCACTTCCCTCAACGCCAAGCTCGCCGATGAGGAGGATCTTGTCGACCGCAAACCCGTCGATGTCCTTCACAGTGATGGAGCCGGATGCGGCTGCCGCGTCAGCAGTGATCTCGGTTGACTCGAGCGCAGCACCTACGAGCGGCGCGAGGTCGATGTACACTTGGCGGTTACGATGGCGAATTGTTGGCGGCATGGTGCGTGTTGTTAGTAGGTAATCATAGCAACGGCGCTATGGGTACCGTCAGTAGTCTCAGTGACCGTACACCGTATTGCCTGCACGCTGGTATGTTCGATATCAACACTGTGCAGCTCTGAACCATCAGCAGACAGTGTGATGGTTGCAGCACGTGTCTTGCTGCCGTCGTGCGCCAGATGGTCGAGCTGGTGCCACGTTGTGCCACCGTCGATCGTGCCCTCCACCTTGAAGGCAGAAGATCCGGACGAGTGATCAGCCCGCACATACTGCATCACTATAAAACGAGCGCCCGCAACGGGCACCTCTTCCGACGTGGTTGTAGCAGTCACTTCGTTGAGAAGCGCACGCTTCTCAAACGTGCCCTTCTCATATGTTCCTGCGTTTCTCATACTGTTTTCTATTAACTTGTAACCTGATTCCTACCCCCGAAGAGGGGCAGGATCAAGCAACTAGCTTGGATCGGTGCAGGTCATCTTTGCTGCGGCTTCACCGCGGCTTTCGATGATGTACCAGCTCGTGCCGTCAGACACTATCTCAAAGTAGTCTCCAACGACCTCGCCATCAGTGACGATATTGATCTGGTCTTCACCTGAACATGCAACAGCTGCATCGTTCACGAAAAGATTGCCCTCAATATTGTCTCCCTCGGCAGAATCAACAAGTACAGACGATCCTGTCAAGGCGCCCGCTACAACAAACTTGAAGTGCAGGCCGTCCTCAGCAGTAGGCAACGTGATCGTTGTCATGTTTGCACTTGCTGCAAGCAACTGAATGTTGTCCGAATCAGACGTCAGCGTGGTCGTAGCGGTGATCGAACCGAAGTCCGCCGTTACACCCTCACTGATATCGAGCGACCCGCCGACAACCAGATCCTCGGACAGCGTAAGCGAATCCAGGTTCGTTACACCGCCAAATGTCTGCTCGACGATACGCTCAGTGACCGTCTCAACATCCTTGTTGAAGACACCGAACAACAGAGCGATGACCGATACTACAAGAGCTGCGATTGCGATCTTTTGTGTGGTCATACACTACTTCTTCTTACCCTTACTGGACGGCTTCGCTTTCGGTTCCTCAGCTTTTGGCTCAGGCTCCTTAGACGCCTCCTTGCGAAGCTCGTCAGTAGGTACGTCCTTGGTAATGCGAGGCATCGTGTCTTTAACACGATCCTCAAGCTCCTCGCGCGTCATGGCCTCGACACGCTTCGATCCATGATCCTTCTCATACTTGGCGTCCTCCGCCTTGAGTTTCTCATAGTCCTCGACCGACTTTGCGCCACGACGCACATACTCGGCCGGAACTGCAAAGTTTTCGTAATTGCCCGCCTCGCGGATGGCAATCACAACTTTGAGCTCCGTGTCAGACCATGGGATCCCCATCGCTTTCGCGCGTCCTTGTTGGACTAATGCTGCGTAGTTAATCCCCATATTGTCTTTCAGTTACGAGTAATGTTAGGAGCTAGTACCCTTGGATCCCCAGACGTATGCCTGGTAGCCAAGACCAACGACGTAGTAGAAGTCAAGCGTGTAGTCCCAGTTCTTGTTCGCGTAGACTTCATCCGGAGCGTCAAGTGAAGGACGCTCTGCGAACTTCGCCTTGAGCGACTCGCCAACCTTGCTACTGTCGTACATGAACCAGTACGCGCTGCGGTCGTTCCCTGCGTTATCCTCATCGAGGCGAGCCCAGGTCTTGATCGTCTTGATCTTACCCTTGAGCGGGTTCACATCATTGTTCGCGCTGCCAGGGATCTGCGTTGAGTAGAGCAAGCGCTCTGCAAGATCCTCAAGTGCCATAGGCACGAGAAGGGTGTCAAGCATGACTGAGCGCTTGAGCCCGTTCGGGTCAGTGTGTTGGCTTGCATCAACACGCGCTTGCACCATCGCGTCACGCGAGAGAGGCGGGTTTTCCGTCGCGCTCGAGTCCTTGATCTGGTTGCGGTACGTGTTGCTGTTAATGTTGTTGGTGTGGAGGGTCGAGAACAAAGCAAGACCATCAGGGCCAACAGATGCTACGGTTGCGCCGTAGATGTCTGAGTAAGTGGTGCTCCACCCGTTAAGGAGAGTATCAGCGTACGACTGGTCGATAGTGTCAAACGCACCGTCGGCCATCGTTCGTGGAAGCGAACGGATCTGGTCGTGCAGATCAAACTTGCGCATCTTCTTGGTGACGGAGAACATCGAACCGAAGTATCGCTGCGTGTAGGTGATACTATCACCTTCGTTGCTAGTGAGTTTCGGAATGTCAGCACCTTCCGCTACCTCAGACGGACGGCCAAGGCCGTGCATCACGAGGTGATCGTAGGTGAGACGATCGGTTTCCGTAACCTCGAACACATCTTTGCCGACCATCTCTGAGATCTTGTTACGAGCGGTCTCGTTGAAGATCGATTGTAGATCGTCGGTCAGTGTCTCGAAATCAGCAGTGGTAATCATAGTAAGTGATTCCTAGGTTAATAATTAGTTCGCTTGCGGCGTGTACGGTGCGAACCAACCGGTCACCTTCGTTGAGGTTCCAGCTGCACCAACGCCACCGACGATCGATTCGATGTAGAATACACCGTCAGTTGCCGAGTCTGTATCCAGCGTGCTCTTAGAAGCAAGGTCGCAGTGCGTGCCAACATCAGTAAGCGCAACAGCTGCTTCACAGTCTGCCTCGAAGATAACGCCGTCAACACGGATACAGAGCACCATCTGCCCATTTGCAGTTGTGGTGACTGTCTCCATAGCCACATAGAAATGCGGCTGTCCAGCATCAGCAGCGGATACAGCAAGGTACCCGGAGCCATTGTCGACTAGCACGTCGCCCTTCACAATGGTCTGGCCGGTTGCAGCCGCCATGCTTACGAGCTTACCGCTATCGTATTGAATTGGTCGAAAAGCCATATGTAGGCAATGTTACCGTTGGTAATTCCCCTATGCAGGGTACCAATCTGACATGCCTTTTGCCGTATTTCCGAGAATGGTCTTCTTTTGAGGAGCAGTACCTTTACCGCTTGACCCTCGCACGCCGCCGTCTGCCATAATGCGCTTGCGCGCTTCTATGTCAGTCGAATCTCCGGCGTCGGGGTTCTCACTCTTGTGGATGAGTACCGCGCGTCGTATCGCTTTTTCATACGATGCGACATCGGTTTTGTCGATAGAGCGCAGGTTTACAAGCGGGACAATATCTTGCCAGTTGTCGTTCACGTACTCTTTGTACGCTCGCGTGTCATGGTCGTCATCATCAACCGCCTCTGTAAGGTTGCGGATCGCCGTTTTCTCATTTTGTTTGTAGAGATCGGACTTCCGCACGACGTCATCGTCGCCTCCTTTTTCCTCCTGCTGCTTTTTCTTAAAGAACTCGGCTCGCTCTTTGCGATCCTTAAATCTCTTTTTCTCACCCTCACCACCCTCGTCGTCATTCTCATCACCTTCGGTCGACTCTGGGAAGTCTTCTGTAGACTCCTCATCGTCTTCCTCAGTGCTGGCGTCATCAGACTGGGTGCCGGTATCTTTTGTCTCGTCCTCCGGCTGGACGGTTTCCTCGAGAGTTTTCTCGGACATACTGCGTATTACTCGTTAAACGCGATCGGTATTGAAAGTCCGGCGTGAACCGGGCGGCCATAATCAGGGGTCGAGACCTGCTTATGGCCGATCGATCCGCCTCGACCGCCCCTATAATCCCTTGTTCTTCTTCCGCCGCTCATACGCTGCCTTGGCCTTTTGACCTAAGAGCAGGAGCTCGACGCGCTGCCCGGTCATCTGCCACGCATTACGTGGTGGAAGTACGGTGAGCTGGTTGCCGCCCGCCAACTTGCGGACTAGGAGAAAATCGCGCTGTGCGATGTATGCACGGAACCCTGGTCGCCCCCAATTATCTGCGAGCCAAGACTCCATTTCATCGCTTTCAGGCGCTTCTCTCGCTGTATCGATCAACCAGAACAGTATCCGTATAAGAACTGCTTTTACCATAACACACAAATGTCAACTTGTAATCCTGTGGATAAGTCGTTTGACCATATTCCACAGCCATGTAAAGACCCCCTCCTCGTAGTCCGGCTCTTCTGTTGGTTTCGGCCTGCGAGTGACGATATACCGCATGGCAAACTGAAAATCGTACCCCGGTTGCAACACTTTGACCGTCGCGTCATAACTGTCGAACACGACGGGGTGCGCACCCTTGAACCGGATCAGCACGCACCAGTGATTGTCTCCGGTGCCCTCATCCTTGACGTACACGTCGCCTTCTTTCCGCCACGCGCGAACTGATACGCCGATCGGTGAATACATGAGCGCGTCGTTGAGCACGGTCATCTTCTCACCCGGCGACATGTCGTGGTCTGGAGTAAACACCCAGTCGTATTCGAAGTTGTTGTATCTAAGCCACTCTGTCCCCATCTCGAGGTACTTTTGCGCCATCGGTTTTGGTGAGTAGAAATCGTCCCATGACGTTATGCTATCGTTGAACGGCAGGTGCTCTTGAGACACAACACCGTTCTTACGTATTGTTTGCGCAGCTGTTTTTGGAGAACCGCCGGATCGCGTAATATCTGCCAGTATTGCATTGAAACGCTCGGCGTAATTTACACGGATGCCGTACTTACGGTGTATGATCATCTCAAGTGCGTTCAGCGTACCGAATATCGTACACGCCATGGATTCGATGCCGCCCTGTCGCTGATACTCTATCTCCGGTAAATGCTTCATCCAGTCTCCGTCAGGTATGAGTACCTCGTCCTGAGCGATGTTTCCAGCTCCGAATACGTAATCTTTCGGATCGAACTCGTCAGGGATGAAGCCGTGCTTATTCATGTTTAATAATTTGTTTCTGGATCTCCATCAGTATCGTTTCGATCCGTGCGAGTTGTACCTGTATCGAGTTTTGTGCTATCCCCATTGCAGCAGCCACCTCACGCGCCTCACGTATGTCTGCCTCATTTGTTGCGATACGCGTCTGTATGTTGCCCATCCATATGCCGTACCCCAAGAGCCCCGTGCAAACAATGCCGGCGACTGTCATAAGCCATTTTTTTAACGCGCCGATATCTTTCTCTAGTTCGTTGAGATCATTGCCAAACCCAGACACACTCTTTGCCATGCCGACGTGCGACGCTTCGATGTAATCATGAGTGCGCAACTCACTTTCACGTATCATTCCTTCAATGTCTTTGCGATCTATGCACATAGTCATGCTTTTCAGTCTATTATGTATGACCCATTATTGATCATTATCGAACCGACATTTATCGTGGTCGTCGTTGCACTTGTCTCTGTATCGGAAATCATAAAGTTGTCAAAAATCAAGGTGTTTTCTGTAGTTGCGCCGGTTCCACTATACTCATATCCTGACATGACCACCCTAGTGCTTGACAAGCTGAATGGAATATTCATGCTGGGCGTGCTATAGCTTGTATTCCATGTTTCTTTTGCATCAGTTGAATACTCAAAATAAAACATGCCACTTTCTTCTCGGAACTTAAGATAGGTGTTCGCCCCCGGAGTGATTGACTCAGACGAACAGTACGTGCTCCCGCACCCTGCGATTGCAGAGTAGTCAGATTGAATGTATGTATAGCATGTGGCGCTCGAACACAGCCACATAGCTCGATCTCCGTACGACGAACCTATGTTGCCTATCAAAAAGATGTTGTCGACTCCGGGAGATGCTACTTGCACAAGATTTACATTTACCTGCATCTCATCAAAATTGTAAGACGTCGTGAGAGTAGAAGTATCGCACTCCGCGCCCGACGTATTCGCTGAGTATACCTGTTCCAGTTGCTGATTCGCTTCTGAATTAACACAAGAGGTTTCGTACTCAGACCACTTGGAGGTATCAAACGAATTATCATCAAAATCGTCAGAGACAGGGAAGTCAGAAATAGCAAGCGCCGTCAGCGGTACTATTACAATGAAAAGGATTGATATTATACGTTTCATTGTCCGTACAAATGATTGTAATAATCGATCAGGCGCCGTTTCCACACAGGATGAGAAACATTATCTATCATCTCAACCAACTCTTGCTCTGTTGCGCTTTGTGGAAGATCGCCCGTTGCCGCAAGTTTTTGGTAAAATCCACGAATACGCCCGTTTGAGGAATTCCTTAATGTCTCAAACGCTTCTTTTCTCCACTGATCTTCGCGGATTTCGCGGATTCTGTACTCAGACGCCGCCTCTTCTTGAGTTTTTGCACCAAACACCTGCGAGTCTTGCTGTGTGTTGAGTATGACGTATAGCCCCACAAGGGCTATACATAAACATATTGATAACAGTAATACTTTATCCATCATTTCCTAATAGTATTATACCCCCTGCTCCCACGTAAATAGGGGTAGATGTGCTCTGGATATCCCCGCCGCCAACAGAGAGCGTTCCTGTTTCGTATATATACAAACCACCGTCGCCGGTATCGCTCAGAAAGACGTCACCATTCACATACTGAAAAACACTGATTACACAGTTGTCTGCACTGTCGATCGTCCAATCACCAGATCCACCATACGTGCATGAGTCAGACGGAGCCGCTGCTCCAGCGTTCAGTGCGACCATAATGGTCACAGCGCCGTCTGTAGTGTTTGGTGTAAATGTTACACTTGCTCCCGTTCCAGCACTTTCTTGTGACGCATACGCAAAAACTCCGCTCGCTTCGGTGGAGCGAGTACCGCTCGTAATGTCGTCCCCTTTTGTCCACCCAGTTCCCGACACCGCAAATGGATCTCCGTCCCCACCATCAAAAGAAAGTCCTACCAAGACAAGCGTATCGTCTTCGTCGGTTGTAACACGAGACATGGTGCAACTGGTAAAGGAGCTGCACGAGCCCCCGTCTTCACTTTGCGCGTTGATAGGGTCAGCCGTATCGACCCCACTAATGCGCATATATACGCACCACGTCTCGTTGCTCTCAGTGGTGTTGAGCGTTGCATCGCCATCACCTCCCGAAGCTGTTTTATAGTACGCGGCTATGCGCGCATCGGTTGATGAATCACCATTCTCAGCTATCTCAGTCCAACCGCTAATCGAAAAACCATCAGTATTACCATTCTCATCGCTTCCAGCAAAAATAAACAAAAGTTCTCCTGCCTGTATTCCTGATGGCGCAGTGCAGGTAAGTGTCGTTTCTGTAGACCCTCCAGTATCAGATTTTTGATACCCCTCAATGACCGGAACGGCGGCGCGCACGTCTTGTGGAGCTATTGCGATTCCGGCGACTACTATTGCCACTGACAGGATTGAGGCAAGTGCCCGTTTCATACTAGAAGAAAGTTAAGGTTGTTGTCGCTCCCGGCGTGATCCGTAGCCCATTTGTGCCGTCAGTGAACGTATGAACATCTCCAGTGCTCGTTGCGTTTCCGGTGGATGTCTCAACCTCATACACATTGTTTGTTCCAAGTGTACCACCGTCCGAGATCACAAACTTATCACTATCACTGTCATCTGTGCCGATGACCCACTTACTTACCGAATCGATCGCAAACTCAATGAACGAGTCGCCTGCGCCACCTGATCCTATATGCGCTACTGCCTCAGATACATCCCACCAAAACGGTGCGGTAGATGTGCTTTGTGTGCCAAGCATAAAATCTTCATCGTCATTTACGGGATGAATTACATCCTGTCCTGTGTATGCGGTGCTTGTGCTGAATGTCTGATAGAACGATGCGCCTCCTCCGGTCGCGTCATCTCCGTCACACAGGGCGGCACTGCCGGTGAGTTCAACACACAGCGTTGAGGATCCTGTAATGTAATCAGACACATCGAAATCGGTGTAGTGCGACAGGTCGCTGACTTGAGACTCTGTTATCGAAAGTAATGGAAGGGTGGTCGTGCTCCCTACGATCGAAAAGACATCCGCTTCTGTCTGATACCCTGCGCTTGTATTCTCTACCTCAGTCCACACATCGAAACAGCTTTCCGCCGCTCCAGATGCGTCAACACCCAAAGGAGCGTTTCCAGCATCGCAGTTTGCACCATTCGCCGCGAGAGCGGTTGCGGTATCTGCGTTGCCGGTAAGGTCGCCGATCAGCGTACCCCAAAAGTTCGTTGCGGTTATGTACGTGCTAGACGCGTTCAAGAAACTCAATACGTCGGTCGCATCGTCATATGTGAACGCTGCCTCACCGCCCACCGTATCAGAAGCAGTGCCATATATCACATAAGTATCTGCAATGTCAGTTGATGTTGCAAGGCCGCTACCACCAGTGCCAGAAGCGTCATCTCCGTCACATAACTCTGCACTGCCGGTAAGTGACACACAAAAGTCGCTCCATTCGTTACCAACAACGCCGTCGAAACTGATATGATCAAGTACCGCGAAATCATTTACTGTGGTGGTGCCAACCTCAAACCGCCAGTCACCATCGCTTGAGCTGGTCGCCACAATCGAGTCGCCCCACGACCACTCAAAGTTGCCACTTGTGTCCTGATTCCATCCAAAGATCGTGCCGCCGTCCTTCACTTGTAAGAAATCATACCCGAAGTAGTGCGCAGTGCTCTGTGCGTACAGATCATCGATCACATTCGTGACGGCGTTTTCTGATAGTGAGTTGTTACGCAACTCGCAGTATGCACCACTCGGTTCGCAGTCAACGAAGTTATCAATCGGATAGGTGTTCGATATCACAGCGTTGTTTTCGATCACTGCTGTTGCGCCGTTGTTGTCGATGTACGCACTAGGTCGTGTGGTGTTCTTCGCTTGATAAAATCCATTGTTTTCGATGTACACGCTCGACTCGCCGCCGGTCGACGCGTCGATCGTGATGAACGTGTACTGCTCGGTGTCATCTCCAGACGGATTCTCGAAGTGATTGCCACTGAACAGCATTTCCATCGAGTATGCGCCCACGCGCACACCACAGTCGTCGAAGCTGTTGTTGATAAATTGCACAGTTGTCCAGTACGATCCGGTGTCAACACAGTCAGCGGCATACGTTCCGTAGCCCTCGAACAGATTGTTCTCGAACCAGATCGACTCGCCTGAGTTGCTTGGCGCATCCTTGAATCGAATGTTCTGCCCGTTCCAATTCCAGATGTTGTTCTCGAAGTCTGCGATGTACACGTTGTCGCCCAAGTACAGACCAGTCCCGAACGTGTACCAGCGCGTGTCGTGCATCGCAAACCCTTGCCCACCGTTCGTGCCGCCGACCTCAAGACCGACGTTCGCGTACCCGTTATCCTCGCCGTAGAACCAGCACCCCTGGATGCCGAGCCCCCACTCCTGTGCAGCTGGTGAATCGCTCCAGTCCACATCAAACTCAGTCGACGTGCCGGTCGACCCGGTGTACGTGAGACGTGTCGCCCCGCCAGGCGCGCACTCGATCACCGCTGGCTTGCCGGCTGTCGTGATCTCGATCTCAGTCGAAAATGAGTAGATACCACGCGGAACATAGATTGTACCGCCGGTTGCAGGAAGCTCCGCGTACGCCGCGTTGATCTGTGCGCCGATGTCTGCCCCACTAAATTGCGTGGCATCAAGCACGCCGCCGAGATTCTTAAATGAGCTTGTTGCGGTCGATGTTGCAACGTAGTGCGGCGCACTGTGGTAATCGCCGTCGTTCGGATATACATAGTCTCCAGCATCAGTGTGTTCTGCGCTGCCACCAGATCCTTCATCATCGGTTCCATCTGCAAACCCAGCAGGTATGTTGATGATATCATCCCATGAAATGTTGAACGTCGTCGTTGCGATGTTCGCCCAACTGTCCCCATCCCAGTACAAGAAATCCCACACCGACTGACTGCCGTCAACATCAGACAAACTCGCGAGAGTCTCCCCTGTGATATTCGCAATGTACCCAGCAGATGTATTTTCTGATTCAGTCCACACATCGAAACAACCCTCAACCGCCCCTGCCGCATCAACACCAAGCGGCGCGTTTCCGGCACCACAATTCGCCCCGTTCGCTGCGAGTGCAGCGGCCGTCCCAGCGTTCGTGATCGTACAGCTGCCACCATCACACGTGGTGTCCGTATCAGTATCCCATGAAGTCGTCGCGGTGTTCGCCCAACTGTCCCCATCCCAATACAGCACGTCCCACGCCGACTGACTACCGTCCACATCGCTCAACTCAGCAAGCGTCAGATCATTCTGCGCCCAGTAGTCTGCGCTCGATGTAGCGAACGCTCCAGCTGCCGTATCGTCGCTCCCGTCACAGAGATCTGCGCTACCGGTTAGGAGCACACACATCGTGGTCGACGCGCTGATGTAGTCGCTCACATCGAAATCAGTGTAGTGTGACAGGTCGCTTATTTGCGACTCGAGTATTGAAAGGAGAGGGAGTGTCGTGGTGCTGCCAACGATTGAGTACACATCCGCCTGATCGTAGTATAGGTTCGTGCTGCCCTCAGTAAGTCCGTCGGTCGTTGTTGCATACCAGTCTGATAGCGTAAAGTACAAAGAACCATCCAGAGTCGTGTCCGTATCCCAGCTCGACGTAGCGGTCGGCACCCATGCGCTCCCGTTGTAGTACAGCACGTCGTACGTCGCAAGCGAGGTTGTGCTCACGTCACTGATCTCCGAAAGGTAGTCGACCTGCGCCGTCCCGCCGTCATCTGTCCCGCAGCTGAACACACCGTTCGCGTCCGTGTCGATCGTGTCACAGTTCGCAAGCGACGTGACCTCGACGCCCCACGTCGCGTCGACAAGTGTTGCGTTCAAGCTATCGTTCGGGTACCAGATCGATGCGCCGAGCGTCGGTTCTGCGTTCCCCTTCATCGCAGAAGCGACAACGATCGCACAGATCCCCGTCACGATGGCTGCTATACTCAATACGTGTCGAAACTTAATCTCCATATTACGGGATGATGTACTCCTCAATTTCCGCTACCTGCGTTGCGGTCGGCACTTCCATGTATATCGTCTTCCCGCCCAGGTCTAACTTCTCGCGGACAAGCTCATGGTTTTGCTCGAGCGACATGTACGCACTCGCGTCGCCGCTTACTGGCAGCACGCCGCTCTCCCATGCATAGTATGTGATAGTACCCTGTCCGCGCAACGAAATGCGGAATCCGACCGTCCCCTTAGTGAACGTGTGGCTGTACTCAGTGTCAGCGTCGGCCATCGCCACATTCGTCACTACGACCTTGCTCGGCTGTATCTCACCACCGGTCACACTGCCGATGCCACCACCGTGTACGATCGACGCAATCTGGCTCTGATCAATGCGCATTTCCTTCGGCAACTTGACGGCGCTCCGCTCGATAGCTTCGACGATCTGTGTTCCCATGCCGTTAAGTTCCTTCTGCACCTCATTCAACTTGCCAATCAACGAGTGTTTGCTTTCAACCATAGCATCGTTCAGGTCGTTCATGCTGCGCTCAAGAACGCTCAGGTCTATCTTTGGAGCTTCGTACTTGATACGGTTCACCGCGCTGCGCACCTCGTTCACAGCTTGGGTGACCGGCCTCACGTCGGTTGGCTCCACCTTGCCGACCGCCTTCGTCATCGTGTCGATTGAGGTGATCAGCTTGCTAATCTCACGCTTCACCGTGCCCATGTCCTGTGAGCGTGCTGCTGCATCGAGTTTCGCCGCCACGCCGGTTACAGACTTCGCGGCGTTTTCGAGCTGCTTCGACGCTTCGCCGATGTCCACCTTGATGTTTTGCGGCGAGCGCATCGCGGCAGCGATCGTGTCGAGCTTCGCGCCGAGAAACTTGCCAAGCTGTTCTACTGGTGTTAATCCTTTCATACCTACTGTTGCGGTTGTGGCGGTTGCTCTGCGCCGCCGAAATCAAGCAAGCTCTCGCCCTGCTGCATCGGATCCGGTTCCGGTTCCGGCTGCTGGTAGTCCTCCAGCGTCTCACCATACGGTTCGATAAACTCACTGAACATCTTGTCCTTGTTCGCTGCGAAGTACTCAGGATACAGCTGCGCCATGTTCGCCTGCTTCTCACTCACCTTCGCAACCTGTGCTGAGAGTGACTGATTCTCGAGCGACGTCGGTATCAACCGGAAATCGTACTGGTACTCATCAGCGTAGTTACTTGTGATCGCGATCTGCTTGTAGTTCATGCCCTGCTCACGCATCGCGTCCTCCTTCCCCTCGAGGTCGGCGGGGTGCGGCAGCTGATTCTTGCTCTTGTACACACCAACACCGAGCGTGCCCTGCGATCCGTCCGCGAGCATCACATCCGCGATGTCGTACTGTGCGATGGCGCCCATCATCACCTGTGACCCTTGCTCACCGAGCACTGAATCATACGCCGGGCGCATGTAGTTCATGAGCACGTTCGGGATGCGTAGCTTGGTCTTCTGTAGCCACAGATCCTCGAGCATCATGTAGAAAATACCCTTCAACTCCTGTGCGCGTTCGTTCGCGATCATCACCTCACGCGCTGTCTTACCGCTCACGCCAGTCTGCCCCTGCTGCGCCGGATCGACCGATACGAAGTCCATCGCCTGTCTGATCATGTTGAGGAGCTGCACGTCGCCACCCTGCACACCGCGCACCGGCATCGGGCGCACCTGTGTTACGTCGGGCACGTACTGCACGTCGTCCTGAGTCGATAGCTCGTCTTCGATGTCCAAGAGATCCTTGTTCGCGAGTCCGGCAAGCAACCGTGGCGAGAGCGACCGGAACGCGTTGTCGAGAATCGAGTCCCAGTGCATATTGTCCACGTCCTGGAACGATTGCAGCAATTTCGGCAACGACAGTCCGTAGAAGAACGCCTTGTTGCTGAACGGTTCGTAGATCGTCTTCGCGAACGGGTACAGCTTGCCACGCTTTCCACCCCATATGAGCGGCGTCTTTTGCATCAGCACGCCGTTCACCCATATCTCATAGCAATTATCAGCCTTCGAGTAGTACCGGATCCGCTCGTACTTGTTGTCCTCCTCACTCACACGCTTCCCCCACTTCGCGTAGTAGTACGTGTCGTTCTCACCGCCATACCGCGAGCTCGCGCACGTTGCGCCGTCCTTGAGGTACTTGTAGTTTTCGTAGTGCCCGTACTCCTTGCGTACCGCGTCCTTGTCGAGGTAATCGATCCGCGCGACACGCGGCTGCTCCTGAATGTTGTGTATGTAAATATCCCAAATATACAGCTCCGTGAGCGGGATGATCTCATCAACCGCGTGCTCTTCCGTCATCACCTCTTCCTTCTCAGTATACGCAACGCCAGTGAGCGGATCGTACGAGGTGATCACGTCAACCTCCTCCTTCACGCGGCGGAACCCATCGTACGTGATGACCGTACCCTTGCCCGCACACTCCCATGCTTCCCAGAACATCTTGAGCCGTTGGTTCTCGTGCTGCCGCGAGTACGCCACCATCTGCTTCATGAACTCAGCGCGTTGTGGCGACTGGACACCACCCTTCCATGCCTTCCATGTGAACTCGGGGAACGTCGTCGCTACGCCGGCAACGACCGCGCGCGCCTTCGCACGCGTGACCTGGTTGAACACGTTGGCCTGCCAGTCTTCCTTACCCTGCGCCTCGCGCGTCAGTACCGATCCGTTCAGTCGGCGGTCACTGTCATCAATGTACTGCTTGAGCGTCTGCTGCCCGCCGTCGTCGGCGAACTCGGCGTACGTGTCGTTGCGCCGTTCGATCATTGTGTCGATGTGCCCGTAGATCTCCTCACGCCGCTCAACGACCTCGTTCGTTGGACGGTACACACTGTGCTTTTTTGCACCGTATCGTTTACGTCTTGCCATATGCCTAGCACTATACCACAGATTGTCAATGGTCAGACTACCTGTGGATAACTTAATACTGCAAAACCGCCCGAAGGCGGTAGTGCAGATGGTTTTTTGGTTGTTCTAACAACATCATACCACAAAACCGCCCGAAGGCGGTAGTGTGGACTCCCCAAATTTTATCCCACAACGTGCCCACTGCTTATGTGTTCAGCAGAATTGATACGACCGCCTTGGTCGTAGGGCGTTATGGATAGACCCTCATCCTATCGCGGCCTGCGGTCGATCGCAAGCACCGCCGTATCCACGATCACACCGAGCTCGCGGTCAGCGTCGCGGAACGGGATCACGTCGTACTGGTTCACCAGCACCCGGTCGCCGGTACGCACACCCTCGGCGGCTCGGCCGACCGCGATCGCCGTTGCGTAGATCCCCTTGTAGTCCTGCCGCTTGATCGACTGCTCGATCACGATGCCGCTCGCGGTCGTGTACTCCTCGTTCTCATGCACTTCGATGAGGATGTTCTTATTCTGTGGCTCAAGTATCTGTTGCTTCATAGTTCGTTGTTGTTACGCGCTGCATCACGCATCGCCCTGATAGCACGCGCTGCGACCTCATCCTCGGCGCAGTCCTCGCAGAGCATCCCCGCATCGGGGTCATACACCGCGGTCTCTTCGTCTTCGATCTCCCCCCAGCACGATGCGCAGCGTTCCATGCTCGTGTTATACCACCACCTACCTCCCGTACGCAAGCCGCCTACTCGCGTCCTTCCGCTTCTTCGCCATCCGTCGCTTGAACGTGAGCTCCGCCTGCTCCTCACGCGTCCTGCCGCGCGACGGGTTGCTCATCAGTCCATACCGGATCGCGTCAGCCGCGTGATCCTCGCCGTCCGTATTACAGTCTTCAATGTTGTTCTTATCATACACCAACGCGGGGATCGTTCTGATCGCGTTTGGACAGGTGTCGAACACCTGCATCCCCGCCCTTGTCTCGCCGTCAGCGCACAGCATCGGCTTGAGCTTCTCCCGCATCAGTCCCCATCCGATCACCCTGTTGTTATCCCCCTTGAGCAGCCGGACGTACCGTGGTCGACCAAGCCGTTCGCCATCTGACAGCTCCACGTTGAGCTCCTTATGCACACGTGTGTACACCTGCTCCATGATGTCCGCACCGCTCATCGCCGTTGCGTTCGCTCCGCTCTTCGCCCATATCGCCGGATCGAACACCCAGTAGTCGATCTGCTCATCGTCCGGCGTCATCGCGATGATCTCCTTGGCGAGCTGTTCGTACGTCAGTCCGGTACGGTACAGCTCACGATATACCCAGAAAATACCGTTCTCATCGACCGCCACCCAGTACACCGCAGACGGCGCAGCGTACCCGTAATCGCCGCATACGAACCTGCGCCAGTGTTCCGGAACCTTGAACGGCTTACACACGTGGATGACGCGGCGCCAGTTGGAGAAGAATTGCCCCTTGAAGATATCCCAGTCGCCGTCCCTGAGCGCGCGGCGCATCTCGGGCGGCAAGGTATCAAGCTGCTTGAGGTAGCTATGAGGCAGATGTGGGTTGTCTTCGGCCTTCGCAGGGACATAGAAGTATTCATCTTTCTCATCGAGCTCCTCCTCCTCGAAATCCTTATCCATCCAGAGCTTCTTCACCCAGGCGTGCCCCGCGCCGCCCGGGTTTGTGCCCGCGAAGAACCTGGTGTCTTCGATTCCCGGCCAGCGGAGGCGGTGCTTGAGGTCTAAGAACGTATCTTTGGGGTTTTTCGTGAGCTCGTCGACCGCGATCGCAGCGAACTCCGCAGATTGATACTTACTTGGGTCGTCAAGGTTGCGGAACTTGATGATCCCGCTTCCGTATTCCGGCGCGAGGATGTAGCACTTCCCGTGTGCCTTATGATCATCGTGGAGCTTCCCGAGCCATTCGGGGAACTCCTTGAGGATCTTGCCGAGTTGGCGATCCTTGAGTGTTGGATAGTCTTCACAGAAGATACTGACCTCGATATTCCGCAGGTTGAGATCGAGAAACCAGTTGACGAGCATATCGACCATCATCCAGCGGATGAAATACGACTTCCCACCGCCGACCGCCCCACCGTAGAGCGTGTATTTATGGGCGAGGACTGCTTGTTGTGCGGTTAATTGGCGCTCTGAGAAGCCGAGCATTTCGCTGAGTGACACCTGTTCCGGTTCCATGTTCGCATTATGCCATGGGCGGGGTGCCGGTGGCAAGGTGCGGGGATCATTTTGCGGGGTGCGGGGTGCGGGGATCATTTTGCGGGGTGCGTAGTGTTATTGTGCTGTTGTCAAGGTGAAAAGGGGGTGTTAACCGCTGTGCGGAGGGTAAGAGGGGGGAGTAGGGTGAGGTGCCCCCCCCGCCCGCCGCAGCGCGCGCGCCGATCGAATCAAACAGCCGCGCGCACGGCACGCCGCACGCTGCACGCCACCACACTGCACGCTGCACGCTGCACACTGCACACTGCACGCCGCCACACCGCACATGCACGCTGCGCTGCTGCACGCCGCCACACTGCACACTGGCGGACACATGGCGCGATGCAGGATGCAACACGCCGCCACGCTGCACACACCGCGCTGCATGAGGCGTTCAGTGTGCAGTGCGACAAGTGCACCGCGCGACACATAAAACGCCACACGGGGCATTGTGTGGCGTTTCGTGTGGTGTTCGTGTTACCTGGTCGACTTGCGAGGTGGAGCCGGCCGCGCCGTGACGTCTATCACACGGTGTGGTGCGGCCTGTTCGCCGGCCGGCAGCGCAGCGCGCGTGTCTGCCGTTATAAGTTTCTTGTCGGTTACGTCTATCTGCACATTTTGAATCACGCCGCCGAGCATGCGGTTGAGCATCTCTTTTATTGCTTTCATCTCGCCGGCCACCACTTGCTGCATGAGCACGTCGAGTGTACGCTTCAGGCCCTCGGGTATCTTTTCGCAGCGTTCGCAGGTCGCAGGCCGCACACACTCACACACGCCCTGTGTCACATAGCGCAGCGCGTGGTGCCGGTTGGCGTGCATCTGAAGCTGAATGTCGCCGAGCGATTGCAGCGGCTTGCGGCCGGAACCTTCACGCCGGCCGCCGTGTGTGTT
>JGI12109J20283_10043727_pt1 | contig 21244 bp, 19 predicted proteins | sample ElkSlonscriptome_12_FD_20283 | JGI IMG/M metagenome (IMG submission 20283)
GCTCATCAGGGTGGCCGACTCGTCGAGCAGTGCACGGCGCTCGAGCATATGGTAACAATATGACAGGCGTTTGATGGCAGCGACCACCGTCTCGCCCGGCGGGCGGGGCAAGGCCCGCGGCTCAGTCGGCCCGAGCTCCCGGGACCGACCCGCCTCGTCGCCGACACTGGACGGCGCGCCCGACGCCCCCCCGGCCTCCAAGAATCCAGCAAAGGCCAGCAGTGACTGGCGGTCGCCCGCCTGCAGGCCTCGGAATAGCTCGAGTAGCCGTCGTTCCTCGGCGGCGCTCGACGCGGCCCGCGGGCCGCCGGGCTCAGCCATCGCATTGCTCCTCGCAGTAGGCGCGCGCGAACTCCAACAGCTCCTCCATGACGCGCGAGCGGAACTTCTGCTTCTGATGAATAAAGGAGAACGGCCGATCCAGCGGCGGATCCAGATCGATGGCCACCAGGGTGCCTAGGCGCAGCTCCTTCTGGATCGTTGTACGCGATACGACGGAAACCCCCATGCCGGCCTCGACCGCCCCCTTCACCGCCTCCGGACTCCCCAGCTCCATGGCGATCTTCAGGGTGACTTCCCCGCTGCTCAGCTGGAGCAGCTGTGTGCCGATCACCTCGCGCGTGCCCGAGCCCTCTTCCCGGCAGATGAAGGGGAACTCGAGCAGCTGCGGGAAGGTCACTCGCGCGCGCCCCGCGAGCGCGTGATCGGGCGGCACGATCGCCACCAACCAGTCACGCTTGCAAACCTCGACGACGAGATTCTTGTTCGCGACCGGGGACTCGACGACCCCGAGATCGATCGTGTTGTTTTCGACCATCGAGACGACCCCCTCGCTGTTGGCCACCCGCATGTGGATGGTCACGTCGGCGTACTTCTCCTTGAAATCGCCCAACAGCGCAGGAAGCATATACTCGGCGATCGTGGTGCTGGCACCGATGGTCAAGGCACCGCGGATCTCGCCGGTCAGCTCACGAACGGCCCGCTCCATCTCCTGGTAGAGCTCGAAGATGCTGTCGGCGTAGCCGAAGACCCGCTGCCCGGCCTCGGTGAGGCTAATGCGATTGTGGGTGCGATCGAACAGACGTGTGTTGAAATGCTCTTCGAGCTGGCGGATCTGAAAGGTGACCGCCGGTTGCGTCATATGCAGGGTCTCAGCCGCCTTGGTAAAGCTGAGGAGCCTCGCAACCGTATGGAAAACCTGTAATCTGCGATCCGCCATCGGACCCTACCCATCAAGCCATACCGCAATAAAAAATACTTATACCATATTCGCCGCAGCCCGAACCATCCCGGCCGGACACCTCCAGATTCCCTAGTCTCTCCGGATCCATTCCAGCCACTCTGTCGGTCCCATCACAAAGCCAAAGCAAACCGGCCCATGCGACGCGGCTGGGAGTGGCGAGTCGCGGCATTCCCGCGTACCCTCGCACCCGGTCAAGAACCCACGGAGCTTCACCCTTGCCGGCGGGAGATTGGGGGACGATTTGAGAACACGAGGAGGCGATATCCCATGCGCAAGACGCCTAGCTTGGCAGTACGAACCGGCCTAATCGGCCTGTCGGTGGCCCTCGGCTCGCCCGGTACCGCGATCGCGTCCGGATTCGCGCTACCCGAGATCTCGACTGCCGGGATCGGTACCGCCAACGCCATGGTCGCCAATCCGGTCGACCCAGGCGCATTCGCCTACAACCCGGCCGCGATGGGCTTTCACGGCAAGAGCAGCCTCGCCCTCGGCACCCTGTTCGTCGCCCCGAGCTTCGAGGTCGACAACGCCGCCGGGACGCAGGAGAGCGAAGGAGCCGATTGGCTCGTCGCACCCTTGATCCAGGGCGCCTTGCGACTCAACGAGCGCTGGTGGATCGGCTTCGGGGCAAATGCCCCATTTGGCCTAGAAACCCGCTGGGGCGCCGGCACCTTCCGACCTCTCGCCGGTGAACTGCCGGCTCCCCCGCCGTTACCGGAGCCGACGATTCCATTGAGCCCCCAACCACTGCAGAGCAAGCTCGAGATCACCGACTTGGTCCCGACCGCGACCTTCAGGGTGAACGAGGCGCTGAGTGTCTCCGCCGGCCTGGATTATTATTGGGCCAAATCGGCGGTGCTCAATTCGTCGCTGGCAGCGCTCGAAGGCGACGGCACAGGCTGGGGCTACAACCTGGGCTTCCTGCTCCAGCAGGGCCCTTTCAGCCTCGGGGCCAACTATCACTCGGCGGCCACGATCGAGGTGTCGGGAGACTACCGACCACGCAGTCGCAACCTGGTCATCCTGGAACGACTCGCGCCGGCCGAGAACGCCGAGCTAGATCTCAATCTCCCGTGGCGGCTACAGCTCGGCCTACGCTATGCCTTCACTGAGCGGCTTGCCATCGAGGCCGACTGGACCCGCACCGGCTGGAGCGAGTTCGACGAGATCCAGGTCTGGGGCAAGCGCTCCGGGGCGCTGCTGCAGGAGGACCTGAACGACTGGTCCGACGCCAATGCCTATCGCTTCGGCGTCACCTACCAATGGCGGCCAGAGACCGTGCTGCGCTTCGGTTATTCCTTCGACGAGACGGGCCAGCCCGAGCGTTTCTTCAGCCCCCGCGTACCGGACAACGACCGCCACCTATTCGGCATCGGCATCGGACAGGATCTCGGCAACGGCTGGGCCGTCGATGCGGGCTACATGTACGTGCGCTTCGAGGACCGCGACTACCGCTCGGCGACGCCCTACACTGGGGGCGGAAACATCAACGGTACCGACGCCCTCGACGGCCGCTACGAGGCAAGCGCCCATCTCGTCGGTGTCGACGTTCGCAAGTCCTTCTAGTCGCGCCAGCATCGGCGCGACCGCCGCCGGGCTGCGAAGACACGACTTTCGATCAGCCGTGGCAGTTCGGCACCACCAGCACCGGGACGCGGCTGGTCTGGATCACACGTGCCGCGGTGGAGCCCATCAGGCCGCGCCCGAGATCGCGAGCGAATCGCCCACGCTAGCTGTACCCCTGCAGCTTGTCGAGGTACTCGGGCAGGAATAGCGAGATTTGCGGGATGTAGGTGACGAGCAGCAGGAAACACAGCAGCAGCAGCATCCACGGCAGGACCGCCTTGATCACCCAACCGATGGACTCGCCGGTAATGCCGGCGGTGACGAACAGGTTCAGACCGACGGGCGGCGTCAGCATACCGATCTCCATGTTGACGACCATGATGATACCGAGGTGAATCGGATCGATGCCCAGCTGGGTCGCGATCGGAAACAGAATCGGCGCCATGATCAGCAGGATCGCCGAGGGCTCCATGAAGTTGCCCGCCGCGAGCAACAGCAGGTTGACGACGATCAGGAACATCCACGGCTCGAGGCCGTAGGCGACGATCGTCTCCGCGATTTGGTGCGGAATCCGCTCGGTCGTCAGCACATGGGCGAATAGCATCGCGTTGGCGATGATGAACAGGAGCATGATGCTGACCTTGGCCGCATCGAGCACCGTCTGGCGCACCTCGGCATGGCCGGGGCTGTGCGCGAGTGCGAGCGGCACCTGCCAGGCATTGCGCAGCATCGCCGCGACGAACCCCTCACCGTCGCGCCACCAAGGCGTCTCCTTCAACGGGCCCATATCGCGGTATCCGATCACCGCCACCAGAAAGGCATAGACGGCCGAGACCGCCGCCGCCTCGGTCGGGCTCGCAACGCCCCCGTAGATCGAACCGAGCACGATGACGATCAGCAAGATGCCGCCCGAGGCACTCAATCCGGCGGCGGCGACCTCGCCCAGCCCCGGCCAGGGCTGGGCCGGCAGCTGGCGCACGCGGGCAACGACGTAGATCGCCAGCATCAGCAGCCCGCCCATCATCAGGCCCGGGATGAAGCCGGCCATAAACATACGCGCCGCCGAGACCTCGGTCGCCGCCGCGTAGACCAACATGACGATCGATGGGGGGATCAGGATCCCGAGCGTGCCGGCGTTGGTGATCACCCCGGAGGCAAAGGATTTCGGATAACCCGACCGGACCATACCGGCGATAACGATGGTCCCGATCGCCGCCACCGTTGCCGGAGACGAGCCGGACACGGCTGCAAAGAGCATACAAGCCAGCACCGAGGCCATCGCCAGCCCACCCTTGATATGCCCGACGACGGCGACGGCGAAACGGATCAACCGACGCGCGACACCGCCGGTCGAGAGGAATTGTGACGACAGGATGAAGAAGGGGATCGCGAGCAGCGTGTAGTGCGCGGAGAGGGCCTCGAACAGCTTCAGCGCGATCGAGGCCAGCGAATCGTTGGAGAAGAGCAGGATCGTCAGGATGCTCGAGAAGCCGAGCGCCAGCGCGATCGGCATCCCGAGCAAAAGGCAGCCGAACAGCAACGCGAACAGGGTCGCCGTCGTCACTTGGCGTCACCCGCCTCGCGCAGCTCGCGGGCGATGTGCATGCTCTCCTCGGCCTCGCTGACCTTCTGAAAGCCGGTCGCGCGACCCATGGCCAGCCGCCATAGCAGTCCCAGCAGCCGCAGCGACAGGAAAACGAGGCCGATCAACAGAACGCTATGCGCAACCCAGGTCGGGACATCGATGTCCTCGAGCGGGATGCCGATCATCCGCATCTTCTCCAGGTAGACCCAGGAGCCGTAGATGAAAAGCCCGCAGTAGACGAGCGACAGCACGACGGCGATGCCGGTCAGGATGCGTTGCCCGAGGGGCCGGAAGAGCCTCACGAAGGCATCCACCCCGATGTGCGCCCCGACCTTGAGCCCGTAGGATACCCCGAACAGCACGAACCAGGCCGATAGATGCAGCGTCGCCTCCTGTATCCAGCTGACGCCGGTCCCGAAGACGAAGCGCAGGATGACCTCCCAGAACACGAGCAGGGTCGTCGCCACCAGCAGCAGCGAAATGATCGCCTCTTCGGCCCGGTTCAGTATGCGCAGGATCATCGCCCCCCTCATCGCCCACCGGGCGACTGAGCGGTCGTCATCGCCCGGCAAAAGGGTCGCGAAGCGACGGCGCCGCGACGTGACCACGACGCGGCGCGAAGCCTCGAACCTGGGCGCTCAGACTCGAAACGGCCTCCGGCCGGAAGCTGGCGGCGGTCTCTCAGATCAGCCCTCGTTGGCCTCGTAGGCCGCCTCGACCAGATCGGCGCCGATCTCGTCTTCAAACTCCTGCCAGACTGGCCTCATCGCCTCCACCCATAGCGCGCGTTGCTCGGGCGTCAACTCGATGATCTCGCTGCGCCCCGACTCGGCGATCCTCAGCTTGTCTTCGATCGCCTTCTCGCGTGCCACGGCGTTGCCGTAGGCCAGGGCCTCGTCGAGCGCCTCTTCGACCTGTCGGCGATGCTCATCCGAGAGGCCCGACCAGAAGCTCTCAGAGGTCACCACCATATAGTCGAGCAAGCCATGGTTGGACTCGGTGATATAGGGCTGGACCTCGTAGAACTTCTTCGAGTAGATGTTCGACCAGGTATTCTCCTGCCCATCGATGGCGCGGGTCTGCAACAGCGTGAAGACCTCCGAGAAGGGCTTCTTCAGCGGCGTGGCATCAACCGCCTCGAACTGCGCCTCGAGCACCTCCGAGGACATGATCCGAAACTTGAGCCCCTCCGCATCGGCGGGCACACGCAACGGCTTATCGGCAGAGAGCTGCTTCATCCCGTTGTGCAAATAGCCGAGGCCGATCAGCCCGCGGCGGCTGACCGCATCGAGCATGGCCTGGCCCTGCTCGCTCTGCTGGAAGCGATCGACCGCATCCAGGTCTTCGAACAGGAAAGGCAAATCGTAGAGGGCCAGCAAATCGGTATAGCGGCTGAACTTCGACAGGGCCGGCGCAGCCATCTGTACGTCGCCGAGCAACATGGCCTCCAGCACCTTGTCGTCGCCGAACAGCTGCGCGTTCGGAAAGACCTCGACGACCACCTCGCCGTCGGTCTTCTCCTCAACCAAGGCCTTGAACTTGTTCGCCATCTTACCCTTGGGGGTATTTTCGGCAACGACGTGCGAAAACTTGATGACGACGGGCTCGGCAGCCGCGATGGCGGCGTTGCAGAGGGCCGCGCAGGCTAGGATCGCCGCAATAAGAAAGCGTTTCATGAAACCTCCCCGTGCTCTCCGGTGGATTCGATTCTCATCTTCGTCTGCGCCTCGGGCGCGTGCCAAAGCGCCAACACAGCATAGAGCAAACCGGCGAAGACCGGGAGACCCGGATCCTCGCACAACGAAAAACGCCGCCTTGCGGCGGCGCTGGCTCTTCGCCACCGAAGCGGCGGAGACGCCCTCAGGGACAGCGCGTCAGATGTAGAGACAAATGTCGCTCTCGCCGGCGAACTCGAAGAAGGCCGCAGCACCGGCATAGTCGATGCCGTCGATGAACTCGGCGCTATCCATATCGAAGAGGTCGACGGTCATCTGACAGGCGATCAGCTTGACGTCCGCCTCCTGGCACAGATCGCGCAACTCCTCGACGCTGGCCACCCCCTTCTTTTTCATCTTCTGCTTCATCATCGCGGTCATCAGGGCCTGCATGCCCGGCAATGCCGTGCCAAGCACCGGGAACCATTTGTCCATGCCCATCGGCATGGGCATGCCCGGGTTTCCCAGCGGGGTGACTTCGAGGCTCAATTTCTTCTTCAACAGCTGCAGGCCGTAAAAGGTGAAGAAGACCTGCGTCTCATAGCCGAGCGCCGCCGCCGTGGAGGCGAGGATGAAGGGGGGGTAGGCCCAATCCAAAGACCCCTTGGTGGCGATGATCGCTAGCTTTTTCTCTTCCATCGGAGGCTCCTTCAGGGATAACCCGTGGCTTGTGGGCCAGATGCGCGATCAGGCCTTCTTGATCAGAAAGTGAAACTTGCCACCTTCCTCCCGAGACTCGAGCAACTCGTTGCCGGTCTGCTTCGAGAAGGCGTCGAAGTCCTTCACCGAGCCGGGATCCGTCGCGATGATATGGAGCACCTGCCCCGCGGAGAGACTGGCGAGCGTCTTCTTGGCGCGCAGGATCGGCAGGGGACAGTTGAGACCGGATGCGTCCAGTTCTTGATCGAAGTCGGACATGGGGACCTCCAACGTGCTTTGTTAAGAATATTCAGAAACTCAAAGGCTTGAATTTATATGCCAATCACCGCAAAAAGGCAAGGCACCTGGCGATCGGATTCAGCCGCCTATCCTGAGGCGACCGCCGACACCGAGCAGGCGAGAGCCGGGTCACCAGCCTGGCCGCCGCGCGAGGCCTGGCGGAACACGGCAAGCTGAAGGCCTTGGCGCGCCCAATCGAGAATCCCGCCTCGCAGATTGACAACCTTGTCAACGGCAAACTACCTTTTGACCAAGCAATTAAGTATATTAGTAAGTTTCGACGTCAGGCTCAATCCCGATCACCCAAGGGTGTCGGCGAGCCTCGACATGCGAACGCCGCAAGCCGCCTCAACGCAAGACTCGGCAGCCGCGACGTCCTGCGCTAGCTAGGTGACCAGATGGAATTCCTGCCGATCTTTCTCGATGTCAAGGAGAAGCCCTGCCTGGTGGTCGGTGGCGGTGAAATCGCCGTGCGCAAGATCACCAACCTGCGCCGCGCCGGCGCCGCGGTGCGCGTCGTCGCCCCAGCCCTCGCGCCCGCCGTCGGCGAGCTGCTGGCCGCCGGAGAGATCGCCCACGAGGCAAGGCAGTTTCGCGACGAAGACCTCGTCGGAACCCTGCTCGTCGTCGCCGCCACCGATGACCGCCAGGTCAATCACCGCATCGCCGAACTGGCCCGAACCGCCGGGGTCCCGGTCAATGTCGTGGACCAGCCGGACGATTGCAGCTTCTTGATGCCCTCCGTGATCGACCGGTCCCCGGTGGTCGTCGCCGTTTCCACCGGGACGGCCTCACCGGTCTTGGCGCGCCTCCTGAGAACCCGCCTCGAGGCCATGATCCCGGCGGCCTATGGACGCCTCGCCGAGCTCTGTGCCGCATATCGCCCACGGGTCAAAGAACGCTTCACCCAGCAGCGCGACCGACGCCGCTTCTGGGACCGAGTCCTGCAGGGGGGTGTCGCCGAGCGGGTCTTCTCAGGGCACCTCGACGAGGCGCAGGGCGCGATGGAGCGGGAGCTGGAGCAGGACCTGCCGGAGAATACCCTGGGCGAGGTCTATCTGGTCGGCGCCGGGCCCGGCGACGCCGACTTGCTGACCTTCCGCGCACTGCGCCTGATGCAGCAGGCCGACGTCGTCGTCTATGATCGCCTCGTCGCCTCATCGATCCTCAACAAGGTCCGCCGCGACGCCCAACGCATGTACGTCGGCAAAGAGCGCGATAATCATGTCATGCGCCAGACGCAGATCAACCGCCTCCTCGTCGACCTAGCCAAGCAGGGCCAGCGGGTGCTGCGGCTCAAGGGTGGCGACCCCTTCATCTTCGGGCGCGGCGGCGAGGAGATCGACACCCTCGCCGAAGAGCAGATCCCCTTCCAGGTCGTCCCGGGAATCACCGCCGCCTCCGGCTGCGCGAGCTACACGGGCATCCCCCTAACACATCGCGACTACGCCCAATCCGTCACCTTTGTCACCGGGCACCTCAAGGACAACACCATCAACTTGAACTGGCAACAGCTGGCCCAGCCACACCAGACGGTCGTCTTCTATATGGGACTGGTAGGCCTGCCGGTGATTGTCGACCGATTGATCTCCCACGGGGTTTCGCCGCAGATGCCGGTGGCGCTGATCCAGCAGGGCACGACCCACAAGCAGCGCGTCTACTCGGGCACCCTGTCCGACATCGTCGCGAGGGTCCAACGCGACCCGCCCCAGCCCCCCACGCTCGTTATCGTCGGCGAGGTCGTGAAGCTGCGCGAGCGCTTCAACTGGTTTCAGACGCCGCTGCCCGCCGAGCAGAGTGCCATGGCCGCGATCTTTCCCGATGGTTGAGATTCGACCTGCCGGCTGCGCTGGCTTCGGAGCCTAGGCGATGGAGACCGAGCAAATCGTCCTGCTCGCCCTCGTGCAAGGGATCACCGAGTTCCTGCCCATCTCGAGTTCGGGCCATCTGATCCTGACGCCCCTTCTCTTCGGCTATGCCCTCCAGGGGCTGGCCTTCGATGTCGCCGTTCACCTCGGCACCTTGCTCGCCGTGATCGGCTATTTCCGGCGCGAAGTAACCGCCATGGCCGGGGCGGCCGCTGCCGGACTGCTGCGCCGCGAGGCATCACCGGAGGCGCATCTCGCGGGCATGCTCGGCCTCGCGACCCTGCCGGTGGTCGTCCTCGGCCTGCCACTGAAGGGGCTGCTCGAGGGCCTGCGCGCCGACGCACACCTGATCGCCCTGATCGTCGCATCCACGACCATCGGGTTCGGCGCGCTGCTCTGGTGGGCCGATGCGCGGGGCCGCCGCAACCGGGACGAATCCGGCATCGGTTGGCGGGAGGCCCTCATCATCGGTCTCCTGCAAGCGCTGGCAATCTTCCCGGGGACCTCACGCTCCGGCATCACTATCACCGGCGGGCTGCTGCTCGGCCTGACACGTCGCGCCGCATCGCGCTTTTCGTTTCTGCTCGCGATCCCGACGATCCTCATGGCCGGCGCCCTGGAGACGCTCGACCTCGTCCAGAGCACCGAGACCGTCGATTGGCGGGCCCTGTGGCTCGGCAGCGCCGTGTCCTTCGTCGTCGCCTATCTGACCATCCACTTCTTTCTGCGCTTCATCGAGCGGGTCAGCATGCTGCCATTCGTGCTCTACCGGTTTCTTCTCGGTGGAGCGATTTTGTTCTTGCTCTACCTATGATCGTCCTTGTTGAGACAGCAGACTTCCAACTCATCCTTGCGCCAGCGCCCTTCCCTATCCTCGGCTGCAGGCGTGCAGACCACGCAGCAGATCGGCCTGGATATCGTCCAGCTCCTCAAGGCCGACGGCGATGCGCAGGAGCCCGTCCGAGATCCCCGTCGCGGCCCGCTCTTCTGGCGTCAAGCGCCCGTGGGTGGTCGTCGCCGGGTGGGTGATCGTCGTCTTGGTATCGCCCAGATTGGCGGTGATCGACAGCAACCGCGTCGCGTCGATGAACCGCCAAGCACCCTGTTGTCCGCCAGGCACCTCGAACGCGAGAATTCCTCCGCCACTGGCCTGCTGACGCCCGATCAAGTGGTGCTGCGGGTGCTCGGACCGCCCCGGATAGTAGACCCGCCTGACACCCGGCTGCTCGGCGAGCCAGTCGGCCAGAACCGCGGCGCTTTGCGAGTGGGCATGCATGCGCAGACTCAGTGTCTCCAAGCCCTTCAGAAACACCCAGGCATTGAACGGGCTCAGGCTTGGCCCGGCCGTGCGCAGGACGCCGAAGACCTCCTCGCCGACCCGTGCGCGGTCGCCGACGACCGCCCCGCCGACACAGCGTCCCTGGCCGTCCAAATACTTGGTCGCCGAGTGGATGACCAGGTCGGCACCCTGCTCCAAAGGACGCTGCAGCGCCGGCGTACAGAGGCAATTGTCGACCACCAACACGCAATCGTGCGCACCGGCCAACTCAGCCAGGGCCGCAATGTCGACCATCTCGGTCAGCGGATTCGACGGCGTTTCCAAGTAGAGAAGCCGCGTCTGGGGGGTCATGGCCGCCGCCCAGGCATCCAGATCGGCCAGCGGCACATAGGCAGTGTGAATGCCAAAGCGGCTCAAATACTTATTGAATAGGACGGTGGTGCTGCCGAAAAGGCTGCGCGAGGACAGTATGGCATCACCGGCGTGCAGCAGGCCGAGGCAAACGGCCAGAATCGCCGACATCCCGGAGGCCGTCGCAACACAGGCCTGGCCCCCCTCGAGGGCGGCCAGGCGCTCCTCGAAGGCGCGTACCGTCGGGTTCGTGAACCGAGAATAGATGTTGCCCGGCTCATCACCGGCGAAGCGCGCCGCAGCCTCCGCAGCAGACGAGAACACATAGCTCGAGGTCGCGAAGATCGGCTCGGAATGCTCGGCCTCCCCGGTGCGCCGATGCCCGACGCGGATGGCCCGCGTCGTAAAGCCCATCGCGTCCTTCTCCGCGCTCATCGACGACGCTCGGTCATGGGCATCCTGGGTCGCGGTGATTAGGCACTGTTGTGCAATCCGATCGTACCATCGCTGCGAAAAGACTTGACCTCTTTGGCGACATCGCTGCGGTTCTGCTCGAGGTGCTGTAGATACTCCGGCGTGACGTCACCGGTGACATAGTCGCCATCAAAGACGGCGCCGTCGAAGCGGTCGACGTGACTCCTGCCGCGCTTCTGCACCGCCTGGATCAAATCGTCCATGTCCTGGAAGACCAGGCGATCCGCACCGAGTTCGCGACCAACCTGTTCCTCGCTGCGCCCGTGCGCGATCAGCTCGCTCGCGGCAGGCATATCGATCCCATAGACATTCGGGTAACGCACCGGCGGCGCCGCGGAGGCAAAGTAGACCTTGCGCGCCCCCGCCTCGCGGGCCATCTGGATGATCTGCTGAGACGTGGTGCCACGCACGATCGAGTCGTCGACCAGAAGTACGTTCTTCTTCTTGAACTCGAGGTCGATCGCGTTGAGCTTCTGGCGGACCGAGCGCTTGCGCACCTTTTGGCCAGGCATGATGAAGGTCCGGCCGATGTAACGGTTTTTGATGAAGCCCTCCGCGTAAGCGATGCCGAGCGTATTGGCCAGCTGCAGCGCTGCGGTGCGGCTGGTATCCGGCACCGGGATCACGACGTCGATATCGTGGCTCGACCAATCCCGTTTGATCTTCGCCGCGAGCTTCGAGCCCATCCGAGAACGCGACTTGTGCACCGAGATATTATCGATGATCGAATCCGGGCGGGCAAAATAGACGAACTCAAAGATACACGGAGAGAGGACAGGATTGGCGGCGCACTGGCGCGTGTAGAGGTTGCTATCTGCATCGACGAAGACCGCCTCGCCGGGGGCGATGTCGGCAATCAGCTGAAAACCGAGCGTATCCAGGGCAACGCTCTCAGAAGCCATCATGTACTCTGTGCCTTCGTCTGTTTCGCGCTTGCCGTAGACGATCGGCCGGATCCCGAAAGGATCGCGAAAGCCGCAGATACCGAAGCCGGGAATCATGACGACCGCGGCATAACCGCCGCGACATCGGCGATGGACGCCAGCGACCGCACGGAAGATGTCCTGCTCGTCGATGCGCAGCTTGCCTTGGATCTGGAGCTCGTGCGCAAAGACGTTGAGCAGAATCTCCGAGTCGGACTCGGTGTTGATATGGCGCAGGTCCTCGACGAACAGGTCCCGCTTGAGATCATCGGCGTTGGTGAGATTGCCGTTGTGGGCAAGCGTGATGCCGTAGGGAGAGTTGACGTAGAAGGGTTGGGCCTCGGCCGAATTGCTCACACCGGCCGTCGGGTAACGAACGTGGCCAATCCCCATGGGGCCACGCAGCTCGATCATGTGGCGGGTGCGAAAGACGTCCCTGACCAAGCCGTTGTCCTTGCGCAGGTGCAATCGCTCACCCTCGCAGGTCACGATCCCGGCGGCATCCTGGCCGCGGTGCTGCAGAACGAGCAAGGCGTCGTAGAGCGACTGATTGACCGGTGTCTTGGCAACGATGCCGACGATCCCGCACATGGGCGACCTCATTGACGGGGGCCGGGGTCACAGCCCGCCGGCCGAGCGATGCGGAATCGCGTACGATACCGGAGCCACACAGGGCCCTCAATAGCCGCCCGACCGGCGCGCCAACCCAGCAGCTGATCCGGTCCGTCCCTTTGCGCCCCGCTCAAAGGGCCTTCAGACGCTGCTCCAGGTCGCTCGGGACCAGCGCCAGTAGACGCTCGGCCAGTGTGCGGAAGGGCGTAATCAGCTCGGCCTCCTCCCACCACGGATCCTCCGGCAGGGGCGTTAGGGCGGCAACGAAGACGAGCAACGCCACCAAAACGGCGCCTCGCGCCGCACCGAACAGGGTTCCCAATAGCCGGTCGAGGCCGCTGAGGCCGGTCTTTTCGACGAGCGTCGTGAGCAGGTAACCCAGAATGGCGCCGACCAGCAAGACGGCAACGACGAGGATCAGAAAGGCAGCCGCCAAGCGCACCGAAGGTGTCGACACCCAGGGCACCAATTGCTCGGCGAGGTCCCGAAAGAACAACCAGGCAACCACGACGGCTGCGATCCACACGCCCAAGGATAGGACTTCACGGATCAGCCCCCGCGCAAAGCCGATCACCGCCGAAAGGCCGATGATGCCGAGGATGAGATAGTCGACCCAGATCATCGGTGTCAAACCTGTCGACGCGCCGGGCGATAACGCGCTAGAAGGCCCTTATTGCACGCGCAGAACCTGACCGCGATGCGGGGTCGCGCGGCGCAGTGAAGCGGCCAGCTCCTCGGCCGCCGCCCGATCGCCCCGCGGGCCGACGCGAACCCGATAGTAGATCTTGCCGCCGACCTCGGCCCGCTCGATGAAGGGCGCGAACCCCTTCCCTTCAAGTTCCTGCACCAACCGATCCGCCCGCTCGGGTGTCGATAGGGCGGCGATCTGCACGACGTATGCGCCGTCCGTCACCGCCGTTTGCGCCTCCAGCGGCGCTCTCACCGGTGCCGGCTCGGACTGCGATTCCGGCGCGGGCTCGCTGGGCCCCTCCGCCTGCCGCTCGCTCGCCGCCTCGCCAGCGCCCGGCGGCACCGTAGACGCCGTCGTCTCTGAACCCCAGTCGCCGTCTGCATCGAGTTGATCGAGCGGGACCAACTCCTCTTCGTCGAGCGTCAGTTCCTCGGGCGCCGCTGATCCACTCGGCAGAAACACCTCTGCCGGCGGCTCCGACCTGGGCGACTCGGGGGGATCGCTCTCAGCGACGGGCACCGGATCGGTGCGGGTCGGCTCCTCATCAAAAAGCATGGGCACGAAAATGATCATCAGCAGCACGAGGACGACCGCCCCGATCATGCGCTTCTTCGCTGCTTCGTTCATCGCACCTCCGGTCGCTGGCTCAGGGCCAGGGAATCCAAACACGGCCCGATCTGGCGGGAATGTCAATTTTTTATTATATACTAGTGCGGCTTCGGCCGCCGATGCGGCGCAGCGCCGCTTCCACGGCGGTAAAGGTCCCCAGTACGAGGATGGCATCCTCCGCCGCGGCCTCTCCGGCGGCACCCGCCAGCGCCTCCTCGACCCGCGCATAGGTCCGTAAGGACATGGACGACTCTAGCCCAGCGAGCTGCGCCGCCAGCTGCGCGACCGGCATCGCGCGCGGGTCGCTGGTTTGCGTCAGGTGCCACCGATCGATCAGCCCCACCAGCGGCGCCGCGATCGCCTGCGGCGCCTTGTCGGCAAGGACGGCCATGACCGCATGCAGTTGCCCGCCACCGCGCCAGGCGCGCAGGTTCGCCGCTAGGGCGTCCGCCGCCTCGCCATTGTGGGCGACATCGAGGATCCAAGTCGGGCTGCCTGGTAGCACCTGAAAGCGACCCGGAAGCTGCACACGCTGCAGCCCCTGGCGGATGGCATTGACCGGGACTGGCAACCGCGCCTCGCCGCAGCGCAGAGCCATCACCACGGCCGCGGCATTGTCGTATTGAACGCGCCCCCGCAGCAGCGGGCTTGGCAGCGCATACTGGCGACCATCGGGGCCTCGCCACGACCAGCCCGAGGCATCACCCTCGGCCAGCCAGCCATACTCTCGCCCCAGCTGATAGACCTGGCAGCCGAGCCGCTCAGCCTGCGCACGCAGGGTCGCGGGCGGCGCCTGCTCGCCGATGATGGCAGGTCGCCCGGGCCGAAAGATGCCAGCCTTCTCAACGGCGATGCGCTCCCGGTCTTCGCCCAGCCAAGCGGTGTGGTCGAGGCCGATCGTCGTGACCAGGGCGAGATCGGCGTCGATCAGGTTGACCGCATCGAGGCGCCCGCCCAGGCCGACCTCGAGGACGACCACATCCAACTGGGCGCGGGCGAACAGGTCGAGCGCCGCTAGGGTACCGAATTCGAAGTAGGTCAGGGGCGTGTCGCCGCGCGCGGCATCGACGCGGGCGAAGGCGGCGCAGAGCGCCGCGTCGCCGATCTCTGCACCATCGATGCGGATGCGTTCGTTGTAGCGGAGCAAATGCGGCGAGGTGTAGGCGCCGGTCCGATAGCCGGCCGCGCGGTAGACGGCCTCGAGCAGCGCCACGCAAGAGCCCTTGCCATTGGTCCCGCCGACGGTCACGACCGGGCAGGCGAATGGCTCGGGCGCCAGCCGCGCCCAAACCTCCGCGACACGCTCGAGCCCCAGGACGATGCCCATCCGGTTGCGCGTCTGCTGCCAGCTCAGCCAGTCGTCGACGCTCGTCAAGGGCGCCCCGGCGTCGACATCAGAGACCAAAACAGGGCGTTCCCAGACGCAGCCCCCTCCGCGCGAGCGGCCCGTGGCACATGACCTTCAGGCCTTGTCCGGCGCTTCGGCTTCCGCTTCGGTCTGCATCGCCGGCTCACCCGCGGACGCCGACTCGCCTGCCGCGACGGCCGCGACGGCCGCGACTGCCGAGGGCGCTTGGTCCTCATCGGCTTGGTTCGGCGTCGGCGCAGCCGGTGGCCAGATGGAGGGTGGACGGTGCAGCAGGATCGCCAAGAGGTCCGCGACCTGCTCACGTAGCTCGCGTCGGTCGACGATTTGATCGAGCGCTCCGTGCTCGAGCAGGAACTCGCTGCGTTGAAAACCCTCCGGGAGCTTCTCGCGGACCGTCTGCTCGATGACCCGCGGTCCGGCAAAACCGATCAGGGCGTTCGGTTCGGCGATATTGACGTCGCCAAGCATCGCCAGGCTCGCCGAGACCCCACCCATCGTCGGGTCCGTCATCACCGACACGAAGGGGATCCGCTCGCTGCGCAGACGTCCGAGCGCGGCGCTGGTCTTGGCCATCTGCATCAGCGAAAAGAGCGACTCCTGCATCCTCGCCCCGCCGCTCGCGGCGAAACACACCAGCGGCACACGCTGGTCTAGCGCCGCATTGACGCCGCGGACGAACCGCTCGCCGACGACCGAGCCCATGGATCCCCCCATGAAGCCGAACTCGAAGGCGGCGACCACGATCGGCTCACCGAGGAGCGCCCCGCGCATGACGATCAGCGCCTCCTTTTCGCTGGTCTGCTTCTGGGCCGCGGCGAGACGATCCTTATACTTTTTCAGGTCCTTGAACTTGAGTGGGTCGGCAGATTCCATCTCGGCCGCAATCTCCTCGCGCGGCTCGGGATCGAGAAAGCTGTCGAGTCGACGGCGCGCCGACAGCCGGTTGTGATAGCCGCATTTCGGGCACACCTCGAGATTGCGCTCGAGCTCGGCGCGATAGAGGATCGCGTTACACCCCTCGCACTTGGCCCAGACGCCCTCCGGGACCGCCCGCTTGCTCCCGACCTCGGTGCGGATCCGGCTCGGCATCAGTTTTTCGAACCAATTCATCGTCTCACCCGGCTTGATCATGCAAAGAGGCACCGTCGATGGCAAGCCGCAACCCGCCGAGGAAATCGCCGACGGCGGCGGGAATCGCCTCTGGCGAGGCGGCCAGCGACTCGACGATCCTGACCAGGGCACTCCCGACGATCACCGCGTCGGCGACGCTGGCAACCTGCGCCGCCGTGCCGGCATCTTTGATCCCAAAGCCGACGCCCACCGGCAGCGCCGTGTGGCGACGGATGGCGGCCAGTTTGTCCGCGACCTCTTGCATGTCGATCTGACCGACGCCGGTGACGCCCTTGACCGAGACGTAGTAGATGAATCCGGTTGCCGCCGCGGCGATGCGCGCCATGCGCGCCTCGGTCGAGGTCGGAGCGACCAGCGAGACCAAATCCAGCCCCTGCGAACCTAGCGCCGCGACCAATGGCGAGCCTTCCTCGGGCGGCAGATCGACGACCAAGGCGCCGTCAACGCCGGCCGCGCGGGCCGCGCCGGCGAAGGCGGCGTCACCCATGATCTCAATCGGATTCAGATAGCCCATCAGGATCACTGGCGTCTGGTCGTCGTCCTTGCGGAACCCCTGAACCATCTCGAGGACTCGGCGCAGCGAAACCCCCTGCGCCAAGGCCCGTTCCGTGGCCCGCTGAATGACCGGACCGTCGGCGATCGGATCGGAGAAGGGAACACCCAGCTCGATGAGGTCGGCCCCGGCAGCCACCAGGCTGTGCATCAGCGGAACGGTCACCGCAGGCGTAGGGTCCCCAGCGGTAACAAAGGGTATCAGGGCCGTGCGCCCCTGATCGCGAAGCTCGGCAAAACGCCGGGCGATACGGCTCATAGCACGAGTCCCTCACGCGCGGCGACCGTGTGAATGTCCTTGTCGCCGCGGCCGGAAAGGTTCACGAGGATGCTTTGATCACGCCGCATGGTCGGCGCAAGCTGGCCCGCATAGGCCAGGGCGTGGCTCGATTCCAGGGCCGGGATGATGCCCTCGATCCGGGTCAGGTCATGAAAGGCCTGCAGGGCCTCGTCATCGGTCACCGAGGTGTAGCGCGCCCGCCCGGTATCCTTCAGCCAGGCATGCTCCGGGCCGACGCCAGGGTAGTCGAGTCCGGCCGAGATCGAGTGGGTCTCGATGATTTGCCCCTCGGCATCCTCCATCAAGTAAGTCCGATTGCCATGCAGGACACCAGGACGCCCGGCGCAAAGCGGAGCCGCGTGGCGGCCCGTCGCCAAGCCCTCCCCGGCGGCCTCGACCCCGTGAATCGCCACCGACTGATCCTCGATGAACGGATGAAAGAGGCCGATCGCGTTTGAGCCGCCGCCGACACAGGCCACGAGCGCATCCGGCAGACGCCCCGTGCGCGCCAGCATCTGCTCGCGGGCCTCGCGGCCGATAACGCGCTGGAAGTCGCGCACCATCACTGGGTAGGGGTGCGGGCCGGCGACAGTGCCGATGATATAGAAGGTGTTATCGATATTGGCGACCCAGTCGCGCATCGCCTCGTTCAAGGCATCCTTCAGCGTGCGTGAACCCGATGCCACGGCCACGACGCGCGCCCCCAGCAGGCGCATCCGATAGACATTGGCCTCCTGCCGCGCGACGTCGACCTCGCCCATATAGACGACGCACTCGAGCCCGAGGCGGGCAGCCACCGTCGCACTCGCCACGCCGTGCTGGCCGGCACCGGTCTCCGCAATCAGCCGGGTCTTGCCCATGCGGCGCGCGAGAAGCGCCTGGCCGATGGTGTTGTTGACCTTGTGGGCACCGGTGTGATTGAGGTCCTCACGCTTGAGATAGACCTGGGCCCCACCGAGCTCGCGGCTCCAACGCTCGGCGTGATAGAGAGGCGATGGCCGGCCGACATAGTCGCGCAGATCGGCATCGAGCTCGGCAATGAAGGCGGCATCCTCGCGGTAGCGCTCGTAGAACGAACGCAGCTCCTCGAGCGCGTGCATCAAGGTCTCGGGCACGAACAGACCGCCATAGGGGCCGAAACGCCCGTCCGCGTCGGGCCAGTGGTAGCCGCTATCGGGACTTGTCGCCATCTCTCACACCTTGCATGAATGCCGCCATCTTCGCCTCGTCTTTGATCCCCTTGGCCGCCTCGACCCCACTGCTGACGTCCACCGCATAGGGTCGCACCCGCCGAATCGCGCCCGCGACCTTCTCCGGTGTTAGGCCACCGGCCAGGATGATTCGCCCGGAAAGCGCTGCCGGGATCTGGCCCCAGTCGAACGCCCGGCCGGTCCCACCGGGACGGCCCGGCTCATAGGCATCAAGGAGGAGGCCGGCCGCATCGCGGTAGTCCACACTGAGAGGGACCAGATCGACCCCCGGGCGGACCGCCAGGGCCTTGAGCCAGGGACGCCCAAAACGCGCGCAATCGGCAGGGAGCTCGTTGCCATGGAATTGCAACAGATCCAATGGAACCTCGTCCAGAACGCGTTGCACCTCCTCCGCCGCAGCATCGACGAAGAGGCCCACGACGGATACGAATGCAGGCAAGGCCCGCACCAGGGCTCGGGCCTGCGCGGTGGTCACCGCCCGCGGGCTAGGCTCGTAGAAGACCAGCCCGATGGCATCAGCGCCGAGCCGGGCCGCGACTGCCACGTCGGCCTCCCGCGTCAGACCACATAGCTTAACCCGCGTTCTGCTCGGTTGCATCGCAGCGTTCACCAGGATAAAGACCCCTGTCTTGGCCCGACCAGTGGAAGAGATGCCGCCCGCCCCGCGGCGACGCAAGCGCCGCGGGATTCCTGAGCGGCGCGCGGCGGTACACCGAGGCCGCGCGGATAGTCCACGCGGTCCAGGTAGAGCCCATGCGGCGGGGCCGTCACGCCGCCACAGCTGCGATCCCGCAGCGCCAGAAGCCGTGCGGTCCAGGAGGTCGCCGCATCCCCGCAACCGATCGCCATCAGGACGCCAACGATGTTGCGCACCATATGGTGCAGGAAGCCGTTGGCTCCGACACAGAGCTCGATCAGATCACCGCGACGCTCGAGCTCGAGGTAATCGATGCGGCGCACCGGACTCTTGGCCTGACACGCCAGGGCCCGGAAGCTCGAGAAGTCGTGCTCGCCGACGAGCGCCTCCGCCGCCTCCTGCATGGATCCCAGATCCAGCGGGCGATGGGTCCAGAGCGCCCGCCGACGCTGCAATGCAGAGCGTGTCGCCCGCGCCAGGATGAGGTATCGGTAGTGACGTGCCGTCGCCGAGAAACGCGCGTGGAAAGCCATCGGCACGGGCATGGCCCAAAGCACATTGACGTCGTCTGGCAGGTTGGCATTGCTGCCGAGGACCCACGCCCGCGACGACCGCCGGGCTCGGGTATCGAAATGCACGACCTGCTCGAGAGCGTGCACGCCGGTATCCGTGCGCCCCGCGCAGTGGACGGTGACCGGACAATCGGCGACCCGGGACAGCGCCTCTTGGAGACAGGCTTGCACGGTGCGCAAGCCGCCGGCCTGCACCTGCCAACCGTGAAAGCCGGTTCCGTCGTACTCGACGCCTAGCGCGATCCTTTGCCCATCGACCGGCGGCGCATCCGACAGCGCCGGGGACGGCCCGTCATTCACGCCCGGGGACTAGGCCCAGCGCGATGGCTCTGTTCGACCGGGCGCGGATCAATCGAGCTGCTCGAGTAATTGCTTGGCCTCAGACCTCTGGGCGTCATTGCCCTCTTCGGCAACCTCCTCGAGGATCACCCTTGCCGCATCGCCATCGCGCATCTCGAGATAGGCCCGCGCCAAATCCAGCTTGGTCGCCACCTCGTCCCAAAGCCCCGAGTCCTGCTGCCAAGAAGACGACGCCAGGTCGTCGCCGCCACCGGCATCACTGCGCAGGCCAAAGGGGTCTGACGGCGACTCCGACGCGGCGGGCGGCTCTTCAAGGCCGCCGGGCTCGCCCGCTCCTTCGCTGCTAGGCCGACGGAGGCCGAGCTCGCCAAGGTCGAGATCGAACTCTGATGCCAGGTCGTCTTCCTGACCCCCCTCCTGCCGGAATTCACGGCGCTGCGGGACCTGCTCCAGATCCGCCGTGGCCCCACTCGAGCCCGATGTCGTCAGGGTATCCAGATCGAGGTCCATCTCCAGATAAGATGTCTCCGTGGCGCCACCCTGCCCCGTTGCTCGTCCCTCGTCCACCCTTGCTGGCTCGGACGGCGCCTGCTCGGCGGCTGGCTCGGTGAAGGACTCACCGAGCAGGTCCTCATCGGTGTCGGTGCCGGTGCCGCCGACTGACTGGCCTCCTGCAGCGGCAGGGCGCTCCTGCAGCGAGGCTTGCATCGTCAGCAGGCGACGCCAGTGTTCGGAGTGCTCCCGTTCGACCCCAGCCGAGCGCAATTGCTCGAGGAGACCTTCAAAGGCCTCGTATTGTTTCATTCCGAAGAGGGCTTCGGCCAGCTTGAGCTGCAAATCGAGCCGCTGTGGATCGCGATGGATCTCCTCTTTCAGTAAGGCTTCTGCCTCCCGGTAACGACCATAAGCGATATAGATATCGGCCTCGGAGAAGACATCGACCTCCGTTTCGCTGTCGAATGGCCGCACCTCGCTGTCGGTCGCCGTGATCGGCGCCTCCGATTCAGGCGTCTCCGCCCGCTGCCGCATAGACGGGGCCGCCGGCGGCCCCGTCTCCGGGCGCTCGGCGTCCGGAGACTGCGGGCTGGCAAGGCCGCGATCGGCGCGCAGACTGGCCGCGAGTCGTTGCCGACGACGGCTCAGATACCACCCCAGCGCGCCCAACAGGGCCGCGAGGCCCGCCCCAATGGCCACCCAGGGCCAAATGCTGCCGCTCTCCTCATCGGCAGCGACCTGTTCACCGGGACCCGGCTCGGTGTCCGGCCGCGGCGTTGCCACCTCACCCTCCGCCTGCGCTGTGGTCGCATCCTCCTGCGGTTGCGCGGTCTGTGGCTCGT
>JGI12109J20283_10010674_pt1 | contig 21230 bp, 19 predicted proteins | sample ElkSlonscriptome_12_FD_20283 | JGI IMG/M metagenome (IMG submission 20283)
CTCGGAGGCACTCTTCGGCCTGGGCATCGTCGGCCACCGAAGCGCCCTCGAGCCCTTGCTCGCGACCTCCCGCTCGTCGGACCCGCCGCTCCGGGTCGGCGCGATCATGGCCCTGGTCTCGCTGCGCCCCTCCCTGGAGGACGCCGCCCCGGTCCGCGAGGCGCTCGGCGCGGTCCTCGACGCGGTGAACGACCCGATGCTCCAGCTCCGCCTGCTGGCCGCAGCCCAGCGGCTCGGGGACCCGGAGCTCGCCCCCCTTCTGCTGCGGGTGGCCATGGACGACGCCCGCCCAGTGGAGCTTCGCGTCCAGGCGGCGGAGAGCTGGGCCCGGGTGACGGCGACGGACGATCGAGCCGCCTTCCGCCGGCTCCGGCGCGACCCGGCCATCGGAGAAGCCGTCGAGCCGCTGAGCGTGCTTCTCGAGGAGGCCGAGCGCTGCGCGGACCTCGAGTGCTGGGTGGCCGCCTTCCGCGAGCACGCCGCGAGCCCGGTGGACGCCGAGGGCGCGCGGAAGGCGGCCACCCGCATCGGCCAGCTCGGCCGGGGCGACGCCCGGGCGATCAGCGCGCTCGTCGCCGAGCTCGGCCACCGCGACCTCCAGATTCGCCTCGCGGCCCTCCGGGCCCTCGATTGGATCGCCATCCGCGGCAGCCGCGCCGCCGTGCAACGCATCGAGGAGCTCCTGGTGTCCGAAGAGGGTCGCGCCATCGGGCAGCGCTTCGCCCTCGAAGCGATCCCCATCCGCGCCCGCCTCATCGCCCGCTGAGCCAACCTTGGACGAAGGAGTCGGAGCAGTCCCGGACCCGGCCGCGCAGGAAACCAAAAAGGCCGCCAAAGGCGGCCCGTTTGGGTGGGAGCGAGTGCTCGGCTTCGCCGAGCCGAAGCGGACCCATCGGCGACCCACCACCTCCGCAGGAAACCAAAAAGGCCGCCAAAGGCGGCCCGTTTGGGTGGGAGCGAGCGCGAGCCTTCGCCGAGCCGAAGCGGGAGGGTCTTATGAAGACCCTCCCTATCAAAGAAGCGGCGCGATGACGAGCGCCACGACGCTCATCAGCTTCACCAGGATGTTCAGCGAGGGGCCGGCGGTGTCCTTGAAGGGGTCACCGACGGTGTCGCCGACGACGGAGGCGTTGTGGGCCTCGGAGCCCTTCGGGTGGACCGTGCCGTCCTTCATCTTGTAGCCACCGCCCTCGAAGGACTTCTTGGCGTTGTCCCAGGCGCCGCCGGCGTTGGACATGAAGATGGCCATGAGCACGCCGGTGACGGTGACGCCGGCGAGGAGACCACCGAGGGCTTCGGCGCCGAGCTTGTCCGCCACCTGCTCACCACCGAGGCCGACGACGACCGGGGTGATGATGGCGAGGAGACCAGGGGCGACCATCTTCCTGATGGAGGCCTTGGTGGAGATGTCCACGCAGCGAGCGGTGTCCGGCTTGGCCTTGCCCTCGAGGAGGCCGTCGATCTCGCGGAACTGCCGGCGCACCTCCTCGATCATGTCCATGGCGGCGTCACCGACGGCGCGCATGGCGAGCGAGGAGAAGAGGAAGGGCAGCATGCCGCCGAGGAAGAGGCCGGCCATGACCACCGGCTTGCTGATGTCGATGCCGCGGTCGGCGATACCCGCGGTCTGGGCGAAGGCCGCGAAGAGGGCGAGGGCGGTCATGGCGGCGGAGCCGATGGCGAACCCCTTGCCGATGGCGGCGGTGGTGTTGCCGACGGCGTCGAGCTTGTCCGTGCGCTCGCGGACCTTCGGGTCCTGCTCGCTCATCTCGGCGATGCCGCCGGCGTTGTCCGCGATGGGGCCGTAGGCGTCGACCGCGAGCTGGATGCCGGTGGTAGAGAGCATGCCGAGGGCGGCGATGGCCACGCCGTAGAGGCCGGCCACCGAGGCGGCAGCGACCACGCCGATGCAGATGCAGAGGATCGGCAGCGCAGTGGACTCCATGCCCATGCCGAGGCCGGCGATGATGTTCGTCGCCGTGCCCGTCTTGGACTGCTCGGCGATGCTGTCGACCGGGCGCTTGTCCATGGAGCAGTAGTAGGAGGTGATCATGCCGATGGCGACGCCGGTCACCAGACCGATGACCGTCGCGGCGCCCACATGCCACCAGAGGATGGTGGCGCCATCGGCGCCGACCGTCGCGCCGGCGGCGGGCCACATGAAGTTGGCGATGCCGAAGGTGGCGGCCGCCATCACGCCGGCGGAGCCGAAGGCGCCCAGATCGAGGGCGTGCTGCGGGTTGCCCCCCTCCTTGGTGCGCACGACGAAGGTGCCGAGGATCGAGGCGACGACGCCGGCCGCCGCGATGACCAGCGGCATGATGACCGGGCTGAGGGTCTCGCCGGTGGCGACCACGTCGTAGCCGAGGCCGAGGACCATGGCGCCGATGATCGCGCCCACGAAGGACTCGAAGAGGTCGGCGCCCATACCGGCCACATCGCCGACGTTGTCGCCGACGTTGTCGGCGATGACCGCCGGGTTGCGGGGGTCGTCCTCCGGAAGGCCTGCCTCGACCTTGCCGACGAGGTCGGCGCCGACGTCGGCGGCCTTGGTGTAGATACCGCCGCCCACGCGCGCGAAGAGCGCGATGGAGCTGGCGCCCATCGAGAAGCCGGTCAGCACGCTGACCACCGTGCCGAGAGTGCTGTACTGGGCGGCAGCGTCGCCGGCGCTCAGGTCGAAGACCCCCGTGGTGTACCCGATGTAGAGACCGCCGAGACCGATGATGGCCAGACCCACCACGGTCATGCCCATGACGGCACCGCCGCTGAAGGCGACGTTGAGCGCCTCGGGCAGGCCGTTGCGGGCCGCCGCGGTGGTGCGAACGTTCGCGTTGGTGGCCACCCGCATGCCGGCCCAGCCGGCGATGGCGGAGAAGATGGCACCGACCACGAAGCTCAGGGCGATGAGCGGGCTGCGGCCCTCGCCACCCGAGTTGGCCCAGGCGAGGAGGCCGGCGACCACGATCACGAAGCCGGCGAGCACCTTGTACTCGGCCCTGAGGAAGGCCATCGCGCCCTCCTGAATGCGGGCGGCGATCTCCTGCATGGTGTCGTCGCCGGCGTCCTGCTTGCGGACCCAGGCGGCTTTCCAGAAGGCGTAGAGCAACGCCAGGGCACCCGCAGCGGGAGCGGCGTAGATGAGGTCGTTCATCATCGAAAGTTCTCTCTTCCCGTACGAAAATGGTGGGGCGGCCGAGCTGGGCCACCACGGGGCGGCGCGTATGTAGCCGATATCCACGGTGCGTCAATCGAGAGCGTGCGATTGGCCCGGGAGCGGCTGGCGAGGGTGGAAAAGCGAAGGAAAACGAAGACCTGCCCCGCCCCCGGTCGGGGAGCGGGCTCAGCCCGCGCGGGCCGCGACGATCGCCTCCCGGGCGGCCTCGAAGTCCGCCGGGCTCTGCACCGAGCAGCGGGCCACGCCCTTGTCGATGCGCCTGAGGAGATTGGTGAGCACGTTGCCCTGCCCGATCTCGACGAAGAGGCCGACGCCGGCGTCGATCATCGCCCGGACGCTCTCATCCCAGCGGACGGCGCCGCTGACCTGCCGGACGAGGGCATCGACGGCCGACGCCCCGGCGCTGACCGGCGCGGCGTCCACGTTGGTGTAGACCGGGAAGGCCGGGTCGGCGACCGCGAGCTCCCCCAGCACGGGCGCGAGCCGATCCTGGGCGGGCTTCATCAGGGACGAATGGAAGGGTGCGGAGACGGCCAGCGGTACCGCTCGGGCTCCCGCTTCCTCGAGGGCGGCGGCGGCGGCGTCGACCGCTTCCTTCGCCCCGGCGATGACGATCTGGCCGGGCGAGTTGTAGTTCGCAGGCTCGACGACGCCCTCGGTCTCCGCGCAGATCCGCTTCACGAGCTCGGGCTCGGCCTTCATCACCGCAGCCATACCGCCCTCCCCGACGGGCACCGCCTCCTGCATGAAGAGGCCCCGCTGCCGGCAGACCTCGGCCGCGTCCGCCAGTCCGAAGGTTCCGGCGGCCACGTGGGCGCTGTACTCGCCCAGGGAGTGGCCGGCGGCCACGTCGGGGGTCTCGCCGAGCGCCCGGTAGAGGGCGATGGAGGTGGTCAGGATCGCCGGCTGCGTGTTCGAGGTGAGCTTCAGGTCCGCCTCGGGCCCCTCGAAGCAGAGACCGGAGAGACTCGTCCCCAGGGCGGCGTCCACGGTCTCGAAGGCCTCCCGACCGGCGTCGGTCTCCTCGAAGACCGCCTTGCCCATGCCCACTTTTTGGCTTCCCTGCCCGGGAAAGACGAATGCAACCTTGGCCATGGGCGGCTTGTATCGTTTCGACGCGAGGATGAAAAGACACGACGACACGGGTCGGGACCCCTACTGGACTCGTCACCCGACCGAGGGCGGATCCTGCGCTCGCCGGGAGCCGACCCTTTGGGCCGCTTCGGTCGCCGAAGCCGAGCAGCGGGGGCCGCTGGGTGCGGCGGAGCTGCGGACCTTCGCCGAACGCGGCTGCCTCGCGCTGGACTCGGTGGTCCCTCGGCGAGCGGTGGAGGCGCTGGGCCGCGAGGTCGCTGCGCTGGCGGCTTCCCGGGCGCCGACCGTCATACGCGAGGCAGGGAGCGACGCCGTCCGCTCGGTCTTCGCCATCCACCGGACCGGGCCCTTTGCCACCTTCGCGCAGCATCCGCGGGTCCGGGCCATCGCACGGCAGATCCTCGGCAGCGCGGTCTACGTTCATCAGTCGCGCATCAACCTCAAAGCCGGCTCGGAGGGACGCGCCTTCGCCTGGCACTCGGACTTCGAGACCTGGCATGCCGAGGACGGGATGCCTCGCATGCGCGCGCTCAGCGTCGCCCTCGCGCTCACCGACCACACCCTCGCGAATGGCCCGCTCCGATGGGTGCCGGGGTCCCACCTCACCTTCCTGCGCTGCGTCGGTCGGACCCCGGCGGCGCACCACCGCCAGTCGCTCCGCCAGCAGCGGCGTGGCCTCCCCGCCCGGTCGGCGGTCCGGGCGCTGATCGGCGAAGGCGGCGTGCAGCGGGCCCTCGGCCCCGCCGGTTCGCTCTTTCTCTTCGACTGCAACCTCCTCCACGGCTCCGGCCCCAATGGCTCCACCGAGCCGCGCCATACGGCGTTCATCGTCTTCAACAGCCAGCGGAACCGGCTGCGGGCCCCGTTCGGCGGGACACGACCACGCCCCCGTTTCCTCGCCGACCGCGCATGAGGCGGCCTCGGTCGTGCGGCCGAGGGCCGTCGACCAACGAGGACCTTCCCGCCCGAGGTCCCATGCCCTACCCTCTCGCCCGTGAGCTCCCGTCCCCGAATCGTGATCGACCGAGAAGGGAATCTGCTCGCCGACGACGACGCCAAGCGGCGTCTCGGCCGGCGGGCCGGCGACTTCGAGCTGGCGGCGGTCCTGCCCGGTCTCGTCTTCATGCTGGAGAAGGAGGGGCCGAAGGTGGCCATGGCCGGTGAGATCCTCACCCGCATGACGGTCATGGAGATCGGGAACATGATCGCCTCGGCCGCCTGGCGCGGCGAGCTGCACGTCATCGGCGAGCATCACCGTGCGATGCGCTTCGACCAGGGCGCCCTGCGGGGGGCCCGGAGCAACTCCCCCGACGACCGGCTGGGCGAGGTCCTCTTCCGGGCGGGGGTGCTCACCCGGGAGCAGGTCCGGGAAATCGCCGAGCAGGTCGGCCCCCACTCCCGCTTCGGCGAGCTCTGCGTGAAGGGTGGCTACGTCGACGCCGGTGAGCTCTACACCTACCTGCAGAAGCAGGCGACCGACGTCTTCTTCAACGCCCTGATCGTGGACGAAGGCTCCTATGTCTTCGTCATGGGCGATGGCTCGGGCGACGACGAGGGCACCACGGTCCACCTGCCGGTGCAGAGCCTGCTCATGGAGGGCGTTCAGCGCATCGACGAGATGGCGCTCTTCCGGGACAAGGTCCCCCACGCCGATCTCTGTCCGGCGCCGCGAGCCGACGCGCCGGCCCCCAAGAAGCTGGACGAGGGCGCCACGAAGGTCCTCGAGCTCTGCGACGGCCGGCGCACCATCGACGACATCGCCCGCCTGACGGGGCTCGGGGAGTTCGCCGCCACCAAGGCCGTCTACCACTTGCTGCAGCAGAAGCAGGTGGAGCTGAAGACGCCGTCGAACGTCGACCCGGAGGCCGTGAAGGCGCTCGTGACCCAGTTCAACGACGTGCTCCAGGACGTCTTCATGGCCGTCGCCACCTATGGGGGCCTCGACCAGACGCGCATGACCCTCGACGCCTGGATCCAGGGATCGGGCTACGGGCCCTACTTCGGCGAGGGGGTCGACGAGCTCGGCGCCATCGAGGCCGACCAGGTGGTCGACGCGCTGGAGAACGTGGACAGCGACCGCCCGCTCGAGGCGCTGCACCAGGCGTTGCACGAGCTAGCCGCCTTCGCCCTCTTCAGCGCCACCACCGCCCTCCCCCGGGACCAGGAGCTCACCCTGGCCCGGGACGTGAACGCCCGGCTCAAGGCCATCCGCATCGGTTAGCGCGGGTCGAGAACGAGCCCGAAGGGCGAGCTCTCCAGGCCCGCCCCCTGCCCCCGCCGAGGCGGGATGCCCTTGGCCGAGCCCATGCCAGAGCGGAGCCATGTCGACGGCGGACTCCGACTCCGACCTCCGAGTCGGCTACCCTCTCGCCCATGTGGCGGTTGTGTCTGGCGGGTGCCGTGGTCTTGACGAGCTGCGGCGATGATTCGGTGATGACGGACGGCGGCTTCGACGCAGGGCCGAGCGACGCGGGAACGCCCTCGCCGGTCGACGCGCAGCCGGCCCCCTTCGACGCGGCCTTCCCGCGGGCCGGCGACCCGCCGACGCACCCGCAGGACGACACCCTGCGGCTGAACCACATCCAGATGGAGGGGACCCACAACAGCTACCACCGGGTCCCGGACCCGGTCATCCCAGACTGGAACTACGACAACGAGCCCCTCGACGTACAGCTCGAGTCTCAGGGAGTCCGCGCCTTCGAGCTCGACATCTTCTGGGACGAGCGGCGCCTCCGCTGGCAGGTGCTCCACATCCCGACCGTCGACGAGGAGACCAACTGCGACCTGCTCCTCGACTGTCTGGCGACCATCCGGACCTGGTCGGACGCACACCCCGGCCACCACCCGATCTTCGTGCAGATCGAGCCCAAGGGTGTCGCCTTCCCGGATGGGGAGGAAGGTGACTGGCGCATGGCCCAGCTCGACGAAGAGATTCGCCTCGTCTTCGACGACGAGCTCCTGATCCTCCCCGACGCGGTGCAGGGGGACTCGGCGACGCTTCGGCAGCAGCTCACCGGCGGCGAGGGCTGGCCCACCCTCGGCGAGGTCCGGGGCAAGACGCTCTTCTTCCTCAACTGCGGCCGCGACACCTGCGTTCGCTACGCCAACGGCGGCGAGGGCCTGGCCGGCCGGGTGATCTTCGCCGACGCGCGCAACGACGATCCCTGGGCGTCGGTGCGGGTCATCAACGGCGGCGGCAGCGCGGCGACCGAGGCGGCCGAGGCCGGCTTCATCGTGCGCTCGAGGGCGGTGAGCGTGCCCGCCGCCCTCGAGCAGTCCGAAAGCGAGCTGCAGGCCGAGCTCGACGCGGTGCTCGCCAGCGGCGCCCACATCATCAGCACCGACGTGCCCGAGCCCCGGGAAGACGTGGCTCTCCACGTGGCCATGCCCGGCGGAAGCCCGAGCCGGTGCAACCCGGTCACCGCTCCGGCGGCGTGCACCGCGGCCGCCGTCGAGGACCCTTCGCTCCTCGTCCCCTGAGCCGCCGGACTTGACTGAGGACGCCGAGGCGCGCAATCCATCCGTCATGGTCGAACCGAGCATCGTCGAAGAGCGAATCCGGAAAGGGGTGGAAGGCGTGGAGCACGTCGAGGTCACCGACCTGACCGGCACCAAGGATCACTACGAGGCGATCGTCGTCTCGCCGGCCTTCGAAGGGAAGAGCCGGGTGGCGCGCCAGCGGATGGTCTTCGCCGCCCTCGGCGAGCTGATGCAGGGACCCATTCACGCCCTGACCTTCAAGACCTTTACCCCCGACACCTGGAAACAGGAGAGCTGAACGTGGACGACGGCACGCGCGAGCGGATCCAGCAGATCGTGGACTCCAACCCGGTGGTCCTCTTCATGAAGGGCACCCGCCTCTTCCCCCGCTGCGGCTTCTCCGCGACGGTGGTGGAGGTTCTCAAGCGATCGGGCATCACCGACTTCCAGGACGTGGACGTCCTCAAGGACCCGGCCATCCGCCAGGGCATCAAGGACTTCACCAACTGGCCGACGATCCCCCAGCTCTACGTGAACGGCGAATTCGTCGGCGGCTGTGACATCGTCCGCGACATGTACGAGAAGGGCGAGCTCGAGCCCGTGCTCGAGCCCCATAAGGGCGAGGGCGACTGAGCCCGTCACGCGATGCGGGTCGGCCTCATCGCGGACACCCACGGCCTCCTCCGCCCCGAAGCTCTCGAGGCGCTGCGGGGGAGCGAGCTCGTCCTCCACGCCGGCGACGTCGGTGACCCGGCGGTGCTCGACGCCCTACGGGCCCTGGCGCCGCTGCAGGCCATCCGCGGCAACATCGACGAGCCGGAGGCCATCCGGCGACGCCGCGGCGAGAAGAAGCCGGCCGCGGACTGGGCGGCAGCGCTGCCGGCCACCCTCGACCTGACCCTCGAGGGCTTTCGCATCCACGTGCTCCACGACCGCAACAGCTACGTCGGCGGAGCGCACGACGTGGTCGTCGCCGGCCACTCGCACGCGCCGCTCGTCGAAGAGCGTGGCGGCGCGCTCCACGTGAACCCCGGCAGCGCCGGCCCGCGCCGCTTCTCGCTGCCCAGCTGCGTGGGCTGGCTGGAGCTCGACGCTGGCGAGGTCCCCCGCGCGGGCATCGTCCATCTCTGATCCTGCGGGACGGGCGGCGAGTCTTCCCTCGAGCACGTCCGGATGGAGGCTCTCCGTCATGATGGGACGGACGCTTCTGGCGGTGGTGATGGCGCTGGCCTTCGGGCCGAGCATGCTCGCCCAGGTGATGATCGGGCCGAGCGACGACGCGGAGGCGATGCTCAAGGCGCTCGAGCCCGGCGACGAGGCCATCCTCGCCGACGGCATGTACACGCTCTCCGGGCGCTTCGGGCTGGCCATCGCCGGCGCCGAAGCCGAGCCCATCGTCATCCGCGCCGCCGACGGAGCCCGCCCGCACTTCCATCGGGGCGACGCGAGCCAGAACATCTGGGACCTCGACGTCGCCCACGTGGTGATCCGGGGGCTGACCTCGACACAAACTACCCCTGCATCCTCGGCTACAGCACCGCCGGCAACGGCGCACCGAACGTCGTGGAGGGGAACGTGATGTGGGCCTGCGGCGACAACGGCATCCAATGGGAGGCGAACGCCACGATCCGGAACAACATCGTCCTCGGCGCCGGCGGCGCGGCGCTCGCCAGTCAGCCGCACCAGGAGGATGGTCCGAACGAGATCGTCATCGTCCACGACACCCTGATCAACGACGGCGACGCGCTGGCAGTTCGCAACCCGAACGGTCCGGTGACCGTGGCCAACAACGCCCTCTACTCGATGGGTCGCGCCTTCTTCGCCAACGGCGAGCTCGGACGCATCACCGCCACCGGCAATGGCGGCCAGGGATCCACGAGCGTCGGCTCCCTCGTGGCCGGCGCCATCGAGGCCGACCTCGTCGGCGCGACCTTCAGCGGCGCTCTCCCGCAGGACCTCCGGCTCGCCGATGGCGGCGCGCTCGCCGCGGCGGGCGCGAGCGCCCATGTGAGCGCAAGGGACTTCGCCGGCACCGATCGCATGGGCGTCGCGGACATCGGCGCCTACGGGGCGGCGACCATGGGCGGCTGGACCATCGCCGAGGCCTTCAAGCCGGCCGCCGACCCGACGGCTGAAGGCGACGGCGGGGTGCCGACGGAACACGCGGGCACCCCGGGCGGCGACGGCGGCGGGCCGAGCGACGACGGAAGCCCGGCAGCCAGCGATGGAGGGCTGAGCGCCGACGACACCGGAGGCTGCGGCGGCCGCACGAGCGGAGCCGCGCCGAACGCCGGCTGGCTCTTGGCGGCCCTGGTGCTCGTCTTCCGGCGGCGCCGCTGAGGCCGCTCAGCCGGTCCAGGCCTCTTCGTCGAGCCAGTCGAGCAGCTTCTGCTCGCCGATGGTGATCGTGTCGGCCACGGCGATGCTCTCGAGCACGTAGCGGATGAGCTCCCGAGCGCCGGTGCGCTCGACGCCGAGGGCCTTGCGGCGGATCGCCTCGTCGTCGGTGAGCTCCTGGGCCGACCGGGAGATGATCTTCCAGAGCGTGTCTCGGTCGCCGACCTCGGCGGCCACCGTGTCGAGGTGCTCTTCCTCCTCTTCGGAGAACGAGCCGTCGAGGCGGATGAGGATCCGGATCAGCCCGCCGAGGGCGAGCGCCTCGTCGTCATCCAGGTCGTCGAGCTTGAAGCCGTCTTCGCGGTAGGTGGTCACGCCGAAACGCTAAACCGAATGGGCCACCGGCGTCGAGCCCGGCGTGCCTTTCAGGACGCCTGGGCGGAGGGCGCTTCGGGGGGCTCCGCATTCGGCTCTTCGGGCTCCTCGGGGGCCGGGGTGCGCCGGAGGATCTCCACCCGCTCCACGTGCCGCTCGTCGCTGACCAAGACGCGCAAATCGTAGTCGCCGACGGTGACCTCGGTGCCGACGGCCGGGACGCGGCCCGCGAGGTGGACCAGGAGACCGCCGAGGGAGTCGTAGTCGCCGTCGGTGGCGCCCCCGAGCGGCTCACCGAGGTAATCCTCGAGGTCGTAGATGCTGATGGTCGCGTCGGCCACGAAATGACCGGGCCCCTCCTGGCGCACCGGCGCCTCATCGTCGTCGTGCTCGTCTTCGATCTCGCCGACGATCTCTTCGAGGATGTCCTCCAGGGTGACCACGCCCGCAGCGCCGCCGAACTCGTCGACGACGACCGCCAGGTGGATCCGTCGCGATTGCATCTCCTGCAGGAGCACGCTGACCTTCTGAGTCTCCGGCGCGAAGAAGACCGGCGTCCGCGCGAGGTCCCCGAGGGTCTGCTGCTCGAGCCCCTGCCGGAGCGCACCGAAGACGTCCTTCGCGTAGAGGATCCCCTCCACCTGGTCCATGGACTGGCGATAGACCGGGTAGCGGCTGTGGCCGTTCTCCTCGATGGCCAGCAGCACCTCCTCGAGGGGCGTGTCCACCTCGAAGGCGACCACCTGCGTGCGGGGGACCATCACCTCCCGGGCGACGGTGGCGCGGAACTCGAGGACGCTCCGCAGGAGCTTCGCCTGCTCCTGGCCGAGCTCGCCCTGCTGCTCGCTCTTCTCGATGAGCTTCTCCACCGTCCGGTGCCCGACCTCCACCTCCGAAGGGGCCGCGGGGATCAGTCGGGCGGTCAATCGGCCGAGGGCGGCGGCGGGCGTCGCGATGGGCCAGACGAGCCATTCGAGGGGCCGAACCACCCGGAGCATCTTGAGCGCGGAGCTCGAGGCCCGGCGGCGGGTGACCGCGTTGAAGACCTCGGAGAGCGTCGCGTAGGCCAACCCCACTGCGCTGACTGCGACGAACGTGCCCCAGGGCTGGAAGCGGGCGCCGAGCAGGGCCGCGCTGCCTGCGGCGGCGCAGACGGACAGCACCCGGCCCACCAAGAGGCGGGTCCGGACCCGTCGACCGAGGGCGACGCAGCGGCGCGCCTCCTTGCCCAGGGCGCCGCTCTCGTCTTCGGCGATCGCACGGATCCGCGCCTCGCCCAGGGCCGCCAGGCCGGCGTTGGTGGCAGAGTAGAGCACCGCGAAGCAGAGGCCGAGGCCCACTCCGACGCCGAGCCCGATACTACCTGGTTCGTCCAAGGCCTTTCCTCAGTCCTTCTTCGAAGCGCGGGCGCTCGGGATGCCCCCACTCACGCCGTCCAGCGAGGTTAGACGTGCCCCTGGGGGCTCGCAAGGGAGAGGGACCTCGATGGAGCGGTTTCTACTTGGAGGCATCGCGGGCAGCTCGAAGACGCAGCCGGAGGGCGTTGAGCCGAATGAAGCCGGTCGCGTCGGACTGGTCGTAGACCTCGTCCGCCTCGAAGGTGGCGACCTCCGGGTCGTAGAGCGAGCGGTCGGACCGGCGCCCGACCACCTGAGCGTTGCCCTTGTAGAGGCGGATACGCGCCTCGCCCCAGACGTCCTTCTGGGACTCGTCGATCAGCGCCTGGACCGCCTCCCGCTCGGGGGCGAACCAGAAGCCGCGGTAGACCAGCGAGGCGTACTCCGGGATCAGTCCATCCCGGATGCGCATCACCTCGCGATCGAGGGCCAGCGATTCCACCGCGCGGTGGGCGAGCTGGAGGATGGTGCCCCCCGGGGTCTCGTAGACGCCCCGGGACTTCATGCCGACGAAGCGGTTCTCCACGATGTCGACCCGGCCCACGCCGTGGGCGGAGCCAATCTCGTTGAGCCGTTCGAGGAGGGCGAAGGGGGTCATCCGGTCGCCGTCCACGGCGACCGGGTTACCGTTCTCGTAGCTGATGACGACTTCCTGCGCTTCGTCCGGCGCGTCCTTGGCGCTCTTGGTCCAGCGGAAGATCTCCTCGGGCGGTGCCGCCCAGGGGTCCTCGAGGATCCCGCCCTCGTAGCTGATGTGAAAGGCGTTGGCGTCCATCGAGTAGGGCTTCTCCGCGGTCGCCTCGACCGGGATGTTTCGGGCCTTGCAGAAGTCGATGCAGTCGGAGCGCGACTTCAGATCCCACTCGCGCCAGGGAGCGATGACCTGGACCTTGGGATCGATGGCCATCGCGCTCAGCTCGAAGCGCACCTGGTCGTTGCCCTTGCCCGTCGCGCCGTGGGCGATGGCGTCGGCGCCCTCGGCGTGGGCGACGTCCATCATGGCCTTGGCGATCACCGGACGGGCGATGGAGGTGCCCAGCAGATAGGAGCCCTCGTAGACGGCGTTGGCGCGGAGCATGGGGAAGCAGAAGTCCCGCACGAACTCCTCGCGGACGTCCGCCACCACGCACTTCTCGGCGCCGGTGGCCCGGGCCTTCTCGTCGAGACCGTCGAGCTCCTCGCCCTGGCCGACGTCGGCGCAGAAGGCGATCACCTGGCACCCCTCGTAGGTCTCCTTGAGCCAGGTCAGGATGACGGAGGTGTCGAGGCCGCCGGAGTAGGCGAGCACGATCTTCTTGGGCTGGTCGGTCATCGCGCGGCAGCCTGGCTCAGCCGAGCCAGGGCGTCAACGGCGCGGCCGGGCTCTGTCGATCCGGATGGCTTCGGACTGGAGCAGATCCACCAGCGTCTTCAAGGTCTCGAGGCGCGGCATGCCGCTGACCACCAGCAGCTCGTCGATGGTCACCTCGCCGTCGATCTGGCTAAGCAAGAACCCTGCCCGGTGGTCGAGGCCGAGCCAGCGCACCTCGGACGGCTTCACCACCACCCGTGGCAGCGAATGGAGCGTGCCCAGCCGCGTCAGGTAGTGCTGCTCGAGCCGGCCGCGACTCGCTTCGGTGATCTGCTGGGCTTCTTCATGATCCGGCGTGCGGCCGAGGACCAGCTCGGCGGCGCGCATGGCCCCGGTGTAGTCGTCGAGCTCGAAGCGCTCGCGCATCTCGGCCACCAGGTCGAGGCCGGAGCTGGTCGAGCGCGAGCGAGCGACCAGGCCGAGGGCGCCCGCCTTGGTCTCCTTCGCCTCCGTGCTCGTGGGCTCGTCCCCGTCCGGCGGCGGTCCAAGCCGGATATCGGCGTCCGAGTCGCGCTCCTCCTCGGAGGGCTCCACGGAAAGGGAGTCCGTGCTCTCCTCGGGCAGCCGCAGGGGCGGACCGACGAGCTCGGTGGTGATCCGGCCGGAGCTCGCCGGGAGCGGGACGGAGCTCCTTCGCCGACGCCGGCTGCCCCGCTCGGGCGGATCGGAGTCGCCGCTCTCACCGCCCGCCATCGGGGCTACGCGGACTTCCCGACCACGCCCTTGAACATGCGCTGGGTTCGGGTGAGGGCGTCGATCTGCTCCTTGAGACCCGAGGCGTCATTCCGCTCCATCAGGCTCTGGGCCCGCTCGACGACGGCCCGCGCTTTGTCGATGGCGTCGCGGCCGAAGTCGCTGCCGGCCACGACGGCCTCGACCTCGGGGAAGAGCTTCTCGATCTCGGCGATGAGGGTCTCGGCCTGCTGCTTGACGCCCTCGATCTCCTCGTCGCCCCGGCGCGCCACGGCGTACTCGGAGGCCTCCTCCATCATCTGATCGATCTCGTCCTGGGTGAGGCCGCTGGTCGCCGTGACCGTGATCGACTGCTCCTTGCCGGTCTCCATGTCCTTCGCGTGGACCGAGACGATGCCGTCGGCGTTGATCTCGAAGGTGACGTCGACCTCGACCTCTCCGGCCGGCGCCCGGCGCAGGCCGGTGAGGATGAACTCGCCGAGGAGCTCGTTCTCGTCGGCCTTCTTCGACTCCCCCTGAAGCACGAGGATCTTCACCGCCGTCTGGTTCGCGCGAACGGTGGTGAAGGGCTTGCCCCGCGAGGTGGGCACGGTGGTGTTCTGGGGGATCAGCTCCTCGAAGAAGCCGCCGGCCACCATGATGCCCAGGGTGTGGGGAGTGACGTCGAGGAGGACCATGTCCATCTCGCTCGAGTCGTCGATGAGGGCGGCACCCTGGATGGACGCGCCGAGGCCCACGACCTCGTCCGGGTGCACGCCCTTGCAGGGCTCCCGCTCGAAGAACTCGCTGACCGCCGCCTGCACCTTGGGCATGCGGGTCATGCCGCCGACGAGGACCACGTCCTCGACTTCGTCCTTCTCGAGGCCCGCCTCGTCGAGGGTCATCTCGCAGATCTGAACGGTTCGGTCGACCAGATCCTGGGTCAGCTCCTCGAGCTGGCCGCGGGTGAGCAGCTGCTGCAGGTGGAGCGCCTCGTTGCGGGGGCTGGAGATGATGAAGGGGAGGTTCACCTCGGTCTCCATCACCGCGCTGAGCTCGCACTTGGCCTTCTCGGCGGCGTCCTTCAGCCGCTGCAGGGCCATCCGGTCCTGACGCAGGTCGATGTCGTGCTCTTCCTTGAAGCCCTGCACGAGCCAATCGATGATCCGCTGGTCGAAGTCCTCGCCGCCGAGGAAGGTGTCGCCGGCGGTGCTGACGACCTTGAAGACGCCCGAGCTCGAGATCTCGAGAATGGAGATGTCGAAGGTACCGCCGCCGAGGTCGTAGACCGCGACCGTGCGGTCGATGTTCTTGCCGAAGCCGTAGGCCAGGGCGCCGGCGGTGGGCTCGTTGATGATGCGGATGACGTCGAGGCCGGCGATCTGGCCCGCGTCCTTGGTCGCCTGACGCTGACCATCGTTGAAGTAGGCGGGGACGGTCACGACCGCCTTCTGCACTTCGTGGCCGAGGTAGTCCTCGGCGATCATCTTCATCTCCTGCAGCACCATCGCGCTGATCTCGGGGATCGAGTGGACCTTGTCCCGCAGCTGGATGCGGCAGTCGCCGTGGGGTCCCTCGACGATCCGGTAAGGACACGTCGCGATGGCGTTCTTCACCTGCGGCGTGTCGAACTTCCGCCCGATCAAGCGCTTGGCCGCATAGACCGTGTTCTCCGCGTTGGTGACCGCCTGCCGCTTGGCGATGTGCCCGACGAGGCGCTTGCCCGCTTCCGTGATGGCCACCATCGAGGGGGTGACTTTGTATCCGCCGCGGTTCGCGATGACGACCGGAGTGCCGCCTTCGACGACGGAAACGCACGAGTTGAACGTGCCGAGATCGATGCCAATGACCTTGTCCATTCAGGCTCCCAGGGTCCCATACCCGACCGACACTCTCGGAACGGGGGGAATCCTACTTCAGCTCACGCTGCAGAGTCTTCACGATCTCGGCGTCGGGGTCCAGCTTCACGGCTTCCTCGAGCTCCTTCTTCGCGCTCGCTTTCATCCCGGCCTTCTTGAAGACCCGGGCGAGGGCGATGCGATTCTCCACCCTCAAGGGCTGCAGCGAGACCGCCTCCTGGGCCAGATCCCGGGCGAGCTTGAGGTCTCCGTCAGCCTCGAGCAGCGCGAGGGCCGCGTGCCGCCAGGCCTTCGAGTTCTTCGGGCGCCCTTCGGCGACCTTCTGCCAGGAGCGCGCCGCAGCCTCCCAGTTCTCGTGCTCTTCCTCGTAGCGGGCCTGCTTGAGGTAGGTCTCGGCCATCTGTGCCGCGAGCTGCGCTCGGAGCGCGTCGTGGCGCTCCACGAGGTCCTCCCGGTCCGGGAGGATCGCCATGGTCATCTTGAGCGCGTTGACCGCCCCGAGGATGTTGCCCTCCTCCTCCTTCGCATCCGCCTCCTTCAAGAAGCGCTGCGCCTGCGCCGCCTCCGTGCCCCCGGTGAGCTGAGAGGCGGTCTTCAGGGAGCTCTTCAGCCCCGAGAGCACGTCCGCCTTCGAGGGCCGCTTCTCCGTCGGCGGCGTCGACGGCGGTGGCGGCGCGGCCGACGAAATCCCCCCGAGCCGCTTCTCGAGCAGCCGCCGGGCCATGACCTTGCGCTCTTCGTCGGTCAACCGCGGCGGCCGGGGCGCCTTGGGGATCTCCGGGGCCTCCACCTTCGGCGCAGCGATCGCTTCGGCGTCCGCAGGGGGACGGTCGGTCTGGGCGTTCTCGAGCTCGTGCCGCTCGTCCTCCGGAAGAAGCGCGTCGGCCACCTCGCCGGCATCGAGCTCGGCCTCCTCGAGGCTGCTCTCCATGGCCTTGGTCTCGTCCTGGACCGCCAGGTACGCGTCGTAGGAGCGCCGGCGCTTCCGCTTGCCGAGCGTCTCGTAGGCGCGGGTCAGGTGCTCGAAGACCTTCTCCATCTTGGTCTTGAAGGTGCCGAGCTCCTTTCCATAGAGCGTGTCCGGATGGAAGCGCTTGGAGAGCCGGAAGTAGGCGGCGCGGATCGCCTTCTTGTCCGCCTCCCGGGAGACGCCGAGCAGCTGGTAGTAATCGACCTCCGCGAGCCGGTGAAAGGCGTGCAGGATCTCGTGCTTGCGCTCCTGGTCGAGGTCCGCCTCCTCCTCGAGCTCCTTCGGGTCGTAGAGGGTCGGCGTGATGGCCGGCGCCTTCTTCTCCTCCTCCTGCTCCGCACTCTTCTCCGGCTCGGGCTTCGCAGGCGGGGGCCGGGTGGCCCGCGCCGGCGGCCCCGGCGGCCGGCCGAGGGCGCCGAGACCCTCGAGGCGACTCAGCAGCTCCTGCACCTGATCGATCGATGCGCCGGTGAGGTCGGCGATGTCCTTCACCGACGTCTCCCCGTCGATCCGCGACAGGATGAACCCATCGAAGGGGTCGGAGATGGGAAGCTCGGTCACGACCAAGTCCTCCCTCAGCCGCGGCACCCAATCCGTGCGCGCTTCCTCCGCCACGACGGCACCTTAGCGCAGTCGCGCCCCCAAAAGGCATGAAAAACCGTCACATTCCGGGGATTGGGACGGTTATGGCACCCGATGCCGACCGCCAACGGCACCGGATGACATCACGCCTCACCCAATGAGGTGAACGAGGAGCGCCTTCTGCGCGTGGAGCCGGTTCTCGGCCTCCTGCCAGACCCGCGAGGCCGGGCTCGCCATCACCTCGGCGCTGACTTCCTCGCCCCGGTGGGCGGGCAGGCAATGGAGGAAGATGGCGTCCTCGGCGGCGTGGCCCATCAAAGCCGAGTCCACCTCGTAGGCGGCGAACGCCGCTTCGCGTGCCTCCTGCTCCGCCTCCTGGCCCATGCTCGCCCAGACGTCGGTGGTGACGACGTCGGCGCCCGCCACCGCGGCCTCGGGATCGTTCGTGAGGGTGAGGTCGGCGCCCATGGCTTCGGCCTTCGCCACGATGGCGGCCTTCACCTCGTAGCCGGCCGGGCTGGCGACGCGGAGGTGAAAGCCCCCGAGGGCCGCGGCGAGCATCCAGGAATGGGCCATGTTGTTGCCGTCGCCGACCCAAGCGACGGTGAGGCCCTCGAGGCGCCCCTTGGCCTCGCGGATGGTCTGCATGTCGGCCAGGAGCTGGCAGGGGTGGTAGTCGTCGCTCAGCCCGTTGATGATGGGGATACGCGCGTGCTCGCAGAGGGTCTCCACCTTCTCGTGGCCGAACGTCCGGTAGACCACCCCATGGACATAGCCGGAGAGCATCCGCGCCGTGTCCTCGAGGGGCTCGCCGCGGCCCATCTGGGTGTCCTTGGCGATGAGCGTGGTGGCCATCGCCCCGAGCTCGTGGATGCCCACCTCGAAGCTCAGCCGGGTCCGGGTGGAGGCCTTCTCGAGCACGATGGCCACCGTCTTGCCTTCGAGGGGCCGCGGATGGTCCGCCTTGCCCCGGGCCGCCTTGAGGGCGTCGGCGCGGTCGAGGAGCGCGATGAGCTCGTCCTTGGACAGGTCTTCGAGGGTGCGGAAGTGGCGGAGGCTCATCCGCCGCCCTTAGCACGGCGGCGGGCAGCCGTTGACCCGAGGGGCCAAATCCTTACGCTCCATCGACCTTGCACGCCGAAGACCACCGAGCCGCGCCGGGGCCGACCTTCCACGCCACCACCATCGTCGCCGTGCGGCGCGATGGCCTCGCCGCCATGGCGGGGGACGGCCAGGTCTCCCACGGCCAGACGATCCTCAAGGGCACCGCCAAGAAGGTGCGCCGCATCGCCGAAGGAAAGGTGGTCGCCGGCTTCGCGGGCGCGACCGCCGACGCCTTCACCCTCCTCGAGCGCTTCGAGGCGAAACTGCGGGAGCACCGGGGCACGCTTCAGCGCGCGGCCGTGGAGCTGGCCAAGGACTGGCGCACCGACCGCTACCTGCGGCGGCTGGAGGCGATGATGATCGTCATGGACGCCGAGCAGACGCTCCTCCTCAGCGGGACCGGCGACGTGGTCGAGCCCGACGAAGGCGTCATCGCCATCGGCTCCGGCGGCTCCTACGCGCAGGCGGCGGCGCGGGCCCTCTACCGGCACACCCCCATGGACGCAAAGGCCATCGCGGAGACGGCCCTCGGCATCGCCGGTGAGATCTGCGTGTACACGAACGGCAACGTGGTGGTGGAGACCATCGGGAAGAAGAGCTCGTGAGCAAGACGAAGAAGAACGCCACCTTCACGCCCCGCGAGACCGTCGCCGAGCTCGACCGCTACATCATTGGCCAGGACGACGCGAAGCGCGCGGTCGCCATCGCCCTCCGGAACCGCTGGCGCCGCCAGCAGGTCGAGGGGGACCTACAGGAAGAGATCTCGCCGAAGAACATCGTGATGATCGGGCCCACCGGCTGCGGCAAGACCGAGATCGCCCGGCGGCTGGCGAAGCTGGCGCGGGCCCCCTTCGTGAAGGTCGAGGCTTCGAAGTTCACCGAGGTCGGCTACGTTGGTCGGGACGTCGAGTCGATGATCCGCGATCTCGTCGAGATCGCCATCGACCTGGTGCAGCAGGAGGAGATGGAGCGGGTCCGCGAGCGGGCCGAGCGCAACGCCGAGGAGCGCATCGTCGAGCTGCTGGCCGACGAGATGGCGCCGCCTCCGGAGCCGCCGCCCCAGCAGGCCCAGACGCCCCAGGGCCGGATGTTCGGGCCCTTCGTGATGAACCAGCCACCGCAGCGGCCGGCGCACCCGGAGAGCCGGCTCGGCGAGATCCGCGCCAAGCTCCGGGCCGGCGAGCTCGAGGACGAAGAGGTCGAGGTCACCGTCCAGGACACCGGCGCCCCCTTCATGAAGATCTTCGGCCAGGGGGGCATGGAGGAGCTGAACCTCAAGGACATGCTCGGCCAGCTCCCGGGCTTCCAAGGCAAGAGCAAGCAGCGGCGCGCGAAGGTCAAGGACGTGCGCCGGCTCATCGAGGACGAGGAGGCGAAGAAGCTGATCGACATGGACGGCGTGCAGCGCCGGGCCATCGAGCGGACCGAGCAGACGGGCATCGTGTTTCTCGACGAGATCGACAAGGTCGCCAGCCGTCAGGGCGCGAGCGGCGGCCCGGACGTCTCCCGCGAGGGGGTACAGCGCGACCTGCTCCCGCTCGTCGAGGGCAGCACGGTGTCGACGAAGCACGGCACGGTGAAGACGGACCACATCCTCTTCATCGCCGCCGGCGCCTTCCACGTGGCGCAGGTCTCGGACCTCATCCCAGAGCTCCAGGGCCGCTTCCCGATCCGCGTCGAGCTCGAGCCGCTCCGGGAGAAGGATTTCGTCCGCATCCTCACCGAGCCGAAGAACGCGCTCACCAAGCAGTACACCGCGCTCATGGCCACCGAGAAGGTGGAGCTGGTCTTCGAGGACGACGCCGTCGAGGCCCTCGCCAAGTACGCGGCAACCGCCAACGAGCGCAGCGAGAACATCGGCGCCCGGCGGTTGCACACGGTCATGGAGGCGCTCCTCGAAGAGCTCAGCTTCGCGGCCAGTGAGATCGGGGGCCAGCAGGTGGTGGTGAACGGCGCCTACGTGAAGGAGCGCCTCGATCCCATCCTCGGCGACGCCGAGCTCAGCAAGTTCATCCTCTAGCAGAATGCCGAAGAACGAGCCCGAAGGGCGAGTTCGGAAGCATCCTGCCCCTTGCCTCGCACAGAGTCACCGAACCACAGAGATCACAGAGGTTGGAAAACGGCGAGCCGTGACGTGAAACGCCTCGCCGGCGTGATCTGCCTCGCCGTCGCGAAGCGCCGCCGTTGGCTACTTCCTCCTTCCTCTGTGTCCTCTGTGGCTCCGTGACTCTGTGAGAGGCAAGGCTGAACCCGGGTCGACTGGGCGACGGATGGGTGGCGAGGTGGGGGGGAGTGCGAGCATAGTGGGGGCGATGGCGAAGAAGGACTTGCCGGCGTCGCGCTTCGGCCGGGCGGCGCGGATGGCGCTGCTCGGGGCACGAACCGGCGCGGGGTGGGTCTTCGACGGCGACGGGAAGAAGAGCGCGAAGGCCGCCGCCGGGGTGCTCGGGCAGATGCGCGGCCTCGCGGCGAAGGCCGGGCAGATGGCGAGCTACGTCGACGGGCTGGTTCCCGCGGACAAGCGCGAGGCCTTCGAGATCGCCCTCGGCGCGCTGCGAGCGGCGACGCCGGCGTCGGACCCGGAGGCCATTCGTGCGGTGGTCGAAGAAGACCTCGGCGCACCGGTGGAGGAGCTCTTCGCCCGCTGGGAGACCGAGCCCTTCGCGAGCGCGTCCATCGGCCAGGTCCACCGGGCCGTGCTTCACGACGGCACCGAGGTCGCGGTGAAGGTACAGCACCCGGGCATCGACCGTGCCGTGGAGAGCGACCTGAAGAACGCCGGGGTGATGGCGAACATGAACGCCTTCGCCTTCGGCGCGAAGCTCGGCAT
>JGI12109J20283_10321342_pt1 | contig 21226 bp, 18 predicted proteins | sample ElkSlonscriptome_12_FD_20283 | JGI IMG/M metagenome (IMG submission 20283)
TGGACGATGAAACGTGACCGAAGTTTGTGGGAACGCTGCATCTTCCACTGCGATATGGACGCGTTCTTTGCCAGCGTCGAGCAGCGCGAGCGTCCTGAGCTCCGCGGCAAGGCGGTTGTCGTCGGCGGCGACGGTCGACGCGGTGTTGTCGCCGCGGCGAGTTATGAGGCGCGTCGCTTCGGCGTCCGTTCGGCGATGCCGGCGTCGCGGGCCCGACGTCTGTGTCCACACGCCGTATTCGTCCGTGCGCGGCATGCCCTGTACCGCGAAGTATCTGCGGAAATCTTCGAGGTGTTCTCGGAATACTCGCCGCTGGTCGAGGGACTGAGTCTGGACGAAGCGTTCATCGACATGAGCGTGGCGGCGGTCGGCGAAGGCGTCGTCTCACTGGCGCGGAGCCTGAAGCGTGAAATCTCGTCGCGGGTCGGGCTGACGGCATCGATCGGGGTCGGTCAGAGCAAGCTGGTGGCCAAGCTGGCATCGGCCTACGACAAGCCCGATGGTCTGACCGTCGTCCAGCCCCAAGCGGTCCAGCGCTTCCTCGACCCGCTCCCGGTCCGACGCCTGCCGGGCGTCGGACCGAGCACCGGCGCGCGGCTTCATGATGCGGGGATTCTCACCATTGGTCAGCTGCGGCGCGCGCCGCTCGAGTGGCTGTATCCGATCCTGGGCCGGCAGGCGGACGGTTTCCGGGCGCGTGCCGCCGGAATCGATCCACGCCAAGTCTCGACGGTTCGGGCGCGCCGCTCGATCAGTCAGGAGTCCACTTTCGATCGCGATCTGCACGAATTGAGCGAAATCGAAAGCGTAATCCGTTCCCAGGCAGAAAAATGCTCGGAACGACTGGCCCAACGCGCGCTCTACGCCAGGACCGTACACCTGAAGCTGCGCTCGGGCGGCTTTTCGACGCTGACGCGCAGCATGACGCTTACCGGCTACACCCGTTCAGCGGAACCGATCGCCGGGGCGGCGATAGACCTGGCGCGAGCCTGGGCGGGCTACCAGACCCGCGTCGGCGTTCGTCTGATCGGCGTCGGCGTATCCGGCCTGACGCCGACGCCGGATCCAAGCCAGCTGCTGGGGAGTAACGGCAGCTGACGGATCCGGAGGCCTGGATCCGTCAGCCGGGACGATCAGGAGCTGCGCGCTTCGCCGTACATCGTCCGCAACTCCCGACGCAGTATCTTGCCGACGTTGGTCTTCGGAAGCTCTTCGACGAATTCGACGTAGCGTGGCACCTTGTACCCGGTCAACTCCTGCTTGCAGTGCGCGCGCAGTTCGTCGACCGTCAGCGAGTCGTCCTTGCGGACCACAAGCACCTTGACCAGTTCGCCGGACTTGGCGTCCTCGACGCCGATGGCGCCCACTTCGAGCACCTTCGGATGTCCGGCGACCACGTCCTCGATCTCGTTGGGGTAGACGTTGAAGCCGGAGACCAGGATCATGTCCTTCTTGCGATCGACGATGAAGAAAAAGCCCTTTTCATCGCGGCACGCCATGTCGCCGGTTTTCAGCCAGCCATCGGAATCGAGCACATTGCCGGTTTCTTCGGGTCGCTGCCAGTAGCCCTTCATGACCTGGGGGCCTCGGATACACAACTCTCCGGGTTCGCCGGTCGCCACCTCGTTTCCTTCGGCATCGATCACCTTGCATTCGGTCGACGGAATCGGCAGCCCGATGGCGCCGTTGTAGTCCTCCATGTCCATCGGGTTGATGCAGGCCGCCGGCGACGTTTCGGTCAGACCGTAGGCTTCGATCAGCGGCACGCCGGTGGTTTCCTTCCAGCGCTCCGCGACCGCTCGCTGCACCGCCATGCCGCCGCCCAGCGTCAGTCTCAGGTTGCTGAAGTCGACGTTTTCGAAGCCCGGCGTGTTGAGCAGTCCGTTGAACAGCGTGTTGACCCCGGTGATCGCGGTAAAGGGTTCCTTGTTGAGCTCCTTGACGAAACCGTTCATGTCGCGCGGGTTGGTGATCAGCAGGTTGCGCCCGCCGAATTTGATGAACACGAGGCAATTGGCCGTGAGCGCGAAGATGTGGTAAAGCGGCAGGGCGGTGACGATGATCTCCCGGCCATAGTCGATCAACTGCCCGAGCCAGGCCGAGGACTGCTGGACATTGGCGACGATGTTGCCGTGGGTCAGCATGGCGCCCTTGGATACGCCCGTGGTCCCGCCGGTGTATTGCAGGAACGCCAGGTCGTCGTGCCCGAGCGACGGCCGGTTCAGTTTCTCGGACGCCCCTTGTTGCAGCACCGTGTTGAATCGAACCGCGTCGGGCAGATCGTAGGCCGGAACCTCCTTCTTGATGTAGCGCAGCACGAAATTGATCAGCGCGCCCTTGGGGAAACCGAGCTGATCGCCGACGCCGGTGACGATGACGTGCTCGATCGGCGAATCGTCGATGACGCCGGCCAGCGTGTGCGCGAAATTCTCCAGCACCAGGATCGCGCGCGCGCCCGAGTCGTTGAGCTGATGCTTCAACTCGCGTGCGGTGTAGAGCGGGTTGGTGTTGACCACCACCAGGCCCGCTCGCAGGATGCCGAACAGCGCGATCGGATACTGCAGAAGATTCGGCAGCATCACCGCAACGCGATCGCCCTTCTTCAGGCCCCGGGACTGCAGCCAGGCGCCGAACGCCTTGCTGCGCTGGTCCAGATCGCGATAGGTCAACTCGCGACCGAAATTGACGAATGCCGCGCTGTCGGCGTACTGCTCGCAGCTCTGCTCGAATATTTCGACAACCGAGTTGAACTCTTCGGTATCGATTTCGGCGGGAACGCCGCCGGAGTAATGCTCTATCCAGGAATGTTTGCTCATTAGTGATTTCTTTTTGATATGACGAAGGTCTACCCGCCGCGTAGATTCGCATAGCTGGTTCCGACATACAAGAGAAGCGGTGCGGTACGCGTAATCCGGAATCGGTCGGTTTCGTTTGCCCGCGAGCGCTGCGGCGTATATCATCGCAACTGTTCCAGGCGCGGCGCCCCACGGCCGACGTCCGGTGCATCGGCCATCTCCCGGGAAGGCGCCATGGGCGAACAGAATGTCAGGCAGCAAAGCGATGAGGCGACGCAACGCGCCTTCATGAAAGCCTTGCTGAACGAGGTGCGTGCGATGGAGGAAATGCACGCAGCCGGCCTGTTCGAAAACGACGTCAGGCGGATCGGCGCCGAGCAGGAGATGTTCCTGGTCGACCGTGCGTTCCGCCCCGCAATGACGGCAATGAAGCTGCTGGAGGGTCTTGATGATCCGCGCTTCACCCACGAGCTGGGATTGTTCAACCTCGAGGCCAACCTGTCGCCGCTGCGTCTTGGCGGCGATTGCCTGCGGCGGCTCGAGGCAGAAACCGACGAGGTCGTGGCGATCGCTCGTGAGCACGCCGGGCGGGTGGATTCCCAGGTCGCGCTGGTCGGGATCCTGCCGACGCTGACCAAGGACCACCTCACGCTGGATGCAATGGTGCCGACGGCCCGGTATTTCGCGCTCAACGACGCGCTGCGCAAGCTGAGGGGATCGGATTTCCAGTTCGCCATCAAGGGCATCGACCAGTTCAATCTCCAGCACGACAACCTGATGCTCGAAGCGTGCAATACCAGCTACCAGGTGCATTTCCAGGTCGGTTCGGACGAATTCGCCTCGCTCTACAACGTCGCGCAGGTTGTCACCGGGCCGCTTCTCGCAGCCTGCGTCAATTCACCGATCCTGCTCGGCAAGCGCCTGTGGCACGAAAGCCGGATCGCGGTGTTCGAGAACTCCATTGACGCGCGCTCCGAGGCGCTCGCCGCGCGCGGGCTGCAGCCGCGAGTCCACTTCGGCGATCACTGGATCGAGGAGTCGGTGATCGAGATCTTCAAGGAGGATATCGCGCGGTTCCGGGTCATCCTGACGACCGAGTTCGAAGAAGATCCGATCGGTATGGTCCGCCGAGGCGAGATCCCCAGGCTCAATGCGCTGCGATTGCACAACGGCACTGTGTATCGCTGGAACCGGGCCTGCTACGGCATTTCGGACAACGGCAAACCGCACCTGAGGATCGAGAACCGCGTGATTCCGTCGGGGCCGACCGTCGTCGACGAGGTGGCCAACGCGGCCTTTTTCTTCGGGATGATGTCGAAGCTGTCGCACGGCATCAAGGATATCCGCGACCACTTTCACTTTTCCGACGTCAAGAGCAATTTCCTGTCCGCCGCGCGCGACGGTCTGCGCGCGCAGCAGGTCTGGTTCGACCAGGAGCAGAAGCCGGCCCAGGAGCTCATTCTCAAGGAGCTGCTGCCGCTTGCCGAAGAGGGGCTGCGCGAAACGAATATCGACGCCGAAGACATCGAGCGCTACCTCGGCGTGATCGAGCGACGGGTCGCGACGCGCAGGACCGGGTCGCGCTGGCAGCTCGAATCGCTGGAGAGCATGAAGGCAAGCGGCAGTCTGCACGAGCGGCTCAGGGCGCTGACTGCCAGCCTGGTCAAACAGCAGGAATCCGCTCGGCCGATCGCGGAATGGGACCTGGCGGAGTTCTGCGTCAATCAGGACTGGCGCGAGAGTTATCGAACCGTCGGACAGTTCATGGCCACCGATCTGTTCACCGTCCGGCCCGACGACATCGTCGACTTCGCTGCGAGTTTGATGGAATGGCGCTACGTCCGGCACGTGCCGGTCGAGGACGATTCGGGGAGGTTGCTGGGATTGATCAGCCACCGTCAGCTGCTTCGCCTGATCGCACGCGGTCTGGACCGGGAGACCGGATCGGTCATGGTCCGGGAGATCATGCGCCCGGAGCCGCTTTCGGTGAAGCCCGAGACGACCACCGTCAATGCCATCCGGATGATGCGCGAAAACCGCTTGAGCTGTCTTCCCGTTGTCGAAAACGGCAAGCTGGTGGGCCTGGTAACCGAGCACGACCTGATCATCGTGGCATCGAGACTGCTGGAAGCCGTGCTCGAGAATGACTGAAGGGTCCGGTCCCTGTCCGAAAAGGCTGACTTTCGCGCGCCAGGTCCGTTTGATATTCGCCGCGCTGGCCATGCTGCCGGTCGTTGGCTGCGGCGAGCCGCCCGACCATGAGACCCGGATTCTGCAGCACATCGAAGCAATGACCGAGGCGATCGAGTCCGGCGACATCGATGATTTCATGGCGCCCGTGGCCGATGACTTCCTGGCCGCAGACGGCCGGATCGATCGTCGGGCGCTCGGCCTGCTGGCCCGCCGCGAGCGCCTGGCGCGCGATGCGGTCAGGGTTCGACGCGTCGACACGCGCGTCGAGCGGGTTACCGATCAGCGCGCGCTGGCCGTCTTCAATGCTCTGGCAACCGGCGGTTCGGGCCTGCTGCCGGATGAGGGCCGGCTGTGGCGGGTCGAAACGGGATGGCGCCTTGAATCCGGCCGCTGGCGGATGATTTCGGCACGCTGGGATCCGGTGCTGAGATAGCGCCGGCGTAGCCTGGGAACGGTGTGCCGGAACGCCAGACTCGATACAATATCGGATTGACTCGAAAGCGAAGCCTCAGGTCGAGCCTGCGGCTACGCCTTCGTACACGAATTCGGTAACCCGGCCATTCTTTTTCGAGGAGAAGCAACCCATGCAGCGCACCCTGTCCATCATCAAACCCGACGCCGTGGCCAAGAACGTCATCGGAGAAATCTACACGCGCTTCGAGCGCGCCGGCCTGAAGGTCGTGGCGGCGAGAATGTTCCATTTGTCGAAGGAGCGCGCTGAGGGTTTTTACGCGGTTCACCGGGAGCGTCCGTTCTTCAACGACCTGGTCCAGTTCATGACCTCCGGACCGGTAATGGTGCAGGTTCTGGAAGGAGGCGACGCGATTGCCCGTAACCGCGAGCTGATGGGCGCGACCGATCCGCGCCAGGCCGCCCCGGGTACCATCCGGGCCGACTTTGCGTCCAGCATCGACGCCAACGCGGTCCACGGCTCCGATGCCGAGGAAACCGCCGCCGAAGAGATCCGGTTCTTCTTCGGTGAGGATGAGATATACTCGCGCTGAACGGGCCGGGACTCGCGCAAATGGCTGAAACGTCAGCGAAAACCAACCTGCTCGGAATGAGCCGAAGCGGCCTGGAGCAGTATTTCGCTGCGCTCGGCGAAAAACCGTTTCGCGCCCGCCAGATCCTGCAGTGGATCTATCAGCGCGGCGTCACCGACTTTGCGCAGATGACCGATCTGAGCCGCGATCTTCGTGCCCGGCTTACCGAGTGCGCAACCATCGCCGAACCGAGGGTGCTCAGCGAGCAGCGATCGGCCGACGGGACCATCAAGTGGCTGATGTCGCTGCCGGGCGGGAACGCCGTCGAAACGGTATTCATTCCCGAGGCCGATCGCGCGACGCTGTGCATTTCTTCGCAGGTCGGGTGCATGCTCAACTGCACGTTTTGCTCGACCGCGACTCAGGGATTCAGCCGCAACCTGTCGGCTGCTGAAATCATCGGCCAGGTCTGGCTGGCGGATCAGCGCACGCCGGATCGACGGATCAGCAACGTCGTGTTGATGGGGATGGGCGAGCCGCTTTTGAATCTCGACCAGGTTCGGCCGGTGCTGGAACTGTTGCGCGAGGATCTCGCCTACGGCCTCGCAGCCCGACGCGTGACGGTGTCCACTGCGGGCGTGGTCCCCGGCATCGACGAGCTGCGGCAGTCGCCTCCGATCGCGCTCGCGGTCTCGCTGCATGCACCCAACGACGAGCTTCGCAGCCGCCTGGTGCCGCTGAACCGGAAATATCCCATCGCCGAGCTTCTGGCCGCATGCAAACGCTACCTGGCTCACGCCAAGCAGAAGCAGTCGGTGACCTGGGAATATACGATGATCGACGGCGTCAACGACGCGCCGGAGCTGGCTTACGAGCTGCGGCGGGTGCTTGCGCACGTGCCGAGCAAAATCAATCTGATCCCGTTCAATCCATTTCCCGGAACGCCGTTTCGCTGCAGCTCTCCGGAGCGCATGAAGCGGTTCCAGGAGATTCTTCGCGAAGGCGGATTGATCGCCACCGTTCGCAAGACTCGCGGTGACGACATCGATGCCGCATGCGGCCAGCTCGTGGGCCGGGTCCTGTCGACCAGCCAGCGGCGGGCCATGGTCCAGCAGCAGTTGGCGCGCCAGGCGCTCGCGTGATGGCGACGGGACTTCGCATCGCATTCGTCTGGATCGCGGTTACGTTCCTGGCTGCATGCGCGACCAGCGGCGGTGAAACGGACGCGCGGCGCACCGGCTCGGCGGTGGAACGGGTCAGCCCGGTGCGGGCCGCCGAGCTCAATACCCGGCTCGGCGTGGGATATCTCGAGCGAGGAGAGATTCAGATCGCGATGCAGAAACTGGAGCTCGCGGTGGAGCAGGACCCCCAGCACGTTCCGGCGCATCTCGCGCTCGGCATCGTCTACCAGCGAATCGATCGAGTCGATCGCGCACTCGAGCATTTTCGAACCGCCGTTCGCCTTGCGCCGGGGGACGGAGGCGCGCACAATAGCTACGCAGCCCTGTTGTGCCAGACCGGTCGATACGAGCAGGCCGATCGGGAGTTTCGTGCTGCGCTGGAAGACCCGTTTTATGCAACCCCGGCCACGGCGCTGGCCAACGCGGGATCCTGCGCAAGGCGAGACGGACGGGATCAGGACGCGCAGCGATATCTGAGAGAAGCGCTCGGTTTCGACCCGACGAATCAGACGGCGTTGTTCAATCTGGCGATGCTCGCGTTCGCGGCCGGCAACCCCCTGCAGGCGAGGGCCTTCCTGCAGCGGCTCGAAGCGGCCGGCGGACTCGGCGCTCGCTCGCTTCTGCTCGCGGTTCGGGTCGAGCGGATGCTGGGTAGCATGGACATGGCCCAGCGCTATGCCGATCAGCTGCTGGAACGTTATCCGAATACACCCCAAGCCTCCGAAGTGAGGTTCGAAATAGATGATGACTGAATCCGATAAACCAGAAACTCCGGGACCCGGCGCCCGTCTGGCGGACGCGCGGAAGAAAAGGCAGATCGCCATCGACGAGATCGGGCGGCAGCTGAAGTTGCCCAGGAGTACGATCGAGAATATCGAGGCCGATCGTTTCGACCGGGTCGCGGTCATCTACCGGCGCGGCTATATCGCGAACTACGCGCGTCTGGTGGGCCTGAATCCCGGGCCGCTGCTCGATTCGCTGGGCGAAGTGGAGCCCGAACCGCTGCGCCGGGTGCTTCCGGTGCGCGCCGGCGGACGCGGTTTCGACCGCTTCGTCAAATTTGCCACCTACGCGCTGGTCACGACCGTGATCGTTCCTCCGCTGGTGTATTTTTTCGTCCAGGGCGGCGCCCGCCTGTTCGAGCCCGAGCGGAACGTCGATTCGGCTACGGTGCGGGAATCGCCCGATGCTCGCGAGCCGGGGTCCGGATATCGGCAGCGCATGGCCGAAGCGCTTTCCGTCCAGCCGGACGGAGACGCCGGGTTGCAGGGTGCGCTGTCGGCTTCGGCGCTCCCGGTGACGCTGCGGCCGCAGCCGCCGGCTTCGGAAGTCGTCGCCACCGCACCGGCGGACCCGGGGAGCGATCCGGAACAGCCCGTCGATCGGACGGCGAGCCTGACGCTGACGCTGGAGGAAGATTCCTGGGTCGAGATCGAAGATGCTGCTGGTGAACGGCTTGAGTTCGACCTTTTAAGGGCCGGCCAGTCGCGCGAATACGGTGGCATGCCGCCGTTTCGCCTCTTGCTTGGACGCGGCAGCGCGGTGGGCGTGACGCTGAATGGGAGATCGGTGGCGTTCGATGGCCAGGACCGTGCCGGTGTCGCAGAATTCGAGCTCGGGCAAGCGCCGACGACGGCAGACGGTTCTCGCAGTGAGCCCGTTCGACCGTAGCGGCCGTCGCTTACCGGAAATCAATTCGAATCGGGTCGCTCCAGTGAGCGGTCCCGAACGCTGGAGTCTTCAATGAAATCCCTGCGATCGGTTCGCGGCATGCACGATGTCCTGCCCGCAGATGCATCCGCGTGGGACTGGCTGGAGAGCCGCCTGGCCGACCTCATGGCCCGATACGGCTTCGGCGAAATTCGCATTCCGATCGTCGAGCAGTCCGAGTTGTTTACGCGCGCGATCGGGCAGGGCACCGATGTCGTCGAGAAGGAGATGTACGCTTTCGACGATCGCAACGGCGATCGGCTGAGTCTGCGTCCCGAAGGTACCGCCGGCGTCGTGCGCGCCGTGATTCAACACGGCCTGCTCAATCCGCCTGGACTCAAGGTCTGGTATCGCGGGCCGATGTTTCGCCACGAACGTCCGCAGAAGGGGCGCCAGCGCCAGTTCCATCAAACCGGCGTGGAAGTGTTCGGTCTCGATTCTCCGGCCGTTGACGCAGAGCTTATCGCGCTCGGTTCCCGCCTTTGGCGCGAGCTCGGTATCGCCGACCGGATCGTGCTCGAAATCAATACGCTGGGTGATCGAGACGACCGGGTCCGCTACCGTAGCGCGCTGGTCGAGTTCCTGGCGCCGCTGCGCGACCGGCTCGACGCCGACAGCCAGCGGCGTCTCGACAGCAATCCGCTTCGAATCCTCGACAGCAAGGTCGAGGCCACGCGCTCGCTGCTGACCGACGCTCCGCGGCTTCCGGACTTCCTCGGGCCCGAGGCGCGCGATCATTTCGAAGCGCTGACCTCGATGCTCGATGCTCAGGGCATCGGCTACCGGGTCAACCCGAGCCTGGTGCGCGGGCTGGATTACTATTGCCGTACCGTATTCGAGTGGACCACCGATTCGTTGGGCGCACAGGGAACGGTCTGCGCCGGCGGTCGCTACGACGACCTGGTTGAAATCCAGGGCGGTCGATCGACGCCGGGCATCGGCTTCGCGATGGGCATGGAGCGCCTGCTCGAGCTGGTTCGCGGAACGGATGCGACGTTCGAATCGCCTCCGGACGCCTACCTGCTCGGCGCCGACCCGGTATCCAGGCGAATGGCGCTGGCCGAAAACCTGCGTGACCTGTGGCCCACGATTCGGATCGTGACCGACCTGCAGGGCGGTAGCTTCAAGGCTCAGTTCAAGCGGGCCGACCGCTCGGGCGCGCGCTATGCGCTGATCCTGGGCGAACAGGAGCAACTCGACGGTACCGTGACCGTCAAGGATTTGCACGGCGATCGTCCTCAGCAGAGCTTGGATCCCGAGGCATTGCGCTCCTACCTGTCGGAAGATTCCCAAGGCGCTCGGCGCGCACCCGACAACTGATTTATCATCAGCACCCTGCAGCCCGGAAGGGCCCGACCATCGGCGGGCCCCCGGCGCTGGAACTGGCGACCTCATCGACGAGAGAAACAATGGCCGTAGAACTCTACGACGAACATGAACAAAGCGAACGCGTTCGGAACTGGCTGAAGGAAAACGGTGCTTCCATTTTCCTCGGCGTTGCGCTGGCACTGGCCGGCATTTTCGGATGGCGCCAATGGCAGGACTATCGCGCCGACCGTGCCGTCCTCGCCAACGAATACTACGCGGCGATCCAGCAGGAGCTCGGCGCGCAGCAGGTCGATGCGGCGGCTGAACAGCTCGCCGCCATGCGAGAGGGCGTCGGCAACCATGCCTATGTGGCGATGGCCGGGATGCTGGTCGCGGCCGCCTGGGCGGAGGCGGGTGAAATCGACCGCGCCGCTTCGGTCTACGCTGATCTTCTCGAGCAGGGTGACTGGCCCTCGCTGGAGCCGCTGGCGCGTATTCGGCTGGCGTTGCTCGAGGCCGCGCGAGGCCAGGGCGAGGCCGGTATACAGCTGCTTGCCGGTGAGCCGGCTGAGGGATACCGGGGCCTTTGGCTGGAGACGCGCGGCGATATCCTGTTCGATCTCGGGCGGCTGGATGCTGCAGACGACGCCTACGCCGCGGCGGTCGAGCAGCTGCGCGGTGCCGGTCGGAACTTTCGCCAGGCCGAAATCAAGCTCGACGCGGTACGCTCTGCGGCGGGCGCTGCGGAGCCCTCCTGATGCGCAGACTCGCCCTCGCGGCGGCGCTGGCAATGCCGCTGCTGCTTAGCGGCTGCGGTCTTTTCGGCGAGAAGGACGAGGCGCGAAAGCCGATGGAGCTGGCCGATTTCGATGCCGCCGTGGGTGTCGACAGGCTCTGGAGAACTTCGGTCGGAAAAGGCCTGGGGAAATCTTCCAGCGGGCTGCGTCCGACTTTTGGCGAGGGCCTGATCTGGGCTGCCGATCACAGGGGACGGGTGTTCGGCGTCGACCCGCAGGACGGTGATACGGTTCGCCGATTCGATCTCGACATGAGCCTGTCGGCCGGACCCAGCATCTATGACGATCGCATGCTGCTCGGAACGCTGGACGGACAGCTCTTGTTCGTCGATACGGCGAGCGGGTCGATTCTGCGGCGTGTCCAACTGTCTTCCGAAATCCTCGCCGCGCCGCTGCTCAGCGACGGCATGATCGTTGTTCGCTGCATCGACGGTCGGGTATTCGGCCTGGACGCCGATACCGGCCGGCGGCAATGGGTCTATGACCGCAGCGTCCCGCTGCTGACGCTTCGGGGGAATTCGCCCCCGGTCATCCGCGGCGGCCAGGTTTTCATCGGGCACGACGACGGTAGCGTCACCGCGCTGGGTCTGGAAGACGGAAATCTGCTGTGGGAACAGCGCGTGGGTACGCCAGAGGGACGCACCCAGCTGGATCGCCTGGCCGACATCGACGGGCCAATGATCATCGTTGGTCTGGACCTGTATTCGGCCAGTCAGCGCGGGCGCATGGCTTCTGTCGCACTCGATTCCGGGCGGCTGCTGTGGGTCAAGGAAGTCGGGTCCGACTCCGGATTGTCGGTTTCGAGAACCCGTCTCGTGCTTTCGGATACCGGCGACCGCGTATGGCTATTGGACCGACGCAGCGGCTCGACCGAGTGGACCAACGAGCAGCTGTTGCGCAGAGGCGTGACGCGACCGGTGCTGCATGGAAACTACGTCGCGGTGGCCGATCAGGAGGGCTACATTCACTGGCTGGACGAAGATACCGGGAATTTCGTGGCCCGTGAACGCGCTTCCAAAGAGCCCCCGATGGCGGCGCCGCTGGTCGTCGACGGCACCCTCTATTTGCTCGACATCGATGGACGCCTGACCGCCTGGCGTCTTTCCGGGGCGTCGTAGGCGCAGCGGCGCTAACGGCTCCCGAACCGGAAACTCCGATGACATCGACGTCGCTCCCGGTGGTCGTCATTGCCGGGCGTCCCAACGTCGGTAAATCGACCCTGTTCAATGCGTTGACGCGGACCCGAGACGCGCTGGTCGCCGACCAGCCCGGCGTCACGCGCGATCGCATCTACGGTCGTGCGCGTCTGGCCGGCCGCAGCTGCGTGCTGGTCGACACCGGCGGACTGGATCCGGATCCGGATTCGCTCGTGCAGGGCGTCGGACGGCAGACGCGGCTGGCGCTGACCGAAGCCGACGTCGTGATTTTCGTCGTCGACGGACGCGGCGCGATGACCTCTGAGGACCAGGAAATCGCCGCACAGCTCCGGCAGCTCGGCACGCCGATCGTGGTCGCGGTCAACAAGACCGACGGGGTCGACCCGGATCTGGCCGCGGCCGAGTTTGCAGCGCTTGCGCAGTCGAATCTGGTGCCGATTGCGGCGGCCCACCGGCGTGGGCTCGAGGCGCTGTCTGCAGGCGTCGCGGCATGCTTGCCCGAGCCGGTAGAAGATGAAGCCGTTCCGGGTCAGGGCGACGTGATCCGACTTGCGCTGATCGGGCGCCCGAACGTCGGAAAGTCCACGCTGCTCAATCGCCTGGTCGGAGACGAGCGCGCGATCACCGCCGACTTTCCGGGTACCACGCGCGATCCCGTTTCCGGTGAGCTCGAACGTGACGGGCGGCGCTACCGGCTGGTCGACACAGCCGGCATCCGGCGTCGGAGAACACGCCAGGAAGCGGTGGAGTCTCTGAGTACCCTCAAGGCGATGCAGGCGATGGTCGACGCCGAGGTCGTCTGTCTTCTCGTCGATGCCAGCGAGGGTGTCACCGAACAGGACGCGCGGCTGGCCGGTCACGTCGAAGATGCAGGCCGGGCGCTGGTGATCGTGCTGAACAAGTGGGACGGCCTGGATGATCGCCAGCGAAAGAACTGCCTCCAGGACGCCGGAGAGCGCCTGCGTTTCGTTTCCTGGGCGCCGGTCGTGATTCTTTCCGCGCTGCACGGCAGCGGCGTCGCGGAGTTGTTCGACGCCGTCGAAACCGTCTACGACGCCGCATGCACGTCGCCATCGTCGGGTCGGCTCAATCGGGTCCTGGAGCGCGCCGTCGAAGCGCACTCCCCGCCGGTGGTTCAACGGTTCGCGGCGAAGTTGCGGTACGCCCACCCCGGCGGCAATTTCCCGACCCGCATCGTCATCCACGGAAATCGCACCGACCACGTGCCGCCGGCCTATCAGCGCTATCTGATGAATCGATTTCGTCACGAATTCGATCTGGTCGGCGTGCCGATCCGGCTGATCTTCCGCGATTCCGAGAACCCCTACGCGGGGCGCAAGAACAAGCTGACGCCCCGCCAGGTCAAGCGCCGCAAGCGAATTCGCAAGCGTTGAAGAAACCTGTGCCGGCCGGGCTGCGCGCCGATTCAAGGGCGAAGAGTCCGGTTGAACCCTAGAGCGCTCGTCGATCCACTGCCTGCTCTTGAATTCGATTCGGTCAGCGCCTATCTATCTCATCGAAGTCGCCGAATTCGGGGCTTCCAGCCTGGGCCAACGGCAAGGCTGATTTCCAACTGACTATTGCTCAAACTGGAGGATAGTGAAATGACGACTTTTGACCTTTCACCGCTGTACCGCACCGCGATCGGTTTCGACCGGATGGCCGATATGTTGACCAACGCTTCGCGCGCGGAGGGCAACGGTTTCCCGCCATACAACATCGAATCACGCGGCGAAGACCACTACCGGATCTCGATGGCAGTCGCCGGATTCTCCGAATCCGAACTCGATATCGTTACCGAGCAGAACACCTTGACGATTTCGGGCTCGAAGGCGGACGATTCGTCCGATCAGGCGCGAGAGTTCCTGTATCGCGGCATCGCGACCCGCTCATTCGAGCGACGGTTCCAGCTGGCCGATCACGTTCGCGTCGAATCGGCGAAGCTGGAAAACGGCCTGCTGCATGTCGAGCTCAAGCGTGAGCTACCGGAGCAGATGAAGCCGCGTCGTATAGAAATCTCGAATGCCAATCCGGCGATCGAGTCGGAGACTTCGACCGAGGACGGGAACCGCCAGGGCGCACGAGCGGCCTGACCGGGGCACCCGGAGTCTCGGGTCCGGCCCGGCTTCGATTGGACGAATGAGAAGTCCCTGCGGCAACATCGAGCGTTCGGTGTTGCCGCTTTCATTTGTGCGTCAGTTCGACGCTCTGAGCTTGAACACGAATTCCCGCATCCCGTTCCCGAGCAGCATCGAGCGATCGATGGTCAGCGAAGGCATCGCTTTTTCCAGCGTCTTCGGTGAATAGCGCGGCGCGGCAACGAAGCCCGTGCCTGAACCGCCCGGAATCTGAAGCGATCGATCGGTGTCGACCCGGATGCCGGCGGGTTGTTCGGGCATTTCCAGCGCCGAATAGTGGATCAGCGCATGGACTCGACAGCCCGGCGCCGCGCGTTCACGCAGCGAAGCCGCCAGCGCCGCCAGTCGCTCGACGTCGAGGTAGTTGAGCAGATCCCAGCAAAGCACCGCATCGACCGGCTCGCGCCAGAATTCGCCGGGCAGGGCACCGGTGACCTGCTCCCAGGCGCAGATACCCTGCCGGCGACGCTCCGGCAAGTCGACGATGAGCAAGCGGGTCGGGGTACCCGAGATCGTATCGAGAAGGCCCCTTTGCAGCGCGCCGAGGTCGGCGATCACGCGACGTCGGGGCGGATCACCGGTATCGAGCAGCGACGCGAGCAACGGCGCGCGAACCGCATCGGGCCGGCTCGGATGCGCGTCGGCGTCCGCGCCGATCGCCGGGTTGTTCATTCGCTGCGCGTCGATTCCGATCAGGCGGTCGACTGCGTCGGTTTCCCGGCGGCTTTTCCGCTACCGAGGCCCTTGTCCGAATGACCGGGGCCGGGTTCCTTCGAAACATCGGTCGACTTGTCTGCCGGCCCCGATCCGCGACCCGGAGAAGGCGAGGCGGTTTGCGCCTTGAACACGCGGGTGAAGGCCTCGGATTCGGCATCCATGTCGATCGTGCCGCGAAACTTGGCTCCGTCTTCCAGGCTGATCCTCGGCGCCAGGATGTTGCCCTCGATTCGAGCGGATTTACGAATGCTGATTCGTTCCGACGCGTACAGATCGCCGTCGACCGTGCCGTCGACGAGTATGGTGTGCGCGTAGACCTGAGCCTTGAGCGTGCCCTGGGGCCCGATCGTCAGCGTATTCTGCTTCAGTTCGACCGTGCCCTCGATCGTGCCTTCGACTACGAGGTCTTCCTGGCCCTTGAGCTCGCCGTTGATTGAAATCGTCGGCCCGATGACCGCGGCTTTTCCGCCGCCGGCCGATCGCGCCCCGCCGGCGTCGGCTCCTGGCGACGTCGCCGCATTTCGAGCTGTGCCGGATGAATCCTGTTCATTTTCTCGTTTGTTGAACATGGCTGTCGCGTTCACTGGGGGGCCTCCATGCAAGCTACCGGCAGCGCGTCGCAGCGTCAAGCACCGAATCCGTGCTTTACATCAAGCTTTGGAGAATTTTCGTACCGCCAGCCGATCCATCGCCTCGCCGTAGACCGCCTTCGCGTGTCCCGCGCACTACGAAAGAGCCGCGGCATCGTGCTGATCCGGTTTGTTACGGGAACCTCCGAACCACTTTGCCCGCCCCACAGGGGTTTCGCCGAGAAGGCCACATCTCGCGCGTTACAACACTCGGTCGTAGCGACGGCTACGGTCACTCGCGTCGCACCACAGGATCTGTGCCTTTCCGACTGAAAAGCGCTTCGAGCATCGTGATTCAGAGGTTCCTTTAGACTACCTCCGCTTCAGGGGTATCGGAATTTCGCCGATCGATTCAAGCTGCCGGGTTTGCGCCCGGCATGGCAACAGGGTAAAGAGGAGCCGAACGTGTCCGCATCCATCCGCCGACTGCTGTTGATACGCCACGCCCAGGGTTCGCTGGGAACCGCGAATTACGATCAACTCTCGTCGCTCGGGTACCGGCAGGCCGAGTGCCTGGCCGACCATCTCCAGCCGGAGCACGCCGGTGCATCGGTGGTCCACGGCAGCCTCCAACGGCATCGCCAGACCGCTGCAGCGCTTTGCGATCTGTCGGTCGAGCGCGTCGATCCGGGACTCGACGAATACCGCGTCGATCTCTTGCTGCAGGCAGCTTTCGCTCGCGCTGCGGAGCTTGAGATGACCGTGCCGGATCCGGCCGCATTCCGCGATCCCCGGCGGTATCTCGACCTGTTTCTGGCGCTGTTTCCGCGGGTGCTGGAGGCCTGGCAGGCTGCCGAACTGGCCTGCGAAACCAACGGCACATGGCGCGATTTCCGGGAACGGGTCGACGCCGCAGGTGTTCGATTGCGGGCCGATATGGAGAGAGCGCCGGCAGTGATTGCGGTGACGTCAGCTGGCGTGATCAGCACCCTTGCAGCGGGGCTGCTGGGTCAGGATCTGGGCTGGCAGCGACAGCTGAACGTCGCGTTGTACAATGCCTCGATCACCGATTTGCGGCACTCGGTCGAGGACGGCTGGACGGCGAAAGCCATCAACGGAATCGATCACTTGCCGGAAGACCATTTACAGACCCTCGCCTGAATCGCCAAAGAGTTTTCCATGAACGAGCATCCCGTCACCATCATCACCGGTTCCAGTCGCGGAATCGGTCGTGCAGCAGCCGAATTGCTGGCCCAGCGCGGGCACCGCGTCGTCATCTCCAGCCGCAACCAGGAAAGTTGCGATGCCGTCGCCCAGGCGATTCGCGAGAACGGCGGGCAAGCTGAGGCGCTGGCCTGTCACGTCGGCAAGACCGATGAGCTGGAGGCGCTGGTCGCCAAGACCGTCGATACCTTCGGTCGGCTCGATCACCTGGTGCTCAATGCGGCCAGTAATCCGGTCTATGGCGGGTCGGAGAACGTCGATCAGGCCGCCTTCGACGTGATCATGCACAACAACGTTTTCAGCGCGATGCGGCTCAGCCACCTCGCGCGCCCCGCGCTGGCCGCAAGCGGCGGCGCGATCGTGCTGGTTTCGTCGATTGCCGGCATGCTCGGCAACCGGGTGATTGGCGCCTACGGTCTGTCCAAGGCCGCAGAAAACCAATTGGTAAGGAACCTCGCGCTGGAGTTCGGTAGCGATGGAATCCGCGTCAACGCGGTTGCGCCAGGCCTGATCCGGACCGACTTTTCCAAAGCCCTGCTGGCCGATGAGCGCATGGTTCGCCATTTCGAGAAGACCACGCCGTTGGGAAGAATCGGAGAGCCCGAAGACATTGCCCGGGTGATCGCTTTTCTGGTCGGCGACGATTCGCAGTGGCTGAGCGGGCAGGTGATTACCGCCGATGGCGGAATCACGGTCACCGGCGGCTTCTAGTCCGACAGTTGCCGCGGTGAAACCCACGTTTGCGCTTTTGCTATTGCTGGCCACGGTGGGCTCGGTGCCGGCCTGGGCCCAGGTCTATCGCTACACTGACGAAAACGGCATCACCGTTTTGACCGATGTCCGCCCGGCGCCGGGCCGTTACGCCGACCTGCGCAACGTAGGTTGCTACGGCACCTGCATCCAGGGCGTGGACTGGCATTCAACGCCGCTGAGGCGCTTGGAGTTCATCGACGAGGTACGCGCGGCATCGGAAATTCACGGCGTCGACGAATCGCTTGTCCGTGCGATCGTGCACGCTGAATCCTGGTTCAACCCGAAAGCAGTCTCGCACGCCGGCGCCGAAGGTCTGATGCAGCTGATGCCGGCGACGCAGCGACAGTTCGGCGTCGAGGACCCATTCGACCCGGTATCCAACATTGCAGCAGGCACCGCCTACCTGGCGGAGCTGCTGGCTCAGTTCGAAGACTGGGAGCTGGCTGTGGCTGCCTACAACGCGGGTCCCGGAGCGGTGCGTCGACACGACGGCGTGCCGCCGTTTTCCGAAACCGTCGAGTACCTGCGCCGCGTCCGGATACTGCGCGCCCGATACCGGGGCTGAACGCTCAGCTGTCGGGCAGCCGGCCTCGCCAGAGCATGACCAGCACGACGAATCCCGCGCCGGCCGCAAGACACAGCCACCAGGGAACGCCGAAACCGGCCGGCAGCGCCCCCAACAGCAGGGCGGCCAGCCCGCTCAGCAGCGCGTAAGGCAGCTGGGTTCGAACGTGTTCGATATGATCGCACTGGCTGGCCATTGACGACAGGATGGTGGTATCCGAAATCGGCGAGCAGTGGTCGCCCCAGACCGCGCCGCCCATGACGGCTGCGATCGTGCCGTAGAGAATCGGCAGGTGTTCGGCACCGGTCATGCCGTAGCTGCTCATCAGCGCCCACGCCAACGGCACGGTCAGCGGCAGCAGGATGCCCATCGTTCCCCAGCTCGAGCCGGTCGAAAACGCGGTTGCGGCCGCCATCACGAAGACCACCGCGGGTAGCAGGCCAGGGTTCAGTCGGCCGTCGAGCAGCGAGACCAGATAATCTGCGGTGCCGAGCGCATCGGTAACGCCGGANAGCGCCCAGGCAAGCACCAGGATGAAGATTGCGAACAACATCGCGCGCGCGCCGGAAAACCAGGCCGAAACCGCGTCGACGAGCAACAGCGTGCGGCCGACCAGCGATATTCCAATCGCAACGAGACTCCCGGCCAGAGAACCCCAGATCAGCGATTTGTAGGGATCGGCGCTGCCGATGATCGCTCGTAGCGAGTCCCCGTCGCCGGTCACCAGAATGCCGGCGACGACGCCGACTACCAGCACCGCAATCGGAATCAGCGCACTACTGGCGCGGCGGGGAACGTGATCTTCAGGATGGACGTCCTGCAGGTCGTCGGCAGAGCGCCGTGCCGCGGCGGTGCCCGGAGCGACCTGGCCGCGTCGGGCGCGCGCTTCTGCCGCTCGCATCGGTCCGATATCGCGGCCCGTGATCACCACCGTGAAGACCAGAATCAGCGCCAGCAGCGGATAAAAGCTGTAGGTGATCGAATTCAGAAAAGCCGCGTAGGGGTTCAGATCCAGGCCGGGGATCTGCTCGACGGCGTCCCGGATCAGACCGACCTCGTAGCCCACCCAGGTTGTCACCAGCGCGATACACGCCACCGGCGCTGCGGTCGAGTCGACCAGGTAGGCGAGCTTCTCGCGCGAGACCTTCAACCGATCGGTGATCGGGCGCATGGTGTTGCCCACGATCAGCGTGTTGGCGTAGTCATCGAAGAAGATCGCCAGTCCCATCGCCACCGTTGCCGCCATGGCACGGCGGCTGGTGCTGGCCAGCGAGACGATCCGGTCGACGATGCCGAGCATGCCGCCGTTTTTCGAAATCACGCCGACCATTCCGCCGACGAGCAGGGTGAACAGCATGACTGCCGCATGGTCAGGTTCGGCGATCGCATCCAGGATGTAGGTATCGGCGGTCTGCATGACGGCCGACAGCAGCGCGGAGGGGGCGAATCCCGCCAGTGCCCAGGCACCGATGAAGATGCCCACGAACAGCGCCGGAATCACCTGCCGGATTGCCAGCGCGAGCCCGATGGCGATTGCCGGCGGCAGCACGGATACCCAGCCGTATTCCGATCCGGCCTCCGCCGCCTGTGTCCAGCCAGAAGCCGGTAAAGCCAGCAGGGCAGCGGCCGCAACAAGTCGGCCGGTGCGGGGGTTCATGAGTCGGTCATTCCGCCGAGAATCCTGTCGGCCGCCGAGAAGCGCTTGTCCAGCTCGCCGTGCTGTTCGGGATGATGCGGAAAGCTCTCCCACCAACGCTTGTGCAGTTCGGCTCGCTCGGAGTCCAGATCGGGGCGCGGCGCGCCTTCGCCGAGTCGCGTCGACAGTCGGTTGACCTGGAAGTCCATCCGCTGTTGTCGGTCGGCTTCGGGGGTTTCGAGTCCGGAAAGACATTCCATTTCGATCACCACTTGCCGCGCGTCACGAGTGGCCTGCTCGACTTCGCTCTTCAACCCCTCGACCGACGCGTCCTCGGCAGTCAGCGAAGCGAGACGACCTGCAAGACCCTGTGCGGCTGGATCGCCGGCGTTCGATTCCAGCTCCGGTGCTTCGATATCGGCCGTGCCCTTGTCGATCAACTGTTGCCAGGCCTGCTGCAATCGATCGGCGAGCTCGCGCAGATCGCGAATTCTGCGCTCGGCGCGCTCGGTCTGCGCTTGAGAAATGCGATCTCGGTGGGCGGCAAGCGCTCGCTCGAATCGGCGGGCAAGCGGGACCGGCACGCGCTCGAAGCTTGCGAATTCGTCCTCGAGACCGGCGAGCGGCCCGCGCGCGGCTTCCGGGTCGCCGGATTCCGCGAGCTGCTCGGCCTTCGCGCAGAGTGTTTCGACCGCCTGGCTGTGCTCGTGATCGGCCTGTCGCTGGCGGTCGCGCTCCTCCTTGAGGTCCTCGAACAAGGGATCGATCGGCTCCCGGAATTCGCGCCACAAGCGGTCTTCGACCTTCTTGCGCCCGCGTCCGGCTTTCTTCCATTCGGCCTGGAGGGACTTCGCCCGGTCAATGGCCTCACCGCGGTCGGTCGCGTGCGCCAGCTTGCGCGCTTCGGCAACGAGCTTGCGCTTGTGTGCTTCGACCGCCTCGAAGCGGCGGTCCAGAGCCGCCGAAAGCGCGTCCATGAGCTTTCTGAGAGATGAAGCCGACTGGCTGCGGCTGGGCGGCGGAAGCGAGTCCAGGTTGCGGATGGCCTGGCGCGCCGCTCTCTGGTAGCGAACCAGCTGATCGATCGAAGACTCCTCGCGCTCGGCAATCGCCTCGGCGTCGCTGATGAAATCGCGAAGTTCCTGCAGCGACTCGTTGCGCACCTCGGATCGCTTCTCCAGATACGGCTTGGCCGACTCGAACGCATCCTTGCAGGCTCGCTGAAATCTCCGCCACTGTCCCTGCGGCGCGGCGAAGCGGCGCTTCTCGCCGGGCAACAACTCCTGTTCATCGAGCTCCTTCCAGCGCCCGCGTAGCTCCTTCAGGCGTGCCGTGACGGCATCCGGATGGAGCTGGGAGGCGTCGATTTCCTCGGCGCGCTCGATCAGTCGCTCGCGCAGCTTGTTGTTCGACCAGTGCTGCCAGTCGCGCATTTCCTTGAGACGTCCCGACATGCGGCCGAGTCGCGATCGGGCGGTTCCCGGCTGATGCTTGCGCGGC
>JGI12109J20283_10010701_pt1 | contig 21220 bp, 20 predicted proteins | sample ElkSlonscriptome_12_FD_20283 | JGI IMG/M metagenome (IMG submission 20283)
TACCGAGAGCACCACATCGTTCGGTGGGCCGGACGGGTTGGTCGATAGTGCTGTGCCATCGAGCGGCGATCCATTGTACCCGCGCCACACCGCGGTCGTCGAGCCAGTGTCGCCGATCGGGTACCACGTGCCAATTGCGGTGCAGGTAGTCTCACGCACCCCATATTCCAACTGAAACTGCTTGCTCGCTTGCGAGATGTTCGCACCGGTCACATTGAGCGACATACGGATACGGATGCGGTCGGTAGGCACCGGTGGCTCATCATCCACGGTAATTGCCGTGTTCTCACCGAGGTTCGTAGCGCCCGGCGGCCACTGATCAGTCGGCTCGAGCGCATCGTTATCGATATAGAACCGATAGTAATTCTGTCTGATTGTGAGCACGGCGGTCGGCCATTCAACGATCTCTGTGCGGTAGCTTCGAGCTGAGCCGGTGTCCGAGATCCACAGCTCGTAGTGCGTGGTCGACGCGATACGCGCACCCATGATAGCACGCGGATGGATTTGGTCTGCACCGGCACTATGCACGGTCGCAAAGATACTCGCGACATCTAAGCCTGCAATAGTCTTGCCAATCGCGATTGAGTACGTGCCCGGCTCGGTGCCGCCAGGGGCGATATTGCCGTTGCTTCTTGTCACGACCATCGGCGTACCATTGGTCTGCGTGTTCTCGATAACCCAGGCGACCGACACATGCACCCCAATTGTCGCATTGCTGTTGAGCTGGTATGAGACGGTGTTTACGGCCGAAAGCCATACGAGGTGGCCATAATCGGCGACCGTTGCTTGATCGGTGCGGTGCTGCGCATGGATAAACGCGCGCTCAAGATCGTTCACGCCGGTAATTGCCTGCGTTTGGATCGTTCCCGCGGCGGTATACGTGTGCTCGCTGCGCTGGATGAGCCAGTTTTGACCTGTGAATTCTACAACCGCATAGCTCACGAGTCCCGGATTACCCGCACCCGGGCCGAAGTCCTCACGCTCGAACACTGCTTCGTCAGTCACACCGTTCCAATCGGTCGTAAAGGCGGTAGTGTGATACTCAAGCGCATTCGCCTCCTGATTCGCTTGGCCAGTCAAAAAAACCACCACGTCGTTGTCATCCACCACACCGTCTACTGCGATATTCTCAGTGAGCGTATTTGCGCCGGTCTCAAATGCCGCTGCGGTACGCACGAGCACCTCGTTGTCGCCACCGCTCGGGCCGGTGTATTCGATAATCTCCCAGTAGACGCGCGTGTTGTTAGTCGAGCCTGCGCGTGAAAATGTAATGCCGGAAAGCAGGTTCTCCGGATTGCTCACGTACGCGGTCGCGAGGTCGCCGTTTTGCTGACTGCCCCCGCTGTTTGCACCGGCACCGGTCGACATCGTGTTTGTGATGCGAATGAACGCTGTCGTAGTTGCCGATGGCGCAACATAGTCCACCCCTGCAACAATACTCACGTCAGTCGCGCCACCTGGAATCGTCGATACACCTCGTTGGATATAGAAGTCTTGGTTTTGACGAATCGTGGCCACCGGGTACGTATCGTACATACTCACCGCTGAACCATTACCAACAAGCCGGAAACAATAGGTCGTCCCAAAGTCCGCATCAGTCGTCGCCTCGATCGAGTATTCAAGCTCTATGAAGTCTGTAATCGCAATAAGGAACGGGCTCGAGGTTGCCTGTGTGTCAAGCACGCCGCCGTTCGGGGTAAGAAACGCAAGATTCTCATCAGTCACCCCACCGGTCGCCACCCCAATGTTAGTCGTATTATCGCCCTGTGTGAGGTTTACACTGTCGCTCATCACCCACTCTGCACCAGGACTACCAACCGCACTCCAACCTGAAGAAGCGTCACACGAACCGGAACGCTCTGCGTATTCAAGCGTAAAGACCGTCGGTATCGTACTCGTCCCACCGGTATTTGTGATCTCGGTGCGAAGTCGTACTGTTTCGGTACGCTTGACGTTTGTAAGCCCGGTGTCCTCGGTGCCGCCGGTAGCACTGGACGCTCCCGCTTCAGTACCATCATCGTTACGCCAGTGGTAATGTACTTGCTCGAGTACCGCCTTTTCAATCGTGCTTGAGCCGGTCGGTCCAACGGGCGTGTTTGGGTTCACGCTCCCGGTGGATACTACAACATCTATACCGGGATTACTCATCTCGAACTCGATTATCTGGCCATTTTCTGCTCCTGGCCCCACATCCACAACCGCATACACACACATCGTGTCGGTCGTCGATATACCAACCACATCAGTGAATGTGCTGCTGCCATTTACTGCAGAGAAGGCACTCGATGTTGCCCCGTACTGCTCATCCGCAAACGAAAAGCTTTCCGCACTACAGTCCGGTGTGGCACTGGTATCTATGTCGTAGTAGAGGCGTATGTTCGAGAGATCGTTTTGCGCATCAACCGTACCGACTTCGTGTATAGTAATCTCGGTCACATCGCGCGAACCAGACTGATCAGTGATGACCCACGATCCGCCGACGTAGAAATCGGTTGTCGAAGCATCAACGGTCGCAGTGTGACTACCGAGCGAGGAAACAAGCACATCGGCTGCGATTGACACCTCCGGGTACGCTTCATAACTTGCAAGTGGTGTACCGGCATCAGTGAGACGAAAACAGTAGCTCTCACCGTCAACAGCATTTGCGGTCGCAACGACCGAGTACTCGAACTCGATAAAGGTGCCGCTCGTTGCAGTAATACCAGCGGTCTGCGAACCCAAGTCCTTTACGGTGCCGATACCATAGAACGACTCGTTCTCGTCAGTGACACCACCGGTCGCTCCCGCGATATTGGTGGTATTCGTCCCGTCGACGAGATTGCCACTAGTAAACATATCCCATGCCCCACCCACTGCGCCTACATCAGTCCACCCACCGGTCGTCGCGGCGCACGAACCTGCTCGCTGTGCGTATTCAAGGCGATACTGCACTGCAGGACTGCTGGTGCTACCTTCATTTGACACCTGCATGCGGAGACGCTGTTCATTGTTTTTTGGTAAGTCAGACAATACAGCATCTTCAACACCACCAGTTGCACTCGATGCTGTCGCCTCTGTTCCGTCATCAAGGCGCCAGTGATAATGTTTCTGGATAAGTACATCATCCGCAAGTAGTGTCGTGCCCACAAGCGCGATTGATGTACTTGGTCCCACAGGACCGGCATTACTGAGCACAACGTCGTCCGCAGTATTGGTGATTTCTATCTCAACACTTTGCCCATCAGCAGCCGAACTTGCAACATCAAATACTGCATATACGCATGCCGCCTGTGTGGTTGATGCAATAAGTGCGCCCGAAAAAGTGGAACTGCCATTTTCTGCAGAGAAACTCGTACTCGTGGCACCATACTGAAGCTCGTTCCCATCATACGAAACGGCACTACAGTCATAATTGGTTGTATCATACTCGTAGTACAAGCGCACATTAGTAATATCGTTCGCCGCATCTACCGTACCCGTCTCAGTTATCGTCACCGAACTCACCTCTACTGTCTGGTTCGGTTCATTTGCCTGAAACGCAAACAAGCCGCCCACGTACGCATCTGAGGTAGGAATACGTATGGCTGCTGTTTGCGACCCCAGTGAACTCACGGTAACATCCGGCTCTTGCAGCGTCGAAAGTCGTATGCCCTGCACACCCATCACGCCACCCTGAAACGTACGATCTGTCAGCGTGCCGGAGGTCTCGTTAGTGTTTACCACCTCAACGTAATCGTTTGCGGCAAGGTTGCCATACACCGCCCCACCGGACGCACCGGAGATGAACGCACCATATTGCCCGTCCTCGCCTGGAATTGCTTGATCGAACGAGCCATATGAAAGCACACCACTTCCGTTCTTTCGCCATGCCCAATGTGGATCCATCACAATCGCCGAGATGGTATCAGTGCCTTCTGTGTAAAAGGTTGAAAGAAACAGATAGTCATCATCTTCGAGCACCGTGATACGACTCGCATTAGTGGTGGTCGAATGACTGAACGCTTCACTGCTTATCTGTGTCTGTGTATCCCATGTGATGGGGTCATCGGTTGCATACACCTGCTGTCCGCCGGTCGTCTCTGTGAGGCCGACTGTTTCAACCGTATCTGCAAGCCGCACGATTGTGATCGTAGTCCCATTCGCGACAGTTTGCACATTTCCGCAATCTTCTGAAAGACACGCACCCTGCAAGCGAAGCACCTGGTTTGCACTCGTAGTTTCAATCACACCAACAAATGTAGCGACTGCGTCCTGCGCCGAACTCTCTGCCAGCAGGTTTGCAGTAACACGCGTTCCGGCAATCTCTGTCCCATCAAGCGTGAGCCTTGTCCCCTGCGCACGGGTCTTATTGATTTCGCTCGATTTAAAATGCACCTGGGTCGTTACCAAGTACCGTGCAGCATCACCGAGCGTAATATCGCCATCAGTACGACTAAAAACCGCGGTATCGAGCTCGTCGTCGGTATCAAGCGAGACGGTAGTCCATCCACCGTTCAAGGACTGCCCACCACCCGCTTCGCGGATACGGGCGAATTCCCAACTGTCATCAAGTCGTACCAAAGTGACGCCGGAGTCACCTCCACTACGCCTCGTGTTCGTACCACCTGAATCTGTTCGCTGTGCCTGGATTTTAACCGCCTGGTCTACAGCGGTAGTCTCGATGATCGTGGCACCGCTCATCCAACATTCAGTGTGCCCGTTCTGATTTAGCATCGTACAGCTCGAGCGACCATAGTTACTCTGTGCCCCATTCACAAAAAGGTATCCCTGTGTCTCAGCAAGTACAGTCCCACTCTGCACCTCAACACCAATGTTGTAGAGTGCAAGATAATGCCCTGCCTCAGAGAGCGTGATATTGGTTCGCCCTGCGTCGATTGAAAACAGTGCCGCCGAACTTACCGTAGTATCCCAGCCCAAATCGCTCGCCGTCGTATTGATGGCCTCGAATCCGGTCGACTCACGATAGACCGCATACGCACCAGCAACCGCTTTGGTCTCTTGGGTGAGATAGTAGATGACACCGAGCGCACCACTCAAAGTAAACAGAAACACACCCAACCCAACAACACGCCGCGCTGCACGTACACGAAAGACGCGAGACACTGCTCGCACCCACATCCGCGTCTTTCGTACTATATGTTTACGCATACAACAATACGCAGTGCGACCCCATCCACACCTGTGCCCCTACACCCCATTCGGCGTACTTGTACCGGTATCACCCTCACTGTCATCGACCTTCACCTTGACCTGTGGAGTGCTCGTCGCCTCGCGCGGCAGCGCTTCCTGCGTCTCATCATCAGGAGTGACCGGATCGTCGGGAATAGGGCGCGATCGTGTGCCAAGCTCCATCATTTCGCCGGTATCGAGATCGTACCCTATCGTCTCAACGTCACCATTGTCGTGCTTAGAGTCAAACAGAAGGACAAAGCGCGGGTTCTCGTACCTGGTATCCTCACTCTTCTCGAGCGCGGTTTGAATACCGGTTCTGAGATCATAGACGATTACCTCCCACGAATCTCCCCGCTCGCGCTGCCAGGTCAGGAGGTTGTCGTACATTTGCGGGAACATATCATGAACTGCATTGTCTGTGAGACGTTCGAGCTCGAAGGTGCTCGGCGTGTCAATGTTGATCATGTAGACCTCCCAGTTGGTATCGACCCATTCTTGCCAGACCACCAGATCGCCCTGTATATGAGGATTGCTACTGTTCTGCCTACTCTCGGTCACCTGCCGCGTAGTGTTGGTGGGGATCTCGTGGTACATGATCTGCAAACGATCATTAATGTTCGCCTGCCAAACGATACGCTTGGTGAGATCATCGAAGACTGGTGCAAAGTCATCGTAGGAGTTGTTGGTGATGCGTACCACTTCGATGCCGTCGAAGTAGTAGATCTCTCGGTCACCCTGGCGATCCTTCTCAGCGTAGACGCGCGGGTCGCCAGTCATCTGCTTCTGCGGACTATCCGCAACGCAGTAGAACTCGCCATCCGCAACGAGCGTACAATCACCCTCGCCAAAAATGTACTTATTTGTGTCGTCGATTGCCATCCCGACAATGGTCGGCTGTGTGGTCGACGCGCTCGACGACGCTTGCGAAGCGACCGGAACCTCTCCAGACACATCAGCGGTCGTTGAACCGGTCTTGCCTGACGTGGCACCTTGTGCGAATGTACCGTCTTCCACGGTAGTCGAGTCCACATCGCCTGAGCCATCATCTGCGGTACTGTCGTCCGGTACGTCTACTGACCCCTCGACCTCATCATCAGAGGCGTCACCAGTCGCTGCAGTCACCTCGTCGCTGTCTGACCCATTCTCTTCGGCGGAGGCAGGGCTTGTATCCTCTTCAGTGTCGGCATCATCGGACTCACTGCTGCTTCCACCGCCACTACTTGCCGCACCGTCTCCAGACCCTGCACCCTCCTCTTCTGCGTCTGCATCATCGGTCGCGGAGTCCGTTTGGGAATCTTCACGTACGTCTGCGTTTTCATTGCCACTCGCCACATCGTCTGCATCAGCAGCATTCTCTGCATCAGATTCGTCACCGTCTACAAGTGCACTTCCATCAGTACCCTCATCACCATCGCCCACTGATTCTTCATCTTCCACGCCGCTACCTATCGGCACTTCATCACTTGTACTTGAGTTGGTCGTGTCTATGACATCTGTGTCGTTTGTCGGTTCGTCCTCTGTTATTGCATCAATACCGGAGGTAGTACTATCATCTGCGTCCACCGAACCATCCGCAGCAATTACAGAGGCGCCGGTCGTCTCGTTTGTAACTACCGGATTGTCGGCCTCAGCCGGAGACACGTCGTCCTCGTCGGGTGTCGCAACACCATCATCGGCAAACACACCCTCAGCTTCAGCACCACCTTCTCTTGTTTCCACATCATCGCCCACGTCACTTGCTACGTCGTTTTCGTGATCCTCGACAACAGTAATCTCGGTCGAGGTCTCTTGTTCTTCCTGCACTTCTCCCGACTCGACCGCACCTTCGTCGATTTCAGCACCCAATGCAACATAGACCGGCTGAAAGAGAATAAGGCACACGAGCACACGTGTCACCACGCGCCCGAATATACTGTCAATACCAAAACGACGCAGCAAATCATACCGCTGCTCAGTGTGTTGATGTGGCGTTTTCTCATGGAACGTCGCTCTATGTGACCACGGTGGAGACGTGGCTGCTCGTTGTGCAGGTGGGCGCCGAGACGGATGCACCTGCACATGCACGGAATCCCTAGGTTTTGCAACGTTTTCTATCACCTCTCGCTTCGAGACGCAACGATGGCCAAGCACTACCGTACCTGCTTTCGCCGTCGCTTTGTTACGTGAAGGTGTCATACTATTCTCCCGAAAAAACGCGCAATTGCGTTACTTTTCGCACATATATTGTACCACCTACCCATACGCCCACTCTGACGTATTATCCACACACATCGCTGCACAAGCGTAGGCACCAAGGCCACGAAATCAGTTCCTGCAGCACAAGGCTCAACACAACACCGTACACGACACTCCGCCCGTACCAGCGATAACGGAGCGAGCTGCACTCCATTGGCTACACAAAACACATGTACGTACACACACGGCCATACACATATGCATCTCTAAACATGTCCCTGTTGCTACACCACAGCCGCCTCTAACTCGTTCACAATGATTCATACGTATACCAACTCCAACAAATCATTCCGCACTTCTTATGCGTCTTTGACTACAAAACTTCTTCGCCCGATTTGCACAGGTGGATCGCACTCAAAATGTTTCGATATGTCTCGTGCTCCAACTCAGTATTCGCTCAATCAGACACATGGAGCTCGTTCGCAACTGTTTATTGGAGCTGGTACTGGATTTCTACCCACATGTTGAACCGGACGAACACCCTTGCAGTGTGCCTGCACTCATTCCCTGCGCACATCGATTAGACATCGTAGCGCGTAGCTATTATACGCAGCCCGCCATCCTGAACTGTTTCAGGACACACAACGCAGGGTGCAACTCACAATCGCACCTTCGACACATTCTTCCGTACTCCGTTCGTCACTGCGGAGAATCCACACGTGCGAAGAAGGAGAATTGGAGCGGAAATCCAGGGTATTTGTCGCGAATGGTTCGACAACGCCTATACTCAAACCCCCTCAAGTGTTCAGGATCGCACCACACGAGCCACAAGAGTTGTAGGCTTACTCAGGAGACAGCGATCAACGTAGAGCACCTGTTCAGTTAGCCCAAACTCGAACGAGATAGCAGGAACTGATCTATCTTATCCTCGGTAATGGCGGCGGTAATGTGGTAGTTTTTGTCCATGTACTGTTCCCAGAGTTGCATACTGCCGGTACGTAGCACCGCCTCAAGCCTTGCAGCATGCACCTCGTGCGTTTCTTGGGAGTCATCACTGAAGTCATCAGTAGTGCCATCGTCAACATACTCGAGCTCTCCCGTTTGCGGCATACTGTGGCGCACCGATGCTGCTTCAAGCACCGTTTCGAGCGCTTCGTAATCACCTGCTTCGAGCGCCTGCACAAGCATCTCGCGCTGCTCAGGTCCACCGCGCTTCACGACACTGCTCATACTCTGCATCGAAACTCCGAGCGCAGTAGCAAAACCGAGCCCCATGAGCGCAGCGGCTGCGGTGTAGCTGATAAAACGCTTGTCTACAGCGTCATTGTGCCCTGTGTTGAGGTTGGGTGTGTCATTCGTATTCATAGTTGGTGTGTGGTTACTGCAAAACCTCATCGCCGGTTACTTCGATTGTGAGGTGCTGCATACATATACGATAACGTACTACTCCACTAAACGTTACGCCAAAAAGCTATCGGGAGACGCAAAAGGAGCCCTGTCGAGCCCCTTGCGCCTCTGCCGGCTTATTTGCCCCAGCGATTGTTGATGCCGTCCCCGGAACCGACCCCGCGGTGCATGTTGCCTGTCTGCATACCCATTCCTTTGCCATGACCTCCACGGTAGCCGCTTCCGTCCTGTAGGCGAAGTCCGAGACCGAGCTCCTCACGAAGTGCCTGCGCTTCATCCATATCGCCTTCCTCCATCGCTTCATGCATTGCCGCAAACGTGTCAAAGTTCTCCGCGGTCACCACCGACGCAATGCGTCCTCGGTCACGCATAAGCTCCTTCCACTCACTGTAGTTGCCTGCTTCGATCGCTGCTTCTACCGCCTCGTGCTGTTCAGTATCGCAGTCACCGTGCCGCCACCCATACCCTTCTCCCGTGTCAGCCGAAACGCTCAGCGCAGCCGCTGCTCCCGCGCCCACGAGTGCCGCAACGCCAACGAGAGCAAGCACACGGACGTCAGTTATCTTTACATTGCTCATATATGTGTCTTATTTTAGTGTGGATAAATTCACTTGACCGGTCTGTAAATTGGTACGTACGGACGGCGGGTTTTCTTTCACTAGCGACCACCTCCCGAACCACGACCACATGCACCCATCCCCTCACCCGAGCCGCGCCCGCCAGCCATACCACGACCTGCGCCACCTCGGCCACGAAACGGCCGTATGTCCTCGGCCTCCACATAGATAACTTCTCCATCTGTCGTTGAGCCGTACACGCGAACGGAAGCACCGGGCTCGAGCAAGACATGTTCACCAACGACAGTCTCCTGTTCGAGCACCACGTCGATCACGCGCCCATCGAGCCCCTGGAGCACGAGATGGTCTTGCTCGACGACATCCACCACACCGACCGCCACACCCTCGTGCGGAGCCTGCCAGTGCTCCGGGTAGTATCCGGACATCGGTCCGTAGAGCGGCACCTGGTTCAAGAGGTACCGATCGATCGTCGCACCCACGCCCGCAGCATGCAGCGTCGAGCCCACAAACACACTCAACACGATCGAGAGGCCGACCACCCACCCGGACTGCGCACGATACCCATGCGCGGTCTTGCGGTACGCGTGTAGTCCGTAGATAAGCCCAGCACCAAGCAACAGAAGCCAGAGGTACGGCAGGAGTGAAACGAAAAGTCCGATATCCGAAAGCGACAGTTGTCGCTCGATAAACAGGGACGCTTGTGCGATATATATCGTCAGTGCAGTGGCCACACTGCCGAGCATGAGACACAGCCCGGCAACGAACCAGACCACCCATTCATGCAGCAAAAAGTACCAGCGCGAGCGCGGCTCAGCGCCACTCGACTCTATTGCACCGAGTACGCGCTCGGTCATGTTTGCCGTACGTTCCTCACTCATGGTGTGTTCGATAAATGTTCATAAACTCCTTCTTGGCACGGTGCAAATGTGTCGCGATCGTACCTGCAGGCATCTTCAGAATGTCACTCATTTCCTCGTACTGCAGCCCTTCGAGATACTTCAATACCAGAACGGTCCGGTACTTTTCCTGCATCTCACCAAGCACCCGTTCTACCGCATCTTTGACCAAACGCACATTGGTCTCGTCGCTCGCATCCTCCACACTCTCCACAAAGGTCTGAAAATCATCGTCGCCGAGCTCTACCAACTCAAGACGTGCCTTCTTTTTCCGAAGCCACGAGACCGCTTCATTGTGCGCGATACGATACACCCAGCTCGAAAACCGAAGTGACGGATCGAACCCACGACTGTTTACGTATACTTTCACAAAGATATCCTGCAGTACATCGTCAAGGTCATCGCCGATACCTGGCATGACTCGCTTAATGTACCGGCGCAGCTTCGCCTCATAGCGCTCAATAAGGCACGCAAACAGCGCACGTTCATCTGCGACGCGCACAATAAGCTCTTCGTCGGTTATTCCGTCGCAGTCTGTCACGGTTTTACAAGTATACTACGCACAGCCACCGCAACATCTTTCGCTCTCACGTGTCATATGTGAAGCAGCATTTAGTGTATAAATTACACTACCTAGAGGATCTCAACCTGCTGCACGCCAGGCCGGGCAAATGTGTAGAGCGCAGCGGGGCGACTCGCACCTTGAGTACGCGTACGACCGGTATCCGAAATGAGCCCAAGCGCGAGGATCTTTTTACGGAAGTTGCGCTTGTCGAGCTCGTGGTCGAGAATCGCTTCGTACGCCTGCTGCATCTCGGTCAGGGTAAACTCCTTCGGAAGCAGATGCCGCACGACCGTCGTGTACCCCACCCGCGCACGGAGGCGCTCAAGTGCGGTACGCAGCATGATGTCGTGGTCGTATGCAAGCTGCTTGGGCACGTTTGCGACCGGACACCAGCGTGACGTTGCTTGAACGGCGTCAGACTCGAGCCGCGCCTCATCTGGCGCAAAGAGTGCAAGATGCGCCACCGACACCACCCTGCCCCGCGGATCGCGATCTACATCACTAAACGTGTACAGCTGCTCAACGTAGGCACCTGAAAGACCGCCCTTATCGGTGAGATGCCGCACAGCAGCTTGGTCCGCGGTTTCGGACGGACGTATGAGCCCGCCGGGAAGACCTTCCATTCCTCTGAAGTCAGGATTCACGATTTTAAGCAAAAGCACCTCAAGGCTGTTGCTGTGCAATCGAAACGCAACAGTGTCGGTTGCGAGCACGGCGAAGCGTAATTCGTCTTTCGTGGGAGTGTGTGTTGTAGGCATAGAGGAGGAGTTACTGTTATATATACACTATACCCCATCACTAAGCATACTGGAACCATTGACGCACTGTGTATTTCCAGTACATTGACAACAGGCTTCGTACACTATGTGAGGTGAAGTGTGGCACGCATTGCCCCCCACAGCATGCACGGTATTGCTGTCATAAGCACGGTCGGATTCTTTATCGGCACCGTATTAACAGCACTCGGCTTCAGTCTTAATGTGCTGGTACGCTATGTAAACGATGGCTGCATGCCGGCACGTAACGAGACCAGTCGCAGGTTCATAGATAACACGTGTTACACACCGCTCAATGAAGACACACGCCTACCGCTACTTGCTGATCACCATGAAATGACCATTGGTCTGTTCACGGATCGTCCAACTCTTCTCGATGCAGCGCTCCAGTGGTGGGTGATCACAATTACGACTGCAACACCACCGTTCTTTGGCTACTACAGCGTTGGTGATGCGGTGCAATGGCTGGGAGAGACCGTGCGAGTAGTTTTTGGCCTCCCATTCTTTCTCAGTCTTGGGGCACTGTTAGCAACCACACGCAAACCACGGAGATCTTTACGATGAGTATTCGAGGCTTCGCTCTGATCGAACTTATGATTGTCGTTACCATAATTGCTATCCTTGCGGCCATCGGTATCCCGTCCTACCTGGACCATATGGAAGCGGCGCAGGCGCGTGAGTCAAAGACAAGCATGCAGCAGACCCACCCGCACTGCTCCGGGTACATGATCGATGGTCGGTGTGAGAACAGCAAAACTACACTTGACGTTCAACGTGTACGGTGAAGGAGAACACAATGCACTTCTTGCAATGTGACACCACGCACACGTGCACACTGCACTGGACTCACTGCACCGCACAGGTGCGCGTGTACATTCCAGCGGCACCATGACCCACACGGCACCCGAACCTGGGTGCCGTGCTTGCGCAACACACTTGCGATATACCCAGCTCTCGCTATGCTCATACTCGGACCACAGACGAGGTGTTCACCATGCGAACCTGTATCAGCATTGGCGTGATCGCGCTCTGCGCTTCTGCGCTCCATACATACAGTAACCGTCCACCAGACGCAGTCAGTCGATGCACCGCCCCGCCCACCAAAAGTACGCAGCAGGGAACGCGTGTGACAGTTCAGATCGGCATTGTGATACAAGGTGCGCTCGTCGACACCGGTGCAACCAAGACCACAGTCCCTGGTTGCATCATGCGCACCCTCGCAGACCGAGGGCTCGCAAGGCAAATCGGCACCACGCGGGTTACCATGGCAGACAACTCTGTGCAACAAGGCGGCAGATGGCGCACAGATGTATGGGTAACGACTGCGCCGAACCAATCGACCGGCTTAATGAATCACGAAGTGATCAGTATTGAGGAGACACAGTCTTCGATGCTACTCGGTCACACCACACTCGCGGCACTCAACCTCTTGGTCGACCCGCGAACCAAATCACTGATTCCTCAGCCATCACCGTAGCATGCACACGAAGACGGGCGCCCATTCGGGCGCCCTTGTTAGTTTTGTGTGCGGTGTTTCCTGCAGCGCCGCGAAGGATGGAAGATCTTGCGATAGAGACATGCAACGTTCCGGTGAAAGCAACGTCGCCTACGCCGATGTCGCTCACGATACGCCGTCCATCGCGTATGCTGCGGTCCGCCATAGCGTGCGAGCACATGTCCATCGTGGCCGTAGTCGGTCTCACGCCGCTAGGTGGTAGCAACATAATCACTGCGCCCGAGAATGTGACACACGAACATGTCCGCGACCTGTACGGCATGGATGCACAGCTCGTTGGCATCTCATGCAAGCGTGTCGATACCGACGTCGACTACAACCACCGATGTATGGTTCGGGTACGAGATCAACACACAGACCAGCAAGAATTGCTTGAGATCGAGTGCGACTACTTTGGGGACTGCGGCCCGATCAAGCAACGAGCTGGCTGGGGCAACCGTTTCTAAGCTGCGGCAGTGCAGTTGCTACTGTGAACTCTAACGACCCGCCTTACTGGCGGGTTGTTTTCTGTACAACCACCCCTTCCGCTCACCTTCCGGGAAGCGTTCGATGGCGTAGCGCAGACAGGTGCGGGGCATGCGGGTGGCGTGCCTTTTTAGAAACGTTTCAAGCGTAGCCTTGTCACGTTTCCCCACCTCGCGGAGCATCCACCCGGTTGCCTTGTGGATGAGGTCTTCTTGGTCGTGCAGGAGTAGCTCGGCAATGGCAAATGTGTGCGTAAACTCGCCCGCTCTAATGAACGCAAATGTCGATACGATCGCGATGCGCCGACGCCAGAGCGAGCGGCTCTTTGCGAGCGTGTAGAGCTGTGTTTCCCCGCCGTAGGTGAGGTAATGCTTGCCGAGTACTTGGGGCGCAGAGCAATCAACAAGATCCCAGTTGTTCACTCGGTCAATGTGCGTACGGTAAAAGCGCGCAACCTCCCTATGTGCATTTTGTGTACCATCGACACATGTCATGGCAGCCCCCTGCTCAGGGTGTAGCACACATTCGCGACCGCGAATGTGTGCTACACCCGCGGATCCGCGCCGTGTTCCAAACTCATTGTAGCGATGTGTGAGAATAAGCAAACCACACATGCGATGTTCATGGATGGGGCTTTCAAGGAGCTTCGCAACTTCGTCAAAGCCCAAGTGACGAAATTGCTTCGCCACCTTGCGATTGTCTGGCATCGAGACGCCAATGAACTCGTCACCCTCGCCATATTCCCCGGGCCCGGTTTTGAAAAACCGCTCGTTCGAGTGTTTGCGCTCGTCAGTAGCATGTGCCGCAAGTGTAGACATCGCGTCATCTGCTCGTTCTTTACATTGCTCAGTCTTGCATTGCATACGTTACACTGGATTCTTCTTGTGCAGAGATAAGAGCTTGAGATTGGGCGTTTCTATTGTTTCGCTTTCAGAAGGTCGCGGATCTCAGTAAGCAATACTTCCTCATTGCTGAGCTTGGGTGTCTCCTCGGGCGCATCCTGCTGGTGCTTCATGAAGCGATTTACCTGCTTCATGACAACAAAAATTACAAACGTGATGATCGCAAAACTAATGATCGCATTCACCAGAAGGCCATAACCAATCGTGACCGCCTCGGCAGTATCTGTCGCCTCTTTTAAAGTCCATGCCATGAGACTAAAGTCGATGCCGCCGGTAATAAGTCCGAGAACCGGCATGAGTACGTCGTTGGTAAGCGATGTGACAATTTTGCCGAATGCTGCACCGATTACAACCGCGATCGCAAGATCGACCACATTACCCCGCATCGCAAACGCTCTGAATTCTTCTAGAAATGCTTTCATATACATACTACTAGGTGATAGATGCCGAGTGTACCACAGAAAAAACTAGGATATGTCCGGTGTCTGCACGCGCAAGAACCGTACTGCGAGCAGTGTTACCAGCGGCACGGCAAGAATAATACCGAACGAACCAACAACAGTACGAACGATCTCTGTCGCAAAGATCTCCATGTTGAATAGTGAGCCAGGAGTTGCTGGCGACATATGCATCAGGAGTACGAGCGGCAGTGATACGCCGACATAGGCAAGGGCAAGCGTGTTTACGACCGCACCCACATGCTCACGTCCAACCCGCATCGCACGGAAAAACACTTCCCTACGCTTGTACGCGCCACTCGTTGCCAAGAGCTCGCGCACGACCGAGACCTGTGTGATAGCAACGTCGTCGAGCACGCCGAGGGCGCCAATCACGATCCCACCCACCAGGAGCGCGATGATGTCGAGCGAGCCACGCGTGTTGAAGTTGAGTGCAACGCTCCCCTCTGCCGCAAATCCGGACAAATGCGTGAAGGACACCGACCATGCAGCCAAGAGGAGCGTCGCCCCCACTGCAACCAACGTGCCAAAGAACGCGATCGCAGACTCACGATTGAGTCCATGCGTGAGGAATATAGCCCCACCGAGTACCGCGGTCGCGACACAAAATGACATGAGGAGCGGCGGCCAGCCGCCAAGAATACCCGGCACTAAAAGGTACCCGATCACGAAGAGCGACGCAGAGAGTGAGAGGAGTGCACGCACACCGTACCACCCACCGAGAACAGCGATGCCGATGACAAACAAGAGCAGCATTACGACAAGCGACCCACGCCTGTCGACATCCTGCACCGAGTACTGCTGTGAACCGTCGAAGTTCGTGTACTCGAGCACAAAAAAACGGTCGCCCCGCTCAAGCTCAAGGAAGTCATTCATGACCTCTACTACCTCGCCGGTGTGTGGACCCTCGCGGAGCTCTGCTTCGAGGGTCTGGTACCGATGCATCGTTTCCGTGCCGGGAATCTCACGTGTCTCCGTCGATATGACCTGCACCACCTCTGCCGACAACACCCCGCTCATACCTGGTTCTTTCTCCTGCGCATGCACCGCAGGTGCAGTCAGGAACGACACCGCGAGGAGCACAACGAGCATGCGGGATATGCGAGATGTGGATCTCATGCGCTACATGCTACCACGTTCACACGCGGTGCACACAATACTGGCACCTACTGTCTTGAGGGCGTCCAACGAGCAAGCACCACACTAATTGCAAGTTTTTCGCATGTATGGTACCGTATTCCCATTAGTAAACAGCACGGTCGCTATAGAGTGTTCCTCTCGTTGATCGGTACGCTGTGTAGTAGATCAACGATCATATGGAGAACAGATTGTACGTTGGTGGCCTGCCTTGGAGCACCACAAGCGAGGAGCTGCGCAAGCTCTTTATTGAGTATGGCACGGTAGAGTCCGCTGACGTCATGACGGAGCGCGAATCAGGCCGCTCAAAAGGGTTCGGTTTTGTCCAGATGGCAACGCCTGCAGAGGCACAGGAAGCTATCAGTCACCTCAATGGTACCGACTTTGGTGGCAGGCGACTCACCGTCACTGTTGCCCGCCCAAAGGAAGACCGCCCACCTCGTCGCGACGGCGACCGCGGGGGCTACCGCAACCGTGGTGAGTATGGAAGCCGCGACGGCGGCGAGCGCGGCGGCTACAGTCGCTAAGAGCTCGCTCCAGACACACAACCCACATCCACACCTGCCCGAGCGGCAGGTGTGTTTGTATAGGCATGTATACGCTGCATGCAATGCGTAACGAACAGCAGCAGATGTGCCAGCACTCGTTTCGTTCACAGTTTTCACCAAAAAGCGCGCACGGAGTCCCGTGCGCGCCAAAGCGCATTAGCGCACACTCAGCGAGTGTTACCGCATACTCAGCAAGTCAGCCACCCCATACTCAGCAAGTCAGCCACCCCCGCAACGATGAAGCCACGCCCATCGCGATTCGCAACGTCCTGTAGATGTGCGAGACCCGCTCGCGCAGGCTCGGACACGCCAAGGTATTTAAGCGTGCACGTAAGCTCCATAAGCAGTAGACGTGCAGCTCGCTCGTCCACGCTGAACTCTGTGATGGCATGCATGCCCGACCCAAAGAACTGATTGAGCGGTAATCGGCCAATCGTTTCCTGCAGCTCTGCGCCAAGCCGATCAGCGTCTCTCGACATAAACCAGGCAGGCGCTATGGCGCAGTACAACCGGCCGATCCCAAAGTCTTCATCATCGAAGGCCGCCGAACCGGGCAGCACCCGCTCGGCGCACGAAGCGAAGTTCCGAACCCGACGGTTGAGCACCTGCTTCACAAGCTCTTGATCCGCCTCAGTGCAGCTCGGATTGTGGGCAGCTCCCCAGAATAGACGATCATCTCTGGAAACAGCAGCGGGTACCAATCGTTCACCATGACCGGCTCTTCCGGTAGCTCACCGAGCATATATGCCAGCAGCCGATCAAGGTCATCTGGAGGCAGTGTAGTACCCCGCATGGTCGCCTTTGTGCGGTTCGTCGACACTTCACCCTCCGCCACTTTTGCGTCCGCAAGAAATGCCGCGAGCGGATGGTCGCTTCCGTGGATGACCGTGATTGGTTCATCCGAGTAGATGGTCAGTGAATTGTCGCCATCATCTCTGACCGGAAGCGGGACGCCCCACGGCTCCACACCAACCCTGTTGTACTGTCGAGCACCGAGGTTGAACTTGATGCGGTTCAGCCCTGACATCGACTCGAGCACCCGCATAAGCTGCTCCGGATCTGCATCAGGTCTCAGGCGGTGAGTGGTGCAGTACTGATCGCGCTCATGCGCATGCCCATGTTCGTCATGATGAGCGTGCCCGTGATCGTGATGGGCGTGATGAAGGTGATGCTGCCCCCCATAGAATCGACCATCGTCCAAACGACCATCGCCCAGCAGCCAACCAATAACCGTTTGTGGTATCGGATCACCTTGTCGTATGACTGCACAAGGCACAGAGCTGTTCAGGTGTGCGACGGCATGCTCCACGGAGTGCTCGACGGCCCCACCCTGAACATTGGTGTAGCCAATTCCCAAGTTCGCAGCCTCTACCTGGGCAGGAAATGTCGGTGAGCGATGGAACAGGTCGTACGTTGTTTCGCGCACGAGCGTATACACCCCCGTGTCCACATTCAGGTACTGCTTCAGAAGTCGCGGCACCTCGAAGCCGTCCACGAAGCCCAGACCTTCGATCACAATGACGCAGGCCTCCGACCCAAGTAGCAGCGCACCACGCCGATCGACATCTTGCACCGAACACTGCGGCGTGCCATCAAAGTCGGTGTAGTGCAGCACAAAGAGCTTGTCGCCGCGCTCAAGCGCGAGGTAGTCGTTATGCACCGTTACAATATCGCCCGTGGCCTCCCCTTCAAGGAGTCGCGCTTCGATTGTTTGGAACAAGCGCTCGGTGCCAGTGCCCAGCACCTCGTGCATCTCGCTTTCAAGCACCCGCACGACCACGGCACGGTAGGTGCCACTAAGCTCACCTCACGGTTGCTGTGCAGACACCGCAAGTGGCAGCATCAGCGTTGCGCACATACAGGTAAGAAGGGTCGTCGACTATGTGTCCTGTGTGGGATACGTGAACACGCGCACCAAGAGCTGCATATGTGGGCAAGACCACCTTCATATGTACTGCGATGGCCCGTGCTTTATTGCGAATTATTTGCATATACGCATGAATCATGCGATACTCCCTCTTGGACACCAGCTACACTGCTGGCTTCCGCAACGCCAACCAACAACATTTGGAGAGTCTGCAATGACCGATATACGCGAACGCCAGGTACGTTCCAAGCACTGCCCCAACGACATCACCGACGAGCCAGGCCCCAAGGATACTCGCGACGGCAAATGTAAGGGCTGTGCGTGGGGCTTTGTCACCCCAAACGGCCGTGGCACGGGCGAGGATGCACAGTACCTCACCCTTACGCCACTTATGGATGGCGACAGTCGCGCTGGGTACAAGAGCCACTGCGGCACTGTCGCACTTTCGGTCGACAACCTCGGCCGGGTGGGTGCAGAGCGAGACGGACGATTCTTCCCTATCGATAGCGAGCGGCCCGCAGCACAGCGATTCAAGCGCGACAAACCACACCTCTTCACATCAACGCCGGTGGCTGCGTAATGGAAGCCAGGATAGGACAGTTCGAAACAAGGCAAGGCCTTGAGCGACGCCTATTCGTGGAAGCGTGGCATCTTCCCGACGGTATGGTGGTACGCGGGGTTACCATACACCCGCACATCTGCAGCGAGTGCATAGGAGGCGACCACGTGCATGTGCACACCCTGCAGACGCCGTTGTTGCTGGAGGATGGAACTGCCCGGCTTTCCGCCGAGCACGTCGAAACCGTCTCAGCACTTTTAGCAGCCCAAGGAAGGCTAGACCAACGCACGGGCGAACTGCACGAACTCATGGGGTGATTCCCGAAACCTACGGCCCTACTTCCTTGTAGGGCCGCTTTACACATAAACCCATAATCATGGACTGGATACTATACTTCATACTTACTTCGTCTCTTGCGACAGCATCTGTCGTGTGGCGTACGCTCAAGCAAGATCACCCAAGGTTCGGTGCGTTTATAAAAAGCTTGCCGGTTGTAGGCAAGCCGCTCTCATGTGGGTTCTGTTTCCCTATGTGGCTTACGTTTGCAGCACTATTTTTGATCAATCCGATTGAACCACTAGGAGCAGTATCAGGCACGAGCCTCCTGGGCGACAGCTTGGAATTTGTTACTGCGTGGATGTCTGTTGGGTTTGGAGTGCTGACCATGCGCTTTCTTTTGGTCGGTATGCAAGATGGTGCGGCAATACTGGCGCACACGCACCGCGCATTGCATACACATGACAAGTAGCTGCCTTGCACCTCGCACCAGCACAACGCGCTATGCGGCTGCACAGCGCTTGCACGTGCCATAGAGCTCGAAGGCGTGCTCGGATATCGACGCAAATGAGATGCTCTGCTTGAGGGCATCAGCTTCTATTTTTCGACACAATGGTGAGGAGTAGTCTTCAACGGTTCCACACGAGGTGCAAATGAGGTGGTGGTGTTCGGTGTCGGTTACCAGCTCGTAGTGCGCATGCGCGTGACGAAGATCGACCAAGCGCACGATGCCCACATCGCAGAGGTCGTGCATGGCGCGATAGAGCGTAGATTGGTTTGCAACGCCCTCGTCAAGCATGGCGGTAACATCGTGCAGCGCGAGCGGCTTGTGCGCACGAGCAAGGACGTTGAGGACTGCAAGGCGCTGAGGCGTCGCCCGCAGGCCTGCCGCGCGGAGCTGCTGTGCATGCGTGGTGGCGCTTTCGTGCATGTGCGGTTGATGTGTATTTGGCTGTACTTGCTGCATAGAGTGTGCTATACATAGCATACTACACACATGCAAATTATTTGCAACTATAATCATCTGCCATCGTATGCCTAAGCAGTATATTCTTGTCATTATTGTCGCGCTTGTTGCCCTCGGCGGCTACCTGCTCGTGAGCAGATCATCAAGCGATGACACAACACGCGACACACAAGAGGTTGTCGCATCCTTCTACCCACTTGCATTCTTTGCCGAACGGGTCACCGAAGGCACTGACATAACAGTTACGAACCTTGCGGGAGCGCGCGACCCGCACGACTACGAGCCGAGCCGCGCAGACATCGAGAACATGCTGTCTTCGCAACTCGTGATCGCGCAGGGCGCAGGGCTTGAAGCATGGCTTGAAGATATTAAGCATGACCTTGAGGAGTCGGAGACCCCGCTTTTGGTTGTAGCTGAGCACCTGACACTCTACGAACTCGAGGAGGGTATGCACGATAACGGCCATCAAGATGAGGCACACGACGACGAACACGAAGCTGAGGCATATAACGACAAACATACAGAAGAACAGGAAGACGAGCAAGAGACACGCCACGAGAACGGGCACGAAGCAGACGAGCATAAGGACGACCACTATACAGACGAGCATGGCCACGACCACGATCACGGATCACACGATCCGCACACCTGGCTCGACCCCGTTCTTGCTGCAGATACGGTCGAGGAAATAGCGTCCGCACTTTCTGCCGAGTTCCCTGAGCACCGTGCAGCCTTCGAAGAGAATGCTGCCCGGCTTACCACTGAACTTACGGAGCTCGACGCGGTGTATGCCGCACGACTCGCGTCCTGCACGATAGACGAGGCGCTCATCTCACACGACGCTGCCGGATACATTGCTCGCCGCTACGACCTCGACTTGCACGCGATCGCCGGCCTTTCGACCGAAGATGAGCCTTCCGCAAAGCTCTTGAGCGAACTTGCAGCAGATGCAACAGACAAACGCGCCATTCTTGCAG